>UMLF01054315.1_pt1 | contig 19217 bp, 16 predicted proteins | sample 1966501 | NCBI WGS metagenome assembly UMLF01 (sample SAMEA4836194, study PRJEB28245) | human gut metagenome | biome: gut microbiome; material: fecal sample | place: Denmark | collected 2008 | reverse complement strand
TACAACATAATTAACATTATGTAGAAAAGAGGGAACATATGGAAAGAGATATATTTGATGATATGATAAAGAGAGTGGAATGTTCATATGTATCCGATCTGAGATACAACAAAAAAATAGTAGAATCCAAGCTGAAAACGATGGATTTAAGTTTATATAATGAGAAGCAGCTGGAAGAATTTGCACAATATGTATTTAACTGTGGATGGAGTGAAATTGGCGGTAAGCTTGATAAATAAAAGATAAAATAATGAAAATGGATGCGGGATATGATAAAATGAATATCATATTCCGTATTTTTTGTGTATACGATGAGCTAAGTGCAGATTTGTGCTTGCACAAGGATCTGCATTTGTCGAATGTACATCACCTGGCTGTTAAGCGAGATGGTGTACAAAGTATACAAATCGAGCAGGAGTCAGCCTGCTCGATTATTTACAGAGAGGAGACAGCAGGAATGTCACACATCATTTTCCATATAGATGTCAATTCAGCCTACCTTAGTTGGACGGCAGTAGAACAACTGAAAAATGGTGCCGATGTGGACATCCGCACGATCCCCGCGATCATCGGCGGTGACAGAGAATCACGCCATGGGATCGTATTGGCGAAATCTCCTTCGGCAAAGAAATTCGGCATCCGGACGGGAGAGCCGGTGGTAAATGCGTTCCGCAAGTGTCCGAATCTTCACATGGATCCGCCAAATCACAGGATGTACAGGGAGTATAGCCGGAGACTGATGGATTTCCTGAAAACCTATACACCGGAAATCGAGCAGGTCAGTGTGGACGAGTGCTATATGGATTTTACCGGAATCGCACAGCGCTTTTCTTCGCCGGTGGAGGCTGCGTATGAAATCAAAGCCCGGGTTTATGAAAAGTTTGGGTTTACCGTGAATGTGGGAATTTCGACAAACAAGCTTCTGGCAAAAATGGCATCAGACTTTGAAAAGCCAAACCGTGTCCACACTCTTTTCCCGGAAGAGGTCAAGGAAAAAATGTGGCCGCTCCCGGTGAGTGAGCTTTTTATGGCAGGGAAGTCCAGTGTGGCGATTCTGGAAAAGCTGGAAATCCGGACAATTGGTGAGCTTGCGCAGACAGATCCGAAGCTTCTGGAATTCCATTTGAAAAGTCATGGGAGAACGCTGTGGGAATTTGCGAATGGAATCGGTGATGCAAAGGTGCAATCCGAGGAAACCGCTGCAAAGGGTGTCGGTAATTCCACCACACTTCCAAAAGATGTGGAAAAGGCAGAGGATGCAAAAAAGGTTCTATTTTCTCTGGCAGAAAGTGTGGGAAAGAGACTAAGGAAAGCAGGGCAGAAAGCCAATATGGTTAGTGTGGAAATACGCTACAGTGATTTTCAGAATGTATCTCACCAGAAGCAGCTTGGCAGAGCATCTGGTGCAGATCAGGTGATCTATGAGGCGGCCTGCAGTCTGTTCGATGAGCTGTGGAACGGTGAGCCGATCAGATTGCTTGGTGTTCGCACAGCGAAGCTTGTGGATGAAGATGAACCGGAGCAGTTAAGCCTGTTTGACCTGCAATTCGAGGTGAAATCTGAGAAGCCGAAGAAGAGCATGGAAAAGCTGAAAAAGCTCAGTGCGGCAATGGGAGAGATCCGCGGAAAGTATGGGGCGGATGCGGTGATACGGGGCAGTGTTCTGGAGCAGAGAGAAAAAGAGAAGAAATATGAAAAGAAACAGTTCTGAAAATTTCCCGGGAAACTTTCAGAGCTGTTTCCATGCCTTGACACCTAAAGAATCCCTGGAGTATAATGAGATGATATATAGAAATATAAGGGGATAGAAAGGAGCTTCTTTAAACAATGGAATTTAAAGACAGAGAATTTATTCCGGTACTGCTTGGTGGAGATATCAATACTTACAGTGTTGCCCGCGCATTTTATGAGCAGTATCAGGTGAAGACATATATATTTGGAAAGTTTGCAACAGGACCGAGTTACGGAAGTAAGATCATCGAATATCATCCGAATCCGAAGATTGATACGGACGATTATTTTCTTCAGACAGTCAATGGATTTGCAAAAAAGCATAAAGACAAAAAGATTATGCTCATCGGATGTGGTGACAGTTATGTGGCGCTGATCAGTAAGCATAAGGCAGAGCTTGAGAAAAATATTATCGCACCATATATCGATTTTGATCTGATGAACAGTCTGCAGCAGAAAGAGACTTTCTACAAGTTGTGCGAAAAGCATGGGGTAGATTATCCGGGAACGATTATTTACGATCAGTCCATGGGACTGGATTTTGAGATGAATTTCCCGTACCCGGTAATTTTAAAGCCGTCTGACAGTATTTCTTACTGGGAGCATCCGTTTGCAACCCAGAATAAGATCTACACGATCAAGGACAGAAAAGAACTGGAAAAAGTAATTCGGGATATCTATGGGGCAGGTTATACAGATAAACTGATTATCCAGGATATGATTCCGGGAAATGATGAATATATGCGTGTTCTGACTTCTTATTCTGACCGGAATGGAAAAGTTAAAATGATGTGTCTGGGACATGTACTCCTGGAAGAACACACACCACACGGACTTGGAAATCATGCAGTTATCATCACAGAGCCAAACGAAGAGCTGATGATGAAGGTGAAGAATCTGCTGGAAGATTTGCACTATGTAGGATTCTCCAACTTTGATATCAAGTATGACAGGCGTGATGGCAAATACCGTTTCTTCGAGATCAACACCCGCCAGGGACGAAGTAATTATTATGTGACGGGATCTGGATTCAATGTTGCAAAATATGTAGTAGAAGAATATGTTTACGGAAAAGAACTGCCGCTTGAATTTGCAAAAGAAGAACATCTCTGGATGACAGTACCGAAGGCAGTTGCTTTCAAATATATCAAAGAAGAAGCAAACCGTGAGAAGATGAGACGCCTTCTTAAGGAAAAGAAGATGGTCAATCCGGTATTTAAGAGAGGTGATTTTAAACCAAGACGTTATCTTGCTATGGTGAAGAATCATCTCAGACAGTTTGGTAACTTTAAAAAATATTACAGCTAAGAGAAGCTGAAACAGGGAGAATGATATGCTGAAAAAATTAGGTGTTATCGGCGGAATGGGACCGGAGGCGACAAGTTTTTATTATGCAAGAGTGATCGCGAGGACAAAGGCGGAGAGTGATCAGGAGCATATCAACATGATCATTTTAAGTCATGCGACAATGCCGGACAGGACACAGGCAATCCTTACAGGAAATAAGCTTCCGTTTCTGAAAGCGATCACACAGGACGCAAGAGATCTGGAGATGCTGGGAGTAGAAAATATTGCGATTCCGTGCAATACCTCGCACTATTTCCTGGAAGATATCCAGAAATCTACAAGTGTTCCGATCATCAATATGGTAGAGGAGAGTGTCAGATATGTAGTAGAGGCTCATCCAAAAGTGAAGAAGATCGGGATCATGGGAACAGATGGAACGATGCAGGCAAAGACTTACCACCGAGCCTGCGAAAAATTTGGAATCACACCGGTAGTTCCGGGAGAAGCCTGCCAGAAAGATGTGATGTCGCTGATCTATGATGATATCAAAAAAGGAAAGCCGGGAGACAAGAACAAATTTGACCGTGCTTATAATGATCTGAAGGCAAAAGGTTGTGATGCAGTCATTCTTGCATGCACAGAGATTTCGGTATTCAAAGAATATTATCAGGTACCGGCAGACTGCATGGATGCAATGGATGTTCTGGTAAGAGAATCCATCATCAGATCCGGCGCAGAGTACCGGGAATAATACCGGAAAGAATATAAGGGAGATAAATACCAGATGGAAAAATACACATTACAGGAGTACGCAAATCTGTTACAGAACCTGCGTATGATGAAAGAATTTTATTCAAATGGGGAAGAAGAAAAAAACGTAGGATATCTGACCTATGATTCCAGAGAGGTGACGGAAGGGACATTGTTTATTTGTAAAGGTGCGGCATTTAAGGCTGAGTATCTGGATGCAGCGATCGAAAAAGGTGCGATTGCTTATGTCAGCGAAGTAAAATATGAAACGAAAGAAGATGTTCCATATTTTCTGGTAGACGATATCCGTAAGGCGATGCCTCCACTTGCAGAGAAGTTCAATAATGCACCGTGGAAGAAACTGACGATCACCGGAATCGGCGGAACAAAAGGAAAATCCACTTCCGCTTACTATATGAAAGCAATCGTGGATGATTATATGGAAGCAACCGGTGGAAAGGAAAGTGCAGTCCTTTCTTCAATCGATATTTATGACGGAGTGATCAAGAAAGAATCCCATATTACTACGCCGGAGTCGGTAGAATTGCAGGAGCATCTGCGCCATGCCGTAGAAAGTGGTATTACATTTGCCGAGATGGAAGTATCTTCACAGGCGTTAAAATACAATCGTGTCGATAACATGCAGTTTGATGTGGGAATTTTTCTGAATATTTCAGAGGACCATATCAGTCCGATCGAGCATCCGGATTTTGAAGACTATTTTTCGTCTAAACTGAAAATTTTCGGAAAATCACGTTACGGAGTTGTGAACATGGATGCAGATTTTGCAGACCGTATTCTGAAAGAGTCAAAGGTCTGTGAGAAGGTGCTGACGTTCAGTACAAAGAATCCGGAAGCGGATGTTTATGGTTATGAGATCCAGAAAGACGGACATGAAACGGTATTTATGGTAAAGACAGAGCTGTTTGATGAAGAATTCCGTCTGACGATGCCGGGACTTTTCAATGTGGAAAATGCACTGGCTGTCATTGCGGCATCCATTCTTCTTGAAATCCCGAAGGAGTATATGCACAGCGGACTTTTGAGGGCAAGATCCAGCGGACGTATGGAGCTTTATGGAAGTGCAGATAAGAATCTGATCGCTGTTGTAGATTATGCACACAACAAGCTTAGTTTTGAAAAGCTGTTCTCTTCAATAAAAGATGAATATCCGGATTATAATATCGTATCGATCTTCGGATGCCCCGGAAAGAAAGCATTTATCCGGAGAAGAGACCTTGGAACGGTAGCTGGTCAGTATGCGAAAAAGGTTTATCTGACAGCGGAAGATCCGGGATATGAGCCGGTAGAGCAGATTTCCAAAGAAATCGCACAGTATGTGGAAGCTCAGAACTGTCCGTATGCCATGATCGAGGATCGGGGAGAGGCAATCAAAGCAGCGATGGATGAAGCAGAGGGAAAGACTATTTTCCTGATTACCGGAAAAGGAAATGAGACAAGACAGAAATATGGCTGTGAGTATCTGGACTGCAAATCAGATACACAGTATGTTAAAGAATATCTTGCCGAGTATGATAAAAAGCATCAATAGAGACTGAGAGATGGGTGGGTGTTCCTGCAAACGCACAGGATGCGTGAAAACGAAAGCAGGAAATCCACCCATTTTATATATTTTCATATCCGGTGTGACGTTTGAGGGGAAACAGCATATTCTGAAAACAAAGAGTCCAAAAAGAGGAGCCTTATGAAGCTTTCGGTTCTGTTTAAAAGGATTCAGCATGCGGTGATCCAAATGCCGGAATTAGAAGAAGAGATGGAAATCCGGGGGATTACCTGTAATTCCCAAAAGGCAGAAGAAGACAGTCTGTTTGTCTGCATTCAGGGAAGCCGGGCAGATGGACATGATTATATAGAAGAAGCCTGCAACCTTGGGGCATCCTGCATTCTGATAGAAAAACTGGTATCTGGGGGAAGGATGCTGAAGTTTCCGGAAAATGTTGCCGTCGTTCTGGTAAAAGATACACGGGAAGCTCTTGCCGGGATCAGCAGGATCTGGTTTGGAAGTCCTGCTGATAAGTTGAAAGTGATTGGCGTGACCGGCACAAAGGGGAAAAGTACGGTGGCAGTGATGATCTGGGAGATGCTGGAAAGTATTGGCCAAAAATGCGGACTGATCGGTACGATCGGCCACCATCTTGGAAATGAAGTGGTAACTTCGCAAAATACGACTCCGGATGCCTTTACCATTCAGTCGTATTTTGCTAAAATGGTAGAAGCAGGTTGCCACTATGCGGTGATGGAGGTATCTTCACAGGGAATAAAGCAGCATCGGATCGATGGAATCTGGTTTGAAATTGCGGTATTCACTAATTTCGGGGAGGATCACATCGGACCAGGCGAGCATGCAAGTCTTGGGGAATACCGATATTACAAATCATGTCTTTTTGAACAGTGCAGGATTGGAATAGGGAATCTGGATGATGCACAGTGCAGCTATATGTTCCAGAGAAAATGTTGCACGAAATACGGATTTACCTGTCGGGAAGAAGAAGGGCAGGAAAGAGGATTTAGAAACAGTCATGTACTGACAGCAGAAAAAATCAGTTTTCTGATGGAAGGTGGAGAACTTAAAACGGTATTTTATGCAGATGATAGAAAATATGAGCTTGCCCTTCCTGGAAAATTTAATGTGTACAATGCACTGGCTGCTTTACAGACGGTGAGCTGTCTTGGATTTGAAAGAGAAGAAGCAGGAGACGTGTTAAAGCATCTGGTGGTAAGAGGCAGGATGGAACGGGTAGATGCAGGAGAAAATATCCTGTGTTACATTGATTACGCGCATAATGCCATGAGTCTTGCAAAAGTGCTTAAAATGCTGAGAATTTACGAACCAGAACGTATTTTACTGGTGTTTGGATGTGGAGGCAACCGTGCCGGAAGCAGAAGAAGCGGGATGGGAAGAGTGGCAGGAGAGCTTGCGAATCTGACGATCATCACTTCAGATAATCCGAGATGGGAAGAGCCGGCGAAGATTATGGCAGATGTTGAAGAAGGCATCAAAGAAACTTCCGGAGCCTATCGGATGATCCAGGATCGGGAAGAGGCAGTACTCTTTGCGGTGGAAATGGCAAGACAAGGGGATATCCTTCTGATTGCGGGAAAGGGACATGAAAATTACCAGGAGATTAAGGGAGTCAGGTATCCGATGGATGACCGGGAACTGGTGCGAAAAGCCGTCAGGCTTGCTGCACAAAAGAGACAGAAAAAGGAACAGACAGAATGTACGCAGACATTATTATAGATATTACACATGAAAAACTGGATAAAGTATTTCAGTACCGTGTACCGGAAGAACTGGAAGGAGATTTACGAACCGGTGCAGGCGTCATTGTGCCGTTTGGACGGGGGAACCGGGAAACGAAGGGGTATATTGTCGGTTTTTCGGAAACATGTGATTATGATGCGGAAAAAATAAAGGATATTCTGCGCACAGATACATCAAGTGTAGCGATTGAGGCAAGGCTGGTTGCACTTGCAGCGTGGATGAAAGAATATTATGGAGGTACGATGATCCAGGCATTGAAAACGGTGCTTCCAATCAAGCGTACCGAGCAGCAGAAGGAACAGCGGATTTTAAAAAGATGTATTTCCAGAGAAGCAGGCGAAAAGAAGCTGGAAGAATATCTTCACAAGAACCAGAAAGCGCGGGCAAGATTGATGGCAGCACTTTTGGATGATGAAGAGGTAGAATATTCTCTGATCAGCCAGAAGTTGAATATCACGCTGACGGTGGTGAGAGCGCTTGAAGAGCAGGGGGTTCTGGAAATCAAAAATCATAAGATTTACCGTAATCCTGTGAAAGAAAAAGAGCAGCAGCGGCATTTTATTACCTACACGGAGGAGCAGGAAAGTGCAATCCGGACGTTTGAAAACGATTATAAAAAAGGGATCCGAAAGACCTATCTTTTATACGGTGTGACCGGAAGCGGCAAGACAGAGGTCTATATGGAAATGATCCGGCAGGTGGTAAAGGAAAAGCGCCAGGCAATCGTGCTGATCCCGGAGATCGCATTGACTTACCAGACGGTGATGCGCTTTTACAGGACATTTGGGGAACGCGTTTCCATCATGAATTCCAGACTTTCAGCGGGAGAGCGGTATGACCAGATGATGCGGGCGAAAAAAGGAGAGATTGATGTGATGATCGGTCCAAGATCTGCACTTTTTACCCCGTTTCCGAGTCTTGGGCTGATCGTGATCGATGAGGAACATGAGGCAGCTTATAAAAGTGAACAGGTTCCCCGGTATCATGCGCGGGAGACGGCAATCGAACGCGCAAGCCTGGAAGGGGCAAGTGTGGTACTGGGATCGGCAACCCCTTCCATGGAAGCATTTTACCGGTGCGAGCTGGGAGAGTATACGTTGCTGGAATTAAAGAGGCGGACTGCAAAAGCAGAACTCCCGGAGGTCTACACGGTGGATATGCGTGAAGAACTGCAAAAAGGGAACCGTTCTATTTTAAGTGACAGGCTCCATGAGCTGATGGAAGACCGTCTGAAAAAGAAGGAACAGATCATTTTGTTTCTGAATCGAAGAGGGTATGCCGGATTCCTTTCTTGCAGGTCCTGCGGATATGTAGTAAAATGTCCTCATTGTGATGTTTCACTGGCAGCGCACAATAATGGGAAAATGGTGTGCCACTACTGTGGCTACGAAGAAACGGTTGCAAAAAAATGCCCGTCCTGCGGCTCCCCTCATATCGGAGGTTTCCGCGCAGGAACACAGCAGATTGAAGAACTGGTAAAAAAGGAATTTCCGCAGGCAAGGGTACTTCGGATGGATCTGGATACTACAAGATCCAAAGAAGGACATGAAAAGATTCTATCTGCATTTGCAAATGAAGAGGCAGATATTCTTGTCGGAACGCAGATGATCGTAAAAGGACATGATTTTCCAAATGTGACCCTGGTTGGCGTGCTTGCTGCGGATATGTCCTTATACTCGGATGATTTCCGGTCAGCAGAGAGGACATTCGAGCTTTTGACGCAGGCTGCGGGAAGGGCCGGAAGAGGGGCAAAAAAAGGAGAGGTCGTGATTCAGACCTACAGCCCGGAGCATTATAGTATCCAGACGGCAGCACGTCAGGATTATCAGGCATTTTATACAGAAGAGATGAATTACAGGGAACTGATGGGGTATCCGCCGGCAGAGCATCTGATGGCGGTACTGGTAGCCTGTGAGGATGAAGCACTTCTGGAAAAAGGAATGCACTATCTCAAATTATATGCAATGCGGATCACGAAGAACCGCAAGGTACAGGTGATCGGTCCGGCAGCTCCGGCAGTCGGAAAGGTCAAGGATGTGTACCGGAAAGTGTTGTATCTGAAGCAGGAATCCTATGAGATCCTGATAGAAATGAAAGATAAAATGGAACAATATATTGAATTGAACCGGGGATTTGCAAAGATGCGGATTCAGTTTGATTTTGATCCGATGAGTGGATTTTAAAAGAAAAGGCAGGAGGAAGAACAAATGGCAATTAGAAAAATCAGAGAAATAGGCGATGAAGTACTGACAAAGGTGTGTAAGGAAGTAACAAAGATGACACCAAGAACAACAGAACTGATCGATGATATGTTAGAGACCATGTACGAGGCAATGGGGGTAGGTCTTGCTGCACCACAGGTTGGAATTCTCAAAAGAATCGTTGTTATCGATATCGGAGAAGGTCCGGTTGTCATGATCAACCCACGCATCGTAGAGAGCAGCGGAGAACAGACCGGGGAAGAAGGATGCCTTAGTGTACCAGGTAAATCCGGTATTGTTACCCGTCCGAATTATGTAAAAGCAGTAGCACTTGATGAAGATATGAAAGAATACGAGATCGAAGGCGAAGGACTGATGGCAAGAGCAATCTGTCACGAACTGGAGCATCTGGACGGTCATCTTTATGTAGAAAAAGTAGAAGGCGAACTTCACAGCACAGAATACGAAGAAGCCTAGGCTGGAAGCGGGAGGAAGATAAGATGAAGATAATATTTATGGGAACTCCTGATTTCTCAGTCGGAACACTGGAAGCACTGGTAGAAGCAGGACATGAAGTAGTGCTCGCTGTCACACAGCCGGACAAGCCAAAGGGCAGAGGCAAAGAAATGCAGTTCACTCCGGTAAAAGAATGTGCACTTGCACATAATATTCCGGTCTATCAGCCAAAGAAGATCCGGGAATCTGAATGTATCGAAGAATTGAAAAAATATCAGGCAGATGTCTGCGTAGTCGTGGCATTTGGACAGATCCTTCCAAAAGAGATTCTGGAAATGACACCGTACGGATGTATCAATGTCCATGCATCCCTTCTGCCGAAATACCGCGGTGCTGCACCGATCCAATGGGCGGTCATCAATGGAGAAAAAGTATCCGGTGTCACAACGATGCAGATGGATGAAGGACTTGACACGGGTGATATGCTGGAAAAAGTAGAAATCACATTAGATAAAAAAGAAACAGGAGGAAGCCTTTTCGATAAACTTTCCGCAAAAGGAGCCGCACTCTGCGTCCATACCCTTGCAGAATTGGAAAAAGGAACCATTACTCCACAAAAACAGGGCGAAAGCACCACCGAATACGCAAAAATGCTCAACAAAAAATCCGGTGAGATCGACTGGACGAAAACAGCAGTAGAAATCGAACGACTGATCCGCGGCTTAAATCCATGGCCAAGTGCCTACACCCAGTGGGAAGGCAAAACGATGAAAATCTGGGAAGCAGAAGTAGAGGATGTTGTAGAAACCATAGATACTCATGAGCCCGGAACGATCACAGAAGTCACAAAACACGGCTTCAAAGTCCAGACCGGTGAAGGCAGACTAGCCATCAAGTCCCTCCAGATTCCAGGCAAAAAACGCATGGAAGCCGATGCCTTCCTACGCGGATACCACATAGAAACAGGAGAGAAATTAGGTTAGAATTACAATCCTAAAAATTTGAGTTTTGCAAATTTAATAAATAGTTTTTGGTCTGCCAAACAAATCTAATTGGCGCCAAAAAACGCCAAGCGTTTTTCGCGCCCTTTGGCGCATTTGTCCCATCGTGCACCGCACGATAGGACAAACAGCCGACACCCATTGAAAAATGTAGCCCGGAAGCGAAATATATTCGCTAAGCAGGTCATCGAAAACGCCGGCACTTAGCAAGACCGAGCGCAAGCGAAGGTCGCGCTTAGTACCGCTGCGTTTCCGGATTAAGCGCGAGCGGGCCTGCGTGCGAATATATTTCGCTTCCGGGCGGACCCTTATTCAACAAGGAGGCAAACATGTACTACCCATATTATTTTGATCCAACTTATTTCCTTGTCATCATCGGCGTCATCATCTGCGCCCTTGCATCCGCCAAAGTGAATTCCACTTACGCCAGGTACGATCAGGTTCGCAACCACGCCGGGATCACCGGTGCGATGGCTGCGGAGCAGATCCTCAGGATGGAAGGGATTTATGATGTACAGGTGATGAGAGTAAGTGGAAAACTGACCGATCATTACGATCCGGCGAACCATGTACTGCGGCTTTCAGATTCCACCTACGGTTCGACATCGGTTGCGGCACTTGGAGTTGCAGCACATGAATGTGGACACGCGATCCAGCATGCAAGGCATTATGTACCGCTGACAATACGCGGAGCACTTGTTCCGGTGGCGAATTTTGGATCCGGGATTTCATGGCCGCTGATCATAATGGGATTATTTATCAGAGGAGAAATGTCTACATTGTTTATCAATCTTGGGATCCTGATGTTTTCATTGGCAGTGCTGTTCCAGATCATCACGCTTCCGGTAGAGTTTAATGCATCGGGAAGAGCACTTAAAATCCTGAAAAATTCAGGCATGCTATATGAATCAGAAGTACGTGAGGCAAGAAGTGTTCTTACAGCGGCAGCGCTTACCTATGTGGCGAGTGCAGCATCTGCACTTCTGCAGCTTTTAAGAATACTGATCTTGACAGGAGGAAGAAGAAATGACGACGAATAACCAGGGAGTAGGTACAAGAGAACTTGCACTGATGATCCTGCTGGAAATCGAGCGTGGAGAGAAAAGTCATATCGTGCTCAGACAGGTGCTGGAAAAATATCAGTATCTGTCCAAGCAGGACCGTGCATTTCTGACCAGGCTTGCAGAAGGGACAACAGAGCGGAGGATAGAACTGGACTATATTATCAACCAGTTTTCAAAAGTAAAGACAGAAAAAATGAAACCGGTGATCCGCAATATCCTGCGCTGTGCGGTCTATCAGATCAAATACATGGATCAGGTTCCGGATTCGGCAGCATGCAATGAAGCAGTCAACCTTGCTATCCGGAAAGGCTTTAAGAACCTGCGGGGATTTGTAAATGGGGTACTTAGAAATATCGCGCGAAACATTGATAAGATTGCGTATCCGGAGAATACAGAAGAATTTCTCTCAATAAAGTATTCCATGCCACAATGGATCATCCGTATGTGGGTGAGAGATTATGGAGAAGAGAAGACGAAATACATCCTGGAAGGTTTTTATAAAGAACGTGCAACAACAATCCGGATCAATGGAAATGCAACCACCAAAGAAGAGCTGATCAGAGAGCTGACAGGAGAAGGCATTCAGGTAAAAGAACATCCGCTTCTTGCGTCTGCGCTTCTGATCTCAGGCTATGATTATCTGGCAGCAATCCCGGCGTTCCGGGAAGGAAAATTCCAGGTACAGGATGCAGCTTCGATCATGGTAGCGGAACAGGCAGGAATCAAAGAAGGAGATTACATACTGGATGTGTGCGCGGCACCGGGAGGAAAAGCGCTCCATGCGGCACAGATCCTGAATGGGACAGGTATGGTAGAGGCAAGGGATCTGACAGAGATGAAGGTAGAGCTGATTCGGGAAAATATTTCACGGATGGGATTTGAAAATATCCGTGCAGTGCAGCAGGATGCAACCTGCTTTGATGCGGACTCTGAGGAAAAAGCAGATGTTCTGATCGCGGATCTTCCGTGTTCCGGCCTTGGTGTTCTTGCGAAGAAGACCGATCTGAAGTATAAGATGAACCCGGAGACGGAGACTGAAGTTGCAGCACTTCAGAGAGAGATCCTGGATGCGGTTTGCCGATATGTGAAGCCGGAGGGAACACTGATGTACAGCACCTGTACGATCAGCAGGACAGAGAACGAGGAAAACGCCGGATGGTTTGCCGAAAAACATCCGGAATTTGACCTGGAATGGGAGAAACAGATTTTCCCGTCTGATATAACCGATGGTTTCTATATTGCTAAATTTATCCGGAGGGGCAGATAATGGATAAAAAAGATATCGCTTCGTATTCATTTGAAGAGTTGCAGGAAGAAATGCTGGCGATTGGAGAAAAAGGATTCCGCAGTCGACAGATTTATTCCTGGATCCATGAAAAGCTGGTGGATGATTTTGAAGAAATGACCAATCTTCCAAAAACTTTACGCCAGAAACTGGAAGCAGCATACGAAATACGAAGAGTCGAAATGGAAAAAAGACAGATTTCAAAGATTGACGGGACCAATAAATTCCTGTTTTGTCTGAAAGACGGGAATATGGTAGAAAGTGTTCTGATGAAATATAAACATGGCAATTCGGTATGCATATCCTCGCAGGTTGGCTGCCGGATGGGATGCCGTTTCTGTGCATCAACACTGGACGGGCTGGAACGAAACCTGACACCGTCAGAGATGTTAAGACAGGTTTACCAGATCCAGAAGATCACTGGCGAGAGAGTTTCTAATATTGTGATCATGGGAACCGGAGAACCGCTGGATAATTATGACAATTTTCTGAAATTCATTCACATGGTCAGTGATGAGCACGGGCTCAATATCAGCCAGAGAAATATCACGGCGTCTACCTGTGGAATTGTACCGAACATCCGGAGACTTGCAGAAGAAAAGCTGCAGATCACGCTGGCACTTTCCCTGCACGGTTCTAACCAGGAAAAGAGAAGATCGCTGATGCCGGTGGCAAATAAATACGAGCTTCATGAGGTTCTGGAAGCGTGTGATTATTATTTTGAAAAAACCGGACGGAGGATCACTTTTGAGTACAGCCTGGTTCACGGCGTAAACGATACACCGGAGGATGCAAAAGAGCTAATGGGAATCTTAAAAGACAGAAACTGCCATTTAAACCTGATTCCGGTGAACCCGATCAAGGAGAGAAACTACGAAAAACCGGACAAAAAAAGTGCCGAGAATTTCAAAAATAAACTTGAAAAAAACGGGATAAATGTTACTATAAGAAGAGAAATGGGCTCAGATATAGACGGAGCCTGTGGACAGTTACGGCGCAAGACGATGCAAGGAGTATAAAATATGAAAATATTTTCTATGACAGATGTTGGAAGAAAACGTGAAATGAACCAGGATTACGTGTTTGCCACAGATGAGTCATTAGGTACGCTGCCGAATCTTCTGGTAGTAGCCGATGGAATGGGTGGACACAAGGCAGGCGATTTTGCGTCAAAATATACGGTGGAAGTTCTGAAAGAAGAACTGAAGCATACATTAAAGGATGGGCCGGAAGAGATTTTAAAAGATGCGGCTCAGACAGCGAACCACAAGCTGATCGAGAAAGCAGATGAAGACATTAATCTGGAGGAGATGGGAACCACTCTGGTTGCGGCAACTGTGATCGATCATACACTTTATTTTATAAATGTAGGTGACAGCCGTCTGTATCTTCTGAATAAGGATATCAGGCAGCTTTCCAGAGACCATTCCCTGGTAGAAGAGATGGTTCGTCTGGGAGGAATCAATGAGGAAGAGGCAAGACATCATCCGGATAAGAATATCATTACCAGAGCAATTGGAGTAAAAGAGGATGTAGAGGTGGATTTTTATGAATTCAGCCTCAAAAAGGGAGATATCATCCTGATGTGTTCCGATGGACTCAGTAATATGATAGAGGATGAAGAAATTTTTGCGATAGTTAAAGGGGCAAGAGATATCGTAGAAGCCGGTCAGAATCTGATTGACCGGGCGAATGAGAACGGGGGCAATGACAATATCAGTGTTGTTCTTGCAGAACCGTTTTCTGATGAGGTGAGTATATGGTAAAAGACGGGATTTATTTAAGTGGCCGTTATCAGGTTCTGAGCAAGATCGGAGCCGGTGGAATGGCGGATGTATATAAGGCGAAGGACTGTATGCTGAACAGATATGTCGCAGTGAAAGTCCTGAAAAAAGAATACAGGGAAGATGAAAACTTTGTAAAGAAATTCCGGTCAGAAGCACAGGCAGCAGCAGGGCTTCTGAACCCGAATATTGTCAATGTATATGATGTAGGGGAGGATCGAGGACTCTATTATATGGTCATGGAGCTGGTAGAAGGAATCACTCTGAAAGAATATGTGCATAAAAAAGGAAAGCTTTCTTCCAAGGAAGCGATCAGTATTGCAATTCAGATGTGTACCGGTATTGAGGCAGCTCACAATCATCACATCATACACAGAGATATCAAACCGCAGAATATTATCATTTCCAAAGAAGGAAAGGTAAAGGTTACGGATTTTGGTATTGCAAAGGCGACAACATCGCAGACAGTCAGCACCAGTGCAATGGGATCGGTACACTATGTATCTCCGGAGCAGGCACGGGGCGGCTGTTGTGATGAGAAGAGTGATATCTATTCTGCAGGTATCACCATGTATGAGATGGTGACCGGAAGGGTTCCTTTCGATGGCGATTCTACTGTTTCGGTTGCAATGAAGCATTTACAGGAGAATATTACCCCGCCTTCTGAGTATGCACCGGATTTATATCCGGCGCTGGAGAAGATTATTCTCAAGTGTACACAGAAGAGCGCAGAAAGACGTTACCAGAGTGCCGGAGAACTGATCCAGGATCTGAAGAGGGCGTTGGTCGATCCGAGTGGCGAATTTGTAGATATGGTTCCGATCCGGAGTATGGGAGATACGGTGATGATCTCGCCAGAGCGGATGGCACGTATGAAAAAGCGTCAGGGCGATGGTTATGATGACGAAGAGTATGATGATGGCTATGACGATGAAGAATATGATGAAAATGATGACTATGATGAGGATGACGAAGAGGATAATTATAACGGGGGCAGACGCGGTAACAGTAAAAATGGCGTAGATCCGAAGATGAACAAGATGATGAAGATCCTCATGGTTGCAGTTGCAGTGATCGTTGCATTTGCGCTGATTTTCCTGATCGGCAAAGCAGCAGGTGTGTTCGGTAAGCGTTCAGACAGTCAGATTTCAGTTTCCAATGAGATTGAAGTGCCAAATCTGGTCGGACAGCCGCAGAATGTTGCAGAGACGATGTGCGAAAAGAAGCAGCTGAAGCTGGAAGTAGAATCCGAGAAAGCATCAGATAAGGCAGCAGGTACGATTATTGAGCAGAAGACAAAAGCAGGAAAGAAAGTCAAGAAAAATACGGTGATCAAGGTTGTAATAAGTTCAGGACCGGAAAAGATCATGATCCAGAGTGTAGAGGGAATGAATGAAGATGCAGCCAAGAAAGCACTGATCAAACAGGGCTTTACGAGCAAGAACATTACTGTTACCAGTGAATACAGCAGTGATGTTGAAAGTGGAAAAGCAACAAGGACTGATCCGGCAGAGGGAACAGAGGTATCTGCTGACTCTAAAATCACACTGTATATCAGTAAAGGTGAAAAACAGCCGGATAAGGTGTCAGTTCCGCCAATTGTGGGAATGTATGTAAATGATGCGGTATCTACACTGAGTGCAAGCAGACTGTCCGATGGCGGAACGAGCAGTGAAGAATATTCAGATGATTATGCAGAAGGTATGATTATCCGTCAGAGCACAGATGCCGGAACGAAGGTGGCTGAAGGAACAAGTGTGAGTTATGTTGTCAGCAAAGGACCAAAGCCTGCAGATCAGGTGAAGGTACCAACTCTGACAGGAAAGACACTTGGAGATGCAATTTCAGCACTGAATGCCAGAAATCTGACTTATACAGAAGTTGATATTGACAGTGCAGAACCATCTGGAAAAGTTGTAAAAGTTGATCCGGGAGAAGGTACATCGGTAGATGTAGGAACTGCGATCACACTGTATGTAAGCAATGGCTCACAGGCAAGCAGTGGATCCGACAGTAACAATTCGGGCAGCAATAATTCCGGTAACAACTCAAATAACGGCAACAATACAGGAAATTAAAAGGACTGTTTTATGCAGGGAAGAATTATAAAAGGGATTGCAGGATTCTACTACGTTTATGACGTAGTAGAATCTGTCATTTATGAATGTAAAGCAAAAGGAATTTTCCGTAAGGAGAAGATTAAACCACTGGTCGGAGATCTGGTAGAATATGAGATCTTAGATGCAGAAGAGAAGACCGGTAATATCATCCGGATCCTTCCAAGGAAGAATGAACTGATCAGACCGGCAGTGGCAAATATTGATCAGGCACTGGTTGTATTTGCAGTGAAGAAGCCGGATCCGCATTTTAATCTGCTGGACAGGTTTCTGGTTATGATGGAGCGGCAGGAGATTCCGGTTATTATCTGTTTCAACAAGAAGGATATTGCAGATGAGCCGGAAATCGAGTCTCTGGAGAAGACTTATGAGGCTTGTGGGTACCGTGTGATCTTTGCAAGTGCCAGAGAAGGAGAAAATATTCTGGAGATTAAAGACGCACTAAAAGGAAAGACAACAACTGTTGCCGGACCTTCAGGAGTTGGAAAATCCTCTCTGATCAACTGTCTTCAGGAAAATGTCAATATGGAGACCGGAAGTATCAGCAGAAAGATCGAGCGGGGAAAACATACTACCCGCCATTCAGAACTGATCCCGATCGACGAGGATTCCTATATCATGGATACACCGGGATTTTCGTCACTGTATACCAACGATTTTGGCAAGGAAGAATTGAAATATTATTTTCCGGAGTTTGATCAGTATCAGGGAGGCTGCAGGTTTCAGGGGTGTAATCACATCAGTGAACCGGGGTGTCTGGTAAAAGAGGCTCTGGAAGAGGGAAAAGTGCATCCGGTGCGGTATGAAGATTATTGCGAGATGTATCGGGAACTGGAACAGAAGGAAAAAAGGAGGTACTAAAATGGAATATAAATTATCACCATCTATTTTATCGGCAGATTTTTGTAATCTGGAAGAAGGTATCCGCCAGACAGAGGAAAATGGAGCGGTATATTTACATTTTGATGTGATGGATGGCGTGTTTGTACCGAGTATTTCTTTTGGAATGCCTGTGCTTGCATCAATCAAACCGGCGGTAAAGCAGGTGATAGATACGCATCTGATGATTACGGAACCAATCCGTTATGTGGAAGCATTTGCAGAGGCAGGAGCGGATATTCTTACTGTACATTATGAAGCATGCAAGGATATACGTGCGACTCTGGACAAGATCAAAGCGTGTGGCATGAAGACAGGACTGGCAATTTCACCGGATACACCGGTGGAGGTCCTGAAGGAATTCCTTGGTGAAGTGGATATGTTCCTTGTGATGACAGTCCATCCGGGATTTGGCGGACAAAAGCTGATTTCTGAGATGCTGGATAAGGTCAGAACACTTAGGGCAATGCTGAATGAACGTGGACTTGAGACTGATATTCAGGTTGACGGAGGAATTTATGCATTCAATGTGAAAGAAGCACTGGATGCGGGAGCAAATGTGATTGTTGCGGGATCAGCTGTATTCAAAGGGAATGCAGGAGAAAACACAAGAGAATTGATGGAGATTTTAAAGAATTATGAGTAAGACAGTCATTATCAGTGGGGGAATGCTTGACGAGGGATTTGCAGAGAAGGTTCTTGAAGCAAATCCGGAGGCTTATATTATCGCAGTAGATAAGGGGCTTGAGTATCTGTATAATCATAAGATTGAGCCTCAGTATATTGTTGGGGATTTTGACAGTATTGATCCAAAGGTGATTGATTACTATCGCAAGGAGACGAATATTCCGATCCGGGAATATAATCCGGTTAAGGATGCGACGGATACAGAGATTGCTCTTCGGCTGGGAATTACACTGGGAAGCAAAGAGATGATCCTTCTTGGGGCAACCGGTGGAAGAATCGATCATTTGTGGGCGAATGTCCAGACACTTAGTGTGGCATGTGATGCCGGAGTAAATGCCTGCATTCTGGATGAGAAAAATAAAATCTGGGTAACGAATAAATCCTGTGTGCTGAAAAAGTCAGAAGCATACGGACCATATCTTTCTGTATTTTCTTTGGAAGGCGAGATTTATGATTTCAGTTTGGAGGGTACGAAATGGCCGCTCAATCATCATGATCTGATGCCGTGCGACAGTCTGACGGTGAGCAACCAGTTTGTGGATGATGAAGTGAAGATCAGTTTTGTAAATGGTCGGATTGTTATTATGGAAACGAAAGACTGATAAGAGATGTATAAGAAGAGAAAAGCCAGATATCATTCGAAAATGGGAGTTATAGGACAAAATGTGTTGATAGAAACCGCCTTCAGC
>UMLF01024879.1_pt1 | contig 19393 bp, 7 predicted proteins | sample 1966501 | NCBI WGS metagenome assembly UMLF01 (sample SAMEA4836194, study PRJEB28245) | human gut metagenome | biome: gut microbiome; material: fecal sample | place: Denmark | collected 2008 | reverse complement strand
GGAAAAGAAAGCATTAAAACAGGCACAGAAATATGAAGCAAAGCTGCGTAAAGAGCAGGAAAGGGCAGATAAGAAAAGTGAAAAAAGAGAAGCAAAACTTGCTGAAAAAGCAGAAAAAGAAGCCAAGCGTCAGGCAAAAAAAGACGCAAAAAAGAGAAAAAGTAAACAGGCTTCCACATCCGGGCAAAAAGCGGCAGGAAACAGGAAACCTGTAAAGACAGGGACAAATAAGACAGCAGTGAAAGCAGATACAGCAAAGGAAAAACAGATTTCAGCACAGCAGTCTATTCCATATCATGAGATGGCAAAGGATGGGATCTGCCGGGTGCAGGATAAGTTTTATTCAAAAACGATCCGGTTTTATGACATCAACTATCAGTTGGCACAGAATGAGGATAAGAACGCAATCTTTGAAAACTGGTGTGATTTTTTAAATTACTTTGACAGCACTATTCATTTTCAGTTGTCTTTTATCAATCAGCACAGTAACATGGCGGAATTTGAAAAAGTTATCCTTATCAAGCCACAGGATGATGAATTTGATGAGCTGCGTATGGAATTTGCACAGATGTTAAAGAATCAGCTTTCCAAAGGAAATAATGGATTGCTCCGTACCAAATATATTACATTTGGCATTGAAGCGGACAGCATCCGGGAAGCAAAACCGAAGCTGGAGAGGATTGAATCGGATATTCTCAATAACTTTAAGATTCTTGGAGTTTCGGCTTATCCACTAAATGGAGAAGAAAGACTTCAGATCATGTATGAAACCTTTAATCAGGACAGTAAGGTTCCGTTCCATTTTTCTTATGATGATGTGCTTCGGACAGGACTGAGTACCAAAGATTATGTTGCTCCGACCAGTTTTGTGTTTAAAAATGGCAGGGATTTTCAGATGGGTGGTACGATAGGGGCTGTTTCTTATTTGCAGATTCTTGCACCGGAGCTTACTGACAAGATGCTTGCGGAATTTCTGGAAATGGACTGTAACCTGATGGTCAATCTCCATATCCAATCTATCGACCAGATGAAGGCGATTAAACTGGTAAAGAGTAAGGTAACAGATATTAACAGGATGAAAATTGAGGAGCAGAAAAAAGCGGTACGTTCCGGATATGACATGGACATTATCCCATCAGACTTAAATACATACGGTGGGGAAGCAAAAAGGCTTCTGGAAGATTTACAGTCCAGAAATGAGAGAATGTTCCTTGTGACGGTATTGTTTTTAAATACTGCACAGACGAAGCAGGAACTTGAAAATGTGGTATTTCAGACTGCAGGAATTGCACAGAAATATAATTGTGCGTTGAAACGTCTGGACTATCAGCAGGAGCCGGGACTGATGAGCTGTCTGCCTCTTGGGATGAATCTGGTTCCGATCAAAAGGGCACTGACTACAACATCCACAGCAATTTTTGTCCCGTTTACCACACAGGAATTATTTATGGGTGGGGAATCTATTTATTATGGATTAAATGCCCTTTCCAATAATCTGATCATGGCAGACCGAAAGAAGTTAAAGAACCCGAATGGTCTGATACTTGGTACACCGGGTTCTGGTAAATCCTTTGCTGCAAAACGTGAAATTGCCAATGCTTTTATTGTGACAAGAGATGATATTATCGTCTGCGATCCAGAAGGGGAATATTACCCACTTGTTCGGGCATTTCATGGACAGGTTATCAGGATTTCGCCAACCAGTCATGATTATATTAATCCGATGGACATTAACCTTGATTATGCAGATGATGATGACCCGTTATCTCTAAAGTCAGATTTTATCCTGTCTTTATGCGAGTTGATCGTGGGAGGTAAAAATGGTCTGGAACCAGTGGAAATGACTATCATTGACCGTTGTGTGCGTCTGGTTTATCAGGATTATCTTTCTGACCCAGTGCCAGAGAATATGCCAATACTGGAAGATTTATACAATCTTCTCCGGGAGCAGAAAGAGCAGGAAGCACAGCGGCTTGCTACTTCCCTTGAAATTTATGTTAATGGTTCTCTGAAAGTATTTAATCACAGAACAAACGTGGAACTGAATAACCGTATGGTCTGCTTTGACATTAAAGACCTTGGGAAACAGTTGAAAAAACTGGGGATGCTCATTGTACAGGATCAGGTCTGGAATAGAGTAACAATCAATCGCTCTGCAAATAAGAGTACCCGATATTATATTGATGAGTTTCATTTGCTGCTGAAAGAAGAACAGACAGCAGCATACAGTGTGGAAATTTGGAAGCGATTCCGTAAGTGGGGTGGTATCCCGACAGGTATTACACAGAATGTCAAGGATTTGCTTGCATCAAGGGAAATTGAAAATATCTTTGAAAACTCTGATTTTATCCTGATGCTGAATCAGGCTTCCGGGGACAGACAGATTCTTGCGAAACAGTTGAACATTTCTCCACATCAGCTTTCTTATGTTACCAACAGTGGAGAAGGTGAGGGACTTGTTTTTTATGGAAGTACGATTATTCCATTCAAGGATAAATTCGATAATTCACTGATGCTGTATGCACTCATGACTTCCAAACCAGATGAAGTAGAAAAGCGGAAGCGTCTTGGAATCGGGGAAAGAGATGAAGAGTAGTTGTAAAAAAGATAGCACAAAACAGAGAAAACGGAGGATTACAGAATGGAAAATAATTGTATGGCAAATCCATGTGAAGGATGCACAGAAGAGGCTTGTGTAGAAATGATGAAAAAACTGCAGGCCGATGAAAAGGTTAAGCAGCTTTTAGAGGCAGGAAAGGACAGCAACGGTGAAGAAGTATTTGGTGAAATGTTGGATGATATGCTTTTCCTGTCAGAAATGATTGACTTACAGCAGGTGCTTTTTTATCTGAGAGAAAAGGAAGGGCTGAGTGAAAGGATGCTGGATATGCTTTTGACTTCGATTCTTTCTAATGTAGATGAAATCTCACATAAATGGGAAGTGTACAAAGACAAAGCGAATTAAAGAAAAACCGCAGCAAAGGGGATGGTGAAATTGCAGGAGCATGAATATAAAGCCAGAGATAAAACCGTCCATAAGATGAGCAGGGATGGTCTTAGGGAAGAAAACCTGCATAACAAGGAAGAAAAACGGATCACCAGTCGTGATGAGGATATAGAAGTTTCCAGAAATCCGAAAAAAGAAGAAGATTTCGGAAAAAATCGACGGGAGCGAATAACGGAAAATAAAGATATACCGACCAGAAAGAAACCCTCTGATATAACCAGATACAGTATAGATGAAGAACAAAAAGTGAAAATGGAACAAGATCTGGGGAATGAGGATGCGAAGGAAGATATGTCTTTAACGGAAGATTCCGGGCCAGATAAACATGCCGTATTTCGTACAGAAAGTATCCGGGGACAGCCAAGAAGTGAACGTGCTGCTCTGGAAACCGCAGTGGACAGCAGAAAACTTAGACAGAGAAAAATGGTCAGAGATTACGCAGAAAGAGAAAAACGGAAGGAAAAGGAGGCTTCCAGACAACAAAAAACTGCGGAAAAAGAAAATATCCGTTATCGTGAAACATCTCAGGTTACAGAAGAATCACTGGAAGGATTTCAGGATGAGATCAAAGGTAAGGTAAAGCGGGAACGGATACTGAAAGAACAGAAAAAACAGTCCCGGCTTTCTTTTGGAGATGAAGGGGATGGCATGGTACATGGAGCAGGAACCGGAATCCGCAAATCAGCTTCGGCAGTGAAAAATGCTGCTTTTACTGTGGGACACTGGAAAGCCCATGAAGCAGAAGATGATAACGCTGCTGTGGAAGGGGCACACAGGATGGAACTTGCGGGGAAAAGTCTTGCAAGAAAGTCCATTTATGTCCGGCAGCGATTGAGGGAAAGCAGGAAACAATCTGCCCGTCTGACAGAAAATATGCTGGATGAAGCAGAAAATAGCAGGCTGATGTTTGATGCTGCTTACGGAAATCAGGCAAAAAATGCAGTGAAGAGAGAAGCTGACCAGAAGAAAAAATCAGCACTTCAAAAATTACTACAGAAAAAACGATACCAAAAGCAGTGCCGGGCGGCAAAAGAAAGTAAAAAAGCCAAAGATGCGGCAATCACATCGGCACAAAGATTTACAGAAAAAACAAAAGATGCAGTCAAAATGGTGGCGGCACAAAACAAAGGAATCTTTGCTACAGTAGCTCTTTTTGGACTGATTTTTGTTCTGATAGTAGCCAGTTTTTCCAGTTGTAGTGCAGTTTTGCAGGGTGGTTCTTCAGCGATCATTTCAACCAGTTATTCCAGTACGGATGAAGATATTTATGCTGCAGAAAATGCGTATAAAGCTCTGGAGGAGGCATTGAACACACAGATCAATCAAATAGAATCCAGGCATCCGGATTATGATGAATACCGTTATCAGATTGATGAGATCGGACACAATCCATATCAGCTTATTTCTTATCTGACAGTGAAATATGGCGGTTTTACTTATGCCGAAGTCGCAGACGAGATAAAAGAAATCTTTCAGCAGCAATATGGAATCAATACACAGTCTACCAGAGAAACTGTAACAGAAACAAAAACTGTCCGGGTTGGAGAATCATTGGGACAGGTTGTTACCAGTGGATATTGCAACTGTTCCATCTGCTGTGGTCAGTGGAGTGGCGGACCGACCGCAAGTGGAGCAATGCCTACCGCAAACCACACGATTGCCGTAGATGCGACAAATCCTTTTGTTCCGATCGGTACTCATGTAGTGATGAATGGCGTGGAATATGTGGTAGAAGATACCGGAGCTTTCGCAAGATATGGTGTGCAGTTTGATGTTTATTATGATAATCATGCGGCGGCATCTGCCCATGGACATCAGACATGGGAGGCTTACATAGCTGACAGCAACGGAAGTCAGGAAGTGGAAGTGACAACAACAAAAGAAGTGAACCGTCTGGATGTTACTATGACCAATCATAATCTGGATACGGTGTTAAGAAGCCGTATGACAGAAGAGGAACAGGAAAGATACGATGCGTATAACCGATATTATGGAAACAGGGATTACCTGTTTGACCTGAATTCCATTCCGACAGGAAGTAGTGGTTTTGGCTATACGATTCCTGGTGAAGCGTTATCTGACCCGCAATTCGCAAAGATGATACGGGAAGCAGAGAAATATCTGGGAGTGCCTTATGTATGGGGTGGTTATTCTCCAAGTGGTTTTGACTGTTCTGGATTTGTAAGCTGGGTAATCAATAATTGTGGAAATGGGTGGAACATAGGAAGGTGTACTGCCGATGAACTTCGTTCTCATTGTTCACAGGTATCCCCATCAGAAGCAAAACCGGGAGATCTGATTTTCTTCCAGGGAACTTATAACACAAGCGGAGCGAGTCATGTAGGAATTTATGTTGGCAACAATATGATGATACATTGCGGAAAGCCGGTACAGTATACAAGCATTGCAAGTTCTTACTGGCAGGAACATTTTATGGCATTTGGTCGTCTGCATTAGGAGGTGACAGGGTAGATGAATATGAAGTTAAAAAAAGTTCTGGATGATATTCAGAAAACAGAAGAAAAGATTGCAGAACTGCAGAAGCATCTGAAAAAGCAGAATGATTTAAAACAGCAGATGGAGGACATAGAAATTATCAAATCTTTCCGTTCACTGAAGCTGGACAGCAGGGAACTTCTTGTACTGCTTGATGGGATTCAGAAAGGAACGGCAACGATTCGGCTGGATGAAGAAGGCGGTATTGCAATAGAAGATGCAAGAGAAAAGAAAGACGGAAACAAAGAAAATAACAAAGGATCTGATGTACAGATACCGGAAAGAGAGGGCTTAGAACATGAAAAATAAAGTAGTAAAAAAACTGATGATGATTGTAATGGCAGTTACAATGCTTTCGGGATTTTCGTTTGCAACTGTATATGCAAATGCTGATCCGCCTGCGGAAGAAACAACTACCGAGGTTGTGGCAGAAACATCATCGGAGGCAACCACAGAAGAAAATACGGAGGATACGGGCAGAGTGATCGCAGAAAGTGATTCCTCTGCCTTTTCTACGCCGGGAAATGCACAACTGGTCGATGATAAGGAAAATGATGATACAAAGCAGTTCCTTACCATCCAGACAAAAAAGGGAAATACTTTTTATATGGTAATTGACCGTTCCAGCACATCATATAGACATTTTCTATATGATGTCGTTGGTTGATGAAAATGACCTTGCAGAATTCCTGGATGAAACAGAGGACAGCAAGACAGAGGAAGAACAGAAGGTAGTGATTCCGGAAACAACCACAGAAACAACACCTGCTGTGGAAAAAGAAACAGAAGAAGAAACAACGCAGAAAAATACAGGCGTTGCAGACATCTGGAAACTCTGTACCATTGTATTAGCAGGGGGACTTGGTATTGGTGCAGTGGTTGTATATCTGAAATATGGTCGTAAAAAAGAAGATGGTTTTGTCAGTGAACAACTTGAATTTACAGACGGACCGTTTATTAATGAAGAACAGGAAAATGAAGATGGACAGGAAGATTAAGATTTCTGTTCTCTGAGGTTTAGCACAGAAAAATAAGATACAGGAAAGGGACAGCTACTCTGGCTGTCCTTTTCAGAAAGGACGAAAAATGGCGAGATTTTTAGTGATTGCAGAAAAACCAAGTGTAGCACAAAGTTATGCGAAAAATTTGTCTGCATATAAAAAACAGGACGGGTATATGGAGGGAGAAAACTGCCTTGTGAGCTGGTGTCTTGGACATCTGGCAGAATATGCACGACCGGAAGAATATGATGAAAGATATGCGAAATGGCAGTTTGATGACCTGCCGATCATTCCTGAAACGTGGAAGCTACAGGTGTCAGCAGATAAAAAGAAGCAGTTTTCAGTATTAAAGGATCTGATGAACCGGGAAGATATAGAGTATCTGGTAAATGGCTGTGATGCAGGACGGGAAGGAGAATTGATCTTCCAGAGAGTATATGATCTGTCCGGATGTAGAAAACCAGTCAGACGATTATGGATCAGCTCTATGGAAGATGAAGCAATACGAAATGGTTTCCATGAGATGAAAGATGCCGGCTTTTACAGTAACCTTTGCATGGCGGCGGTATGCAGGGCACAGGCAGACTGGCTGATTGGAATGAACGCTACCAGAGCTTATACGACAAAGTATTATAAAAAACTGGTAGTTGGAAGAGTACAGACACCAACTCTTGCCATGCTGACGGAACGGCAGGACAGGATTGAGCATTTTCAGAAAGAAACCTTTTACAGAGTGGAACTGACAGATGGAAAGCTCGTTGCCGTATCAGAGAACATTACCAATAAAGCAGACGCAGAACTTCTGGTAGCATTATGCGACGGTTCTGAGGCAATTATTACAGAGCTAAAAAGAGAACAGAAGAAAGTATCCCCTCCTAAATTATATGATCTGACAAGCCTGCAGAGGGAAGCGAACCGGTATTTTGGATTTACGGCAAAGAAAACGCTTGATCTTTTACAGGAATTATATGAAGAAAAGCTGGTAACGTATCCGAGGACAGACAGCCGCTTTGTTACAGAAGATATGATTGGAACAGTAGAAGAACTGGCAGGGAAAATGCCGTTGATGCTGCCTTTTGTAGAATATGGGCAGTTAGGACATAACATAAAAAGAGTTGTAAATAATGAAAAGGTATCTGACCATCACGCTATTCTTCCGACAAAAGAGGCTGTGGAAAAAGGAATCATGGATTTGTCAGAGGATAAAAAGAATCTGATGATACTGATTGGACAGCAGGTACTTCAGGCAGTCGGGGAAGATTATCTGTATGAACAGACAGATGTTACTGTGAACTGTCAGAAAAATGAGTTTACTGCCAGAGGAAAAACAGCGGTGCAGATGGGATTTAAAGACGTGGAAAAAGCCTTTCGCAGTCATTGTGTAAAAACGGAGAAAGAGGATTCAGACAGACAGTTGGAAATTCCATACGGATACCAGAAAGGTATGCAGCTTTTTAATGTCAAGGCAGAAACAAGTATCCATTATACTTCTCCACCGAAATCATTCAATGAAGATACGCTTCTTGCAGCAATGGAAACAGCAGGTAATAAAGAATTTGATGAAAAGACAGAGAAAAAAGGGCTTGGAACACCTGCAACGAGAGCCAGCACCATTGAAAAACTGGTGGCATCCGGATATGCACAGCGAAAGGGGAAACAGATTATTCCAACAGCAGAGGGCAGGGAACTCATTCGTGTAATGCCAGAGAATTTAAAATCTGCAGGACTGACAGCCGAATGGGAGAACAGGCTTTTGCTGATGGAACGAGGGGAGCTTAATGGAGAACAGTTCATGGATGATATTGTAACCATGCTGGAAGAAATCCTGAATGGCTGCAGAAAAATCCCAGAGGAAGAAAGAAATCGTTTTCAGACAGCAAAAGAATTAATTGGGAAATGCCCGGTCTGCGGTTCTGATATTTTTGAGGGGAAAAGGAATTTTTACTGCTCGAACCGTCAGTGTGATTTTGCTCTTTGGAAGGATAACCGATTTTTAGAAGGTATGGAGAAGAAACTGGACAAGAAAATGGCAAAAGAACTTCTGGATAAGGCTTGTACCCATGTAAAAGGGTTATATTCCAAAAAGAAAGACTCCAGGTTTGATGCAGATCTTCTGATGACATTGGAAAATGGAAAGCCGAAATTTCATTTGGAATTTCCGAAAAGAAAGCATAAAGGATAAAGCAAAAATTAAAGATTGGAGGAAGAGACATGGCAAGAGTACAGGAGATTCGTGGTATGGCAGAATGGTATGCCACTGACATAGCCAGTTCCCCGGCAGACTGGATGAAATATCTGGATACTGCCGCCAGATTATACCGTTATTCCTTTACTGACCAGCTTCTCATTTATGCACAGCGTCCACAGGCAACTGCATGTGCATCCCTGGAATTGTGGAATGAGAAGATGATGAGATGGGTAAACCGAGGGGCAAAAGGAATTGCTTTGCTGGATGAAACAGGGACAAAAGCAAAAATCCGGTATGTGTTCGATATAAAAGATACCCATATGGTACAGGGCGGCAGATCACCATACCTGTGGCAGCTTCAGGAACATCAGAGGGGAGAAGTGCTTGCACATCTTTCTGATGTTTATAATCTGGAAGAGAAAGATACGGCAGATCTGGCAGATGCGTTGATGTCTGTGGCAAAAGAGATGGTCAATGAAAATCTGGAGGATTATCTGGATGGCTTATCGTATGCAACAGAAGGAACCTATCTGGAAGACCTGGATGAAGGGACGATTCGGAACGATTTCCGGCAGCTTGCAACGGACAGTGTATATTATATGCTTGCAAGAAGATGCGGACTTGATCCTATGTTGATTCTTGAAGAAGAGGATTTCATGCACATCACCGATTATAACAGGCTTTCCGTATTGACTTTTCTTGGAAATGCTGCAAGCCAGCTCGCTGAGAGTGTACTGATTGATATTGGAAAAACGGTACATAAAATTTCTCTGGAAGAAATCAGGAAAGGTCTTGAAAATTCTGAAGAGAGGAATTATAATAACTTTAACACGTTAATGCGTGAAAATAAAATACAGGACACAGAAGAGAGAATAAATGATATTGAGGATAATGAAGGAGGAACTGACTATGGAACTGACCTATCATCGCAAGGGGGACTACCTGTTTCCGAACCTGACCGTAGAGGAAGAAGAAGTGACAATCGGGAAATACGGGATGCTGAGGAGAACATTTCTGAAGGAACACAAGAACAGCCTTTACCAGAGCCTTTTCCTGACAGGGAAGCTGAACAAGCATCTTTTGGAGATCGAGAAAGCGGCTCAGGAGAGAATGGAGAGCCAGATGGAGAAATTGCTGAAGAACAAACCGGCACCGGACAAGGAAGCCGATCCGATGGCATGGACAGCACATATGAACGCACTGACAGCAATAGCAGAAGAGAGCATCTTGACGGAATTGGTATACAGTTAGTTACAGATACAGGAGAAGATGGATTGAGTGAAGCAGAGGAAGAAATCGCCTCTGCTTTATCTTTGCCCGAATTACCAACTGTAAATCAGCAGATCCGGAAGATTGAGGAGCATATGTCTGCCCTGTATGCCGGGGAAATCCCAATTCCGGAAGAAGTTGTGGATGAAATCCTCCGTACCGGAAGTAATAAGAGTAAAAGCCAGTTACGGCTTATCTACAATTTTATGAGTGAACAGTCAGCAGAAGATTATACAGAATTTGTGAAGCGTGAATATGGCATCGGTGGCAAAGGTCTTAAAATTAATGGAAACGAGTATTCTGTGTGGTTTGATGAAACAGGGATGCAGATTGCCGTAGGACATACGGTGAACGATCGACTTTTAGATAAGGCTTTTTTATCATGGGAGGATGTCAGTGGACGTATCCATCAGTTATTAAAACAGGGAGAATACGCACCACAGTCTGTCCTTGATGCAGCAAGGGAAAATGCCTTGCAGGAACACGCACAAGTGCTTGCCTACATGGAAACTGATATTGTGGATGATCTGTCTGAACTGGTATTTTCAGCAGATGATATGAAGATTTTTCATAATGGTTATCCGGAAAAGACAGATGCTCTGGCGGAAAAGCTGGATGATGCAGAGTGGCTTTCCGAATTAAATGAAAGACTGGAAGGTCTGGCTGAAATGTATGACATAGACAAATCCATCATGCGTTTTCATTATTATAAACCAACCCTTGTTTCTGAGCAGTTTCAGAAATTTGCCGAAGAAGTCATTCCCTATCAGGCAAGAGAGGGATTTGCTTGGAAAGAACAGGAAATATTTATCACGCAGGATGAGATTGATGCTTTCCTTGCAAGAGGTGGAGCTTTTTCAGAAGGAAGGCTTCGCATATATTCTTTTTATCTGCGGCATCAGGATGAACAGGAGAGAACAAATTTTATGAAAGAGCAGTATGGCATTGGAGGACAGAGCCATGCCCTTTCCAGAGCGGACAATTCCTATGCAGATTACAATGGAAAAGGATTACAGCTTTCCAGAGGAAATCCGGGTGCATACCATACAAAAGAAGAACTGAGCTGGCAGAAAGTGGCAAAAAGAGTGGATTATCTCATAAAAAATGACCATTTTCTTCAAGCCGGAGACTACGCTCATATGCCGGAATATGAACGATACCAGATGGCAATGCGGGTGATTAATTTTTATAACAGACTGCCACAGGAAATTGAGCGTCCATTTACGGATGAACTTTTGCATGAGGAAGCAAGAAAACAGGTGCCAAGGATGCTGGCAGATGAAGAAATGGCACAGGAATTGTTACAGAAGATGGATGCAGCTCTTGCAGAACTACCCTTGGATTTTGAAGCCTATGGGACAAATTACAACGAGAAAGCACAAAGTCTGTCAATACTCCATCAGTATGTAGAGGGAACGTACACTATATTTCCAACCAAGGAACTGGAACAGCCGACCATAGAGTTAAGCGGTCATCAGATGTCCATGTTTGATTATCTGGATACGAAAGCATATATGGAACCGGATGTTGTAGACATGCAGGATGTAGAGGAAACGGTGGAATCGGTTTTAGACGAAACGGAAGAAGAAACTGATGAGATTGAACAGTCAGAAATTTCAGAAGAAAACGATACAATGGTGCAGTCAGAAATACCGGAAACTCCTGTGGAAACGGCGGAAAAATCAGCAGGTGCAATAGCTGACCAATGGGAACAGGGTGTTTTTGAATATCAGGGATACCATTTTGAAGCAGTTGGTGTCTTGTCTGATGGGCTGGAAGGAAAAGAATTGGTTGCGCAGACACGTTCCAATACGGAACTGCATTTGTCAACGTACCATACAGAAGATTTCCCTAAGTATTCCTATGATGAATTTTATGCTGTCAGCAATGCCCCGGATGCGGATATATTCCGATGTCTGGAAACAGGAAAAAACTATATTCCGGGAGAAAATGAGCTGTTTGGCTATGAGGGAGAATTTCAACCATATATCAGACAGGAAAAAACAAAGATTGTGACTATGCCACATAACTTCCGTATTGAAGATAATGACCTTGGTGCAGGCGGTCCGAAAGCAAAATATAAAGCGAATATAGAAGCAATCCGTTTATTACAGACTTTGGAGAAAGAAGAACGTTTGGCAACACCAGAAGAACAGGAAGTATTATCCCATTATGTTGGCTGGGGCGGTATCCCACAGGCATTTGAAGAAAACAACGGAAGCTGGGCAAATGAGTACAGCGAACTGAAAAATACGCTGACTTCAGGAGAGTATAGTGCAGCAAGAGCATCCACCCTAAATGCGTTTTATACTTCTCCGACAGTGATACATAGTATGTATGAAGCATTGGAAAATATGGGATTTACAAAAGGAAACATTCTGGAACCATCCTGTGGAGTAGGAAATTTCATGGGACTTATCCCGGAAAGCATGAGTAAGGCAAAAATGTATGGTGTGGAACTTGACCCGGTATCCGGCAGAATCGCCAGACAGTTATATCAGAAAAACCAGATTGCCATACAGGGATTTGAAACAACACAGTTTCAGGATAGTTTCTTTGACTGTGTGATTGGTAATGTACCGTTTGGAGCGTACCAGGTAAATGACAAAAGATACGACAGGCATCATTTTCTGATTCATGATTATTTCATTGCAAAATCTCTTGATCTTGTGCGTCCAGGCGGTGTGGTTGCAGTTGTGACTTCCAGTGGAACCATGGATAAACAGAATCCGGCAGTCAGACAATATATTGCAAACAGGGCAGAGCTGCTGGGTGCGATCAGGCTTCCCAATAATGCTTTTCAGAGAAATGCAAATACAAATGTTGTATCAGATATTCTGTTTTTTCAGAAAAGGGACAGGGCGGCAATCGAGGAGCCAGAATGGGTAAACCTAAAGACGACAGAGGAAGGCTATTCTGTAAATGCGTATTTTGCAGAGCATCCGGAAATGGTTCTTGGTGAATTTACCACAGAAAGTACCCAGTATGGTAAGCAGGAAGTTACTGTAAAACCAAAAGAAGGCATTACTCTTGAAGAACAGTTAAAGAAAGCTGTACAGAATATTCATGGAACAATCACAGAAATGGAATTTTCAGATAGCGAGTTAGAGGAACAGGTAGTTTCTATTCCGGCAGATCCAGATGTGAAGAACTTTAGCTTTGCTGTTTTGGATGATGACATTTATTACAGGGAAAATTCTGTGATGAATAAAGTAGAACTTCCAATGGCAACTACAGAACGAGTAAAAGGCATGGTGAAGATGCGTGACGCAACAAATAAATTGTTACAGCGTCAGCTGGAAGACTGCGGTGATCAGGAAGTTGAAGAACTTCAAAAAGATTTGAATGAAATTTATGATTCCTTTACTGCAAAATATGGTTTGCTTAGCAGTAATGCAAACAAAAGGGCATTTAGTCAGGATAGCAGCTATTGTCTTCTGACTTCACTGGAATTTCTGGATGAGCAGGGCAACCTCAAAAGAAAAGCAGATATTTTTACAAAAAGGACAATCCGTCATGCTCAGGCAGTTACTTCGGTGGATACCGCCAGTGAAGCATTGGCAGTGTCTATTGGAGAAAAGGCACAGGTTGATCTTGCTTATATGTCACAGCTTACCGGGAAAACAGAAGCAGAACTGACGGAAGAACTGACAGGTGTGATATTTAGGAATCCGCTAAATGAAAAGTGGGAGCCATCTGATGAATATTTGTCTGGAAATGTCCGGGAAAAATTGAAGATTGCCAGAGGATTTGCCGAGAACCGCCCGGAATATGCTGTTAATGTACAATATCTGGAACGAGTGCAGCCAAAAGACCTGGATGCCTCAGAAATTGAAGCAAGACTTGGTGCAACATGGATTTCTCCAGATTATGTGACACAGTTTATGGCAGAAACATTCCATACACCAAGGTATTATATTGGAAGTCGGATAAAAGTCCAGTATGCTGAAGTAACCGGTCAGTGGAATGTTTCGGGAAAGAGTGTGGACAGTTATCAGAATCCACTTGTTACTTCTACTTATGGAACACAGAGAGCAAATGCGTACAGACTGTTAGAAGATGCTTTGAATCTTCGAGATACAAAAATCTATGATACAGTGCAGGATGCGGAAGGGGAACACCGGGAACTGAACCGGAAGGAAACCATGCTGGCACAGCAGAAGCAGGAACTTATAAGGGAAGAATTTAAGTCATGGATTTTCCGGGATATGCACCGAAGGGATGCCCTTTGTCAGATATACAATGAGCGTTTCAACAGTATCCGTCCGAGAGAGTACGATGGCAGTCATATTCAGTTCGAGGGAATGAATCCGGAAATCACGTTGATGCAACATCAGAAAAACGCAGTGGCTCATATTTTATATGGAAATAATACTTTGCTTGCACATTGTGTAGGAGCAGGGAAAACTTTCCAAATGATCGCTGCGGGTATGGAAGCAAAACGTCTTGGACTATCGCAAAAGAATCTTTATGTTGTGCCAAACCATCTGACAGAGCAGTGGGGCAGTGATTTCTTACGTCTGTATCCGGGAGCGAATATTCTGGTAGCAACCAAGAAAGATTTTGAACCGGCAAACCGTAAACGTTTCTGTTCCCGTATAGCAACCGGGGATTATGATGCGGTGATTATCGGGCATACACAATTTGAGAGAATCCCTCTTTCAAGGGAACGTCAGATTGCCATGCTGGAGCAGCAGATAGAGGATATTACCTTTTCTATTGAAGAAGCTGGCAGGGAAGCAGGACAGAATTACAGTGTAAAACAGATGGAAAAAACAAAAAAATCATTGCAGGCAAAACTGCAGAGATTAAATGATCAGACAAGGAAGGATGATGTAGTAACCTTTGAACAGTTAGGCGTAGACAGGCTTTTTGTAGATGAGAGCCACAACTTTAAGAACCTTTTTTTGTATACAAAAATGAGAAATGTTGCAGGTATTTCACAGACGGACGCACAGAAAAGTTCGGATATGTTTATGAAATGCCGTTATATGGATGAACTGACAGGCGGGCGTGGAATTGTTTTTGCGACGGGAACTCCAGTGTCAAATAGTATGACCGAACTGTATACTATCATGCGTTATCTCCAGTATGATACATTGATGCGTATGGGAATGGGACACTTTGATTCCTGGGCGGCAACGTTCGGGGAGACAGTAACCGCAATCGAATTATCACCGGAAGGAACGGGCTATCGTGCAAAAACACGATTTGCCCGTTTTTTCAATCTTCCGGAGCTGATTTCAATTTTTAAAGAAGCTGCAGATATTCAGACTTCTGATATGTTAAATCTTCCAGTGCCGGATGCAGAGTTTATTAATGAGGTATTAAAACCAAGTGAAGAACAGCAGGATATGGTAGCAGCATTTTCAGAACGTGCAGAATCAGTAAGGGCAGGGATGGTAAATCCTACAGAAGACAATATGCTCAAGATTACCAATGATGGAAGAAAATGTGCCCTTGACCAGAGATTATTGAATGAGCTTCTTCCAGATGCGGAAAAAAGCAAAGTCAACACCTGCGTAGAAAATGCCTTTCAGGTATGGGAGGAAGGAAAAGAGCAGAAAACAACACAGTTGATTTTCTGTGACTTATCTACTCCAAAAGGGGATGGAACTTTTAATGTTTATGATGATGTACGAAACAAACTAACAGAAAAAGGAATCCCAAAGGAAGAGATTGCATTTATCCATGAGTACAACACAGAAGTAAAAAAAGCAGAATTATTCGCAAAAGTGAGGGCGGGTCAGGTAAGAATCCTGATGGGTTCCACTCCAAAACTCGGTGCAGGTACCAACGTGCAAGACAGACTCATTGCTCTGCATCATCTGGATTGCCCCTGGAAGCCATCAGATCTGGAGCAGCAGGAGGGACGAATTTTACGACAGGGAAACCAGAATGAGAAAGTTAAGATATTCCGCTATGTAACAGAGAATACGTTCGATGCATACATGTGGCAGATTTTGGAAAATAAACAGAAGTTTATTTCTCAGATTATGACCAGTAAGTCACCAGTCAGGGCGTGTGAAGATGTGGATGATACTGCACTTTCTTATGCAGAGATCAAAGCCCTTGCAACAGGAAATCCCTATATAAAAGAAAAAATGGATCTGGATGTTCAAGTCAGTAAATTAAAGCTCTTGAAGGCTAACCACACCAGTCAGATTTATCGTCTGGAATCAGATATTGCAAAGAATTATCCAGTTCAGATCAGTGCATTGAAAGAGAGGATTGCCGGAATGCAGTCTGATGTTAGTGTGATAAAGAATGTTGATCTGCAGGATAATGACAGCTATTCTATGAATATAGGGAATGTTGCCTATACAGACAAAAAAGAAGCAGGCGAAGCTATGATAGCTGCCTGTGCAGGATTAAAGGCAGTCACCACAGGAGGAAAAGTCGGAGAGTACCATGGATTTACTTTATCTGCATCATATAACCTGTTTGCAAATTCCTTTGAATTGACCATAAAGGGAAAATGTTCCTACAAAATTGAAATAGGAAAAGACCCTTTGGGAAATATCCAGCGTATTCATAATGCCCTTTCTTCGATTGATAAGAAACTGGCAGAGAGTGAGCAAAAGTTAGAGACAGTACAACAGCAGCTTGCAACAGCACAGGAAGAAGTAAAAAAACCATTTCCAAAAGAAACGGAACTGAATGAGAAAATGGAGCGTTTATCGGAGTTAAATGCTTTGCTCAACATGGATGAAAAAGGGAATGAAACAATTCTGGCAGATGAGGATATTGGTACAGAAAAGATTCCAGACAGGGATTCTTCGAGAAAGGAAGAAGTCCGGGATGCAGACAGGAATCTGCAGGAAACAGCAGACAAGGTTCATAAGCCGTCCATACTGGAACGTCTGAAACAGGAAAAGGCTAGACAGCTTGCACCGAAGCAGACTGGTACACCGAAACCAAAGAAAAATCACGAGCAGGAGTTATAAATAATGTCCCGTCAGAGAACTTTCTGGCGGGATAAATTCAAAATTGGAGGACAAACTATGGCAGAAACAGATAAAAAATTAAAAGAAATCACAGAGCGTCTGGAACAGGGAGTAAAGGAAATTTTTACATCAGAGCGTTATACAGAATATCTGGATACGATGTCAAAATTTCATAATTATAGTTTCAACAATACTCTTCTGATTACGATGCAGAAACCGGATGCGACACTGGTGGCAGGTTATCAGGCATGGCAGAAGAAATTTAACCGTCATGTAAAACGGGGTGAAAAAGGAATCCAGATTATTGCACCGACGCCAGTAAAAGAAAAACAGGAAATAGAAAAGATTGATCCAGATACACAGGAACCAATCATTGGCGAAGATGGACAGCCGGAAACAGAGATTGTAGAAATGGTAATCCCAAGATTTCGGGTAGCGACAGTATTTGATGTCAGCCAGACAGAAGGAGAACCGATTGCAGAACTGGATGTACCGGAGCTGACAGGAAGCGTGCAGTTTTATGATATTTTTATGGAAGCATTGCAGGATATTTCACCGGTACCAGTACGGTTTATGGAAATAGACGGGGAGGCAAAGGGCTATTATCATCAGACAGAAAAATATATTGCGATTAAAACAGGAATGAGTAATCTCCAGTCCATGAAAACCGGTGTCCATGAAGTTGCCCATGCAATTCTGCATGACAATGATGTAATGGATGCAGATGGCATTATAAAAGGAAAGACAGCCAAAGAAGTAGAAGCAGAAAGCATTGCTTATATTGTATGTAGTCATTTTGGACTGGATACTTCGGAATATTCCTTTACTTATATTGCAAGCTGGTGTGAAAGTCAGAACATGAAAACGCTGAAAGCGTCTATGGATACAATCCGAAAAACTTCAGCGGGAATTATTGAAAATATTGAAACAAAGATGCATGAGTTGGAAATGGAAAGACCAATCAGAGAAACATTCCATAGAGAGGATGTGATTCTGCATCTTTCAGGCAGCATGGGTTCAGAATATGCGTATGATCTGGTTGAGAACATGACAGCAGAACAGTTGCAGGAGAATGTGAAGGAATATGTCAGTCGGCTGGAGCAGAAAGAAATCTCAGAGGATGAGAAATCTTTGGAAGAATTTCTGGAGGACAGAGGTGCAGTAATCACAGTATTGTATGCAAGTGATGGAGTGGGAGGAAATTATCCGATTCACTTTTTTGATGCAGCGTATGATGCAGATACAGGCAGTGCTTATTTTTCAGAGCAGACACCGAAAGAACAGGCAGAAATGCTGGTGGAAAAAGCGGAATTTCCGAGAACAATTTTTACAGAAGAAGAGAAAGCATTTGTAACGGAATATGCAGAAACCTTTCCCGGACAGATAGAAAGACTGAATGATCTGGTCTGGGATATGCGGGAATCTTATGATGAAGCCGGTGCAAACTTAGTACATGAAGTGATCCAGGCAGCAAGAGCGAACTTTCCAACCACAGAGCTTCCAGAAGAAAGGGAAAGTACCATGCAGTATGCCCATAGACTGATTGAAGCTGCAGAAACCGCCAGCCATGAAAATTTTACGGAATCCCAAAGGAACCTTATCGTCAATTTTGCTTATAAGATGGATGACCGAGACGAAGTTTTGGGACTGGTAAACCGTATGCTGACAGCGAATCGGGGTGACCGAAGTGAAGTTATGAGAAGTCTTGTGCATGAAACAGAGGCACAGATGGATAATTTTCCAGATGGAAGAATCGGTTTTACAGAAATGCACGAAGCAGGAATCCGACTGGAGCATATGTATCCTCTTGAAAAAAACAGGGCAGTAGAATTGTATCGTGAAGGTGCAGAAGTTTTTATCTTAAATGGAAATCCAGATCATCCAGAACAGGCAGGACAGATTCTTGCAGAAACAGAAAATGCGATCCTGGGGCATGACGGTATCTTTGGTATTACGGAAACGGAATGGGAAGTACATAAAGAAAGAGAAGCAGCGATAGCCAGACAGGAAAAACTGGAACAGGATAGTGCAGAAAAGATTGATGAAACCTTACTTCTTCATGGAGAAAGCGGTCGTTTTGCAATCTATCAGATGGATACGGATGGAGAGCATACTTATCAGTTTATGGGGGTTGAATCGGCTCAAAAATTAGGCTATAGCATTGATGGAAAAGACTACAGGATGGTGTATGCGGCTCCATGGACACCAACGATCACATTAGATGATATTTTTGAGAGATTTAATATCAACCGCCCAAACGATTTTCATGGACATTCCTTATCGGTAAGCGATGTCATAGTTATAAACCGGACGGCGGAAACAAAGGCTTATTATGTGGATTCTTTCGGCTTTGAGGAACTTCCGGACTTTGTACAGCAGAGAATGGAGATACTGGAAAATAATCATACCAGAGCCTACCCGCCAGTCTATAAAGGAACACTTGCACAGGCAATGGAAGAACGGGATGTAGATGCCTATCTGGATT
>UMLF01048762.1_pt1 | contig 19411 bp, 12 predicted proteins | sample 1966501 | NCBI WGS metagenome assembly UMLF01 (sample SAMEA4836194, study PRJEB28245) | human gut metagenome | biome: gut microbiome; material: fecal sample | place: Denmark | collected 2008 | reverse complement strand
AAGGTTGTTTCGCTGTTCAATTATCAAGGTTCTGACTTGTTTGCCACACTTTTTCCAAGCGCAACTCTGATATTCTATCATGTCGCAGTTTATTTTGTCAAGACTTTATTTTGTATTTTTATCAAAACATTTTAACTGCACTGAAGATTATATTACCACTTTTTCGACATTTTGTCAACTACTTCTGTGTCATAATCTTTCAGGAAAGAAACAAAACGGAGAAGGAGGGATTTGAACCCTCGCACCGCGTAAACGGTCTATACCCTTAGCAGGGGCACCTCTTCAGCCACTTGAGTACTTCTCCATATGTCTATTTCTCATGAATTTGGCCACATTTTCTGTGACGCACGTATTATTATAGTTTACAATGTATTATTTGTCAACCACATTCTTGCAATTTTTCCAATATTTTTTCTAAACTTTTTATCTACTACATTTAGTAGCTTTTTCTTATTTTCACACTCTATCGTGTGTTCTGTATTTTCTCTTCAATGACTTTTTTTACATATTTTGCAATTTCCGTAGACTTCATATCCTTGTACTCTTCATAATACAGGGGTTTTAAATAATGAACCTGCACGGTAACTGGTTTGGCCGAATTGGTATCAAAAGGAAGGAATCAATGATAGCCACCGGCACAATGGGACATTTTGCCCGAATAGCTGCCTTAAAGCTTCCTCCTTTAAATTCTCCTGGTTGATTTCCATTTTTCGAGCGGGTCCCCTCTGCGAAAATGATATAATTTCTCCCTTCGGTTACTTCCTTTGCAACATCCAGAATTACTTTCATAGACTGCTTCACATCTGCTCTGTCCATGGGTTTTGCCCTCATAACCGCAAACACCTGTTTTAAAAACGGAATATTCTGTACTTCTTTTTTCATCACAACCGTGATGGGATGATCACAGCTCTCAAGAAAAGCCAATACATCGAAGAGCCCCTGATGATTGGGATATAAAATAAATCCATCTTGCTTCGGAAGAAATTCTTCTCCGGTGGATATAATTTTTACCCTTCCTCCCCTGTTTGCATGAATGGTAATTTTCTTTAAAAGCGCATACCTTTCTTTTTCTGTATGAGTATCCTTTTCTCTTCCATACATGCAAAGCTGCCAAAACCAGTAGGGAGCAAATATAAAATTTCGAAGTACCATCAATATGATTCTTTTCATTATACGTTCCTCTGGTAAGCCTGAGTGGCTGTCTCGTATAAATTATTTCCCTCTGAATCTATAACCACAATAACAGGAAAATTTTTTACCTGCAATTTCCGGATGGCCTCTGTTCCCAGATCTTCATATGCCACAATCTCTGATTCTACAATGCATTTCGACAACAGAGCGCCCACTCCGCCAACAGCCGCAAAATAGACACTACCATTTCTCACAATTCCATCCATAACCTCTTTTGTCCTTTTTCCCTTTCCAATCATCCCTGCCAGCCCCAGATCCAAAAGTTCTGGCGCATACTTATCCATACGACTGGCTGTGGTGGGACCTGCTGACCCAATACATTTTCCCTCTCTGGCAGGGGATGGCCCCATATAATAAATCACTTGATCCTTTAGACAAACAGGCAAACTTTTTCCCTCATCCAAAGTCTCTTTCATCCTTTTGTGAGCTGCATCTCTGGCTGTATAAATTGTTCCTGTTAAATATACATAATCTCCTGATCTCAGAGTTTTAATCACATTTCTATCCAATGGGACTTTGATATGTCTGTCCATATGTTCCTCCTATATAATCCTGACGCTGTGACGATTCACATGACAGCAGATGTTAATGGCAACCGGAAGCCCTGCAATATGGGTGGGATATGTGTTAATATTGACAGCCAAAGCAGTGACTCTTCCTCCAAGACCTCCTGGTCCAATGCCAAGATTATTGATTTTTTCCAGCAATTCCTCTTCCAGCTCCCTGACATATGGAATAGAAGAATGGCTGCCTGCTTCTCTCGTCAGCGCCTTTTTGGCCATCCATGCACATTTTTCAAAAGTTCCTCCAATACCGACTCCCACTACAATAGGGGGACAAGCATTTGGACCTGCATCCCGTACTGCTGTTAAAATCGCTTCTTTGACTCCTTCTATTCCATCAGCGGGCTTCAGCATAAAAATACGGCTCATATTCTCGCTTCCAAACCCTTTTGGCGCCACCGTAATCTTCACCTGTTCTCCCGGAACAATCTCACTGTAGAGAACAGCCGGCGTATTATCTTTTGTATTTACCCGTAATATTGGATCGTTTACCACCGATTTTCTGAGATACCCCTCGGTATAACCTCTTCTGACCCCTTCATTTACTGCCTCTTCCAAATTCCCCCCTTCCAGATGCACATCCTGGCCAATCTCCAAAAATACCACCGCCATTCCGGTATCCTGGCAGATGGGAATTTGTTCTTCTCCTGCTATCTTTAAGTTTTCCTGCAGTTGACATAGAATCTTTCTGCCAAGCGGGGCTTCTTCCTGTTGAATAGCATGTTCCAGTGCAGCACTCATATCCTCAGACAGCATATGATTCGTCTCAATGCACATTTCTTTTATCTGTTCCGTTAATTGGCTGACCTGAATTGTTCGCAACTTCTAAGACCTCCTCTTTCCTTTATTGACTAGGGCTATTATACTATAGAGACGAAAAAAATACAAATACCGCGTCCGGAACATACACGTTTCCGGACGCGGCTACAAGCCCACTATTATCTGCTTCCTTTACTCCTGACTCTTTTTAAGATTATCGTTGTCATCAACACAAGACCACAGATACCGGCCATAATTTTCGCACCCAATAGGATATTTGTATAAAAAAGTACCCAGATATTTTCTGTGACAAGAATCCGAAGCTTTTTCTCCCTGACATTTCCTGCACGGTCTGAAGCATATATACGCACTGTCTGCCACTGATCTTTGCTTAAAATTTCCTGCCTCACCACACCATAATTCTCTCTTAACTGCTCTTTGCCAAAATAATATCGTTCCGGTTCCTTCTTCCCATCCGTAAAGACTTCCAACCGGACATGTTCCAGGCAAATAAGATCTTTTGCATCTACTGCAATTTCCACACTTTTCTTCTGATAACGCCCCCCATCCTCTGCTCCCGTAATGACCAAAGAAGGTTCCGTCTGATCCACCACAAAGGATATTTTTTTTCCTTTAGCCTGATTGCTGCAACTATTTCGGGCTTTGTCTTTCGAGTAAACGGTTACCACGTAGATGCCATCCTCTATAAAATTCTTACGATCGATCACATACTCGTACTGATACCATCCCCTTTTCCTTCGTTTCAGAATCTGATAATCCTCCCCCTCCTTTAACGGAAAGAACTTTCCGTCTTTGCTGCAAATAATCTCCTGATAACTTAAGGGATCCGGATTGATTTCACAAATTCCAACGGTTGTAGGCTCTCTGCAATAAAACGCTTTAACCAGCTCTCTGGTACTTGGATTCAACCGATAATCGGATCCAAATCTGTTTACAGAAAAGACAACAACCTCTTCTCTTTGATTTCCCGCCAAGTCTGATACGCTGATCTTCAAAGTATAGAGATCATCTGATTGTCTCCTATACGCAAAGTCTTCCAGTTGAATACGCATACCTTTCTTCGTTTTGGAACGGATTCCCTGAAGTGTTCTTTTGGAATGCCGGTATCCTTCTATTGTCACCTCTATGGCTTTCACATCTAGGTTCTCATCTTCGCAGGTAATGACAGGTGCAACCGTTCCCTGATTGGATCTTTTTATTCCTGAAATCTTCACACCAGGAGGTCTGGTATCTACAGTAAACCTTTCAGGACCATAGCTAAACGCCTGATTTCCTGCCTGATCCCTGTAGGATATGGCAAACGTATAATCTCCATCTTTCCTAAAAGCTAAGGTAGCTCTGTGAAGATCTCCTTCTGTCTGAAATTTACTAATAACCGGTACGGAAAGATTCTTCCCATGGAGTGCAGCTTTAATGAAAACCTTCACATCTTCCTCCCGAAAATTCTGCTCCTTAATGGTGATAACAGCAGTTCTTCCTGTGCCATCATATACCTTATGTTTTGTTTTTTGACGGTCGTAAGCCACGGTTATTTCCGGCACTGTTTTATCTATAACAAAATAATCTTTTTTTCTGTCCTTACTTTTGTTTCCCGCCAAATCACCGCTTCGGACCGTGAAGGTATACTCACCATCTTCTAAAAAAGTAACCAGGCAAGTATGCTTATGTCCATCTGTCCCTTTCCCCTTTCTGCTACTTTTCCAAGGACTGATGATGACCTTATTTTCCTCTTTATTATTTATCAAAAACTGAACCTGCCCCGGGTCAAAATTTCTTTCCCGTATCACTACCTTGGCTATCCTGGAATGGTTATAAAAGCGATGATTCGAAGAGTTGGTATTCCCGTAGGAAATGCTGATTTTCGGAATACTGACATCAATTTTAAGTTTTTGTTCCTGCACAGAATCATTTCCAGCCTGATCTACAGCCCGTATTCTGACAGTCACATCGTTGCTGTTATTTCTTTTTGCATCCACTCGGATAATGCGCTCAAATCCTTGGATACCTTTTATATCCTCCATTCCTGTGATGTTATATATGCCTGACTGGGTAATTTTTTTTCCGTTGAACACCTGATAAGATACTGATTTTAGCCCGGAGCAAGAATCATTTACTACAGGATCATACGCAGAAATTCTGACAGAGACATCTTTTGAGAAAATGTCATGATCCGCTTTTTCCGTGAGGATAGAAATATCTGTTTCCGGTTTTCTTCTATCCAGGATTACTTTCTTTGACCGAAGATATCTTATATTTCCAGCCATATCCTGGATTTTTACATAGATAATAGCTTGCCTTTGAGGCTTCAAGAGAAAAGAAGCCTTCTTTTTCCAATTTTTCACTTTTTTTAATTCTGAAATATTCCATACTCGATTGGTAACATAATAGGAAATCTGCTTTACCCCTGAAGTGTCATCCTTCCCTGTCAATTCAATCTGTTGCGCAGTTTGATAGAAAAGGAACATTTTACTCTGAGATTTGAATGGTTGACGTATTGATTGACCTCCTAATAGGATGGATCCTTTTGGTTTGGTCTGATCCACTGTAAAATATACTTTTTTATATATTGCCAGATTTCCAGCCAAATCCGAATACTCTATAGAAAGACTATAGTTGGCGTCACTGATAAATTGCAGGCTGGAAGTTTTAAGATTGGAATCCTTTTTCCAGGAATTTGGATGTGACAATATTTTTCTTCTGCCCTTAATGCTCTTTCCGTTTTTTTCTATTTGTACCTGCATATTCACACGGGTATTGTTTCCTTGCAGAACAAAATTTTGTTCTAAAATCAAAATGTTAACTTTTACAGCCTTATTTTGATAGCTTCTTTTTTTCTCACTTCTCCCTGGATAAATGATCGTTCCCCCCGCTTCAAATACAAGTTTCAAAACAGGAGGCGTTTTGTCAATGACAAATTCTTTTTTTGAGGGATCTTTTTCATCCTCATATTGAATTTTTTTTATCTCCCAGTTTGCCAGATCCTTACAGGAAACAATACCGAATAAGTAATGTCCCTCCTCCTGAAAGACCAGGCTTGCCTGATGTATTCTGGCATCCGTATAGTTTTCTTCCTTCGTAATATCTTTCTGGCTGTCCTTCCATCTTGCGCGGATGCCGATCTGTCCGCTTAATTGGGAAAGGGTACCAATTTTCATAGGCTCATCATCTTTTTTCAGGTAAAATATTATCCCATTCGGATCAAAATTTCGTTCCGTCACAGTTACCAAAGCAGTTCTGTCAGCTTTAAAATAAAATCCATTTCTTGGATATTCCCTGCTTTGATAGGAAATAGATACAGAAGGCTCTGTAATATCGATTTTTATTGGAATGATGCACAGATGTTCATTTCCAGCCTGATCTCTGGCTTTGATATGTAATTGAATGTCATTGCTATTATATTCTTTTCGGATCAAAATCGTCCTAGTAATATTCTCCCATTCTTTTCCAACTTTTATCCTGTCTTTCTTTGATGCGATTTCTATTTTTTCAGTCCTGGATTCTCTGACTTTTCCGTTTTGCAAAATCTTCCAGTTAATCTCCGAAATTCCCGAACTCCCTTTATGTTCTTGTCCAAAATCATTGTCTGATACCTTCACAAGAGCCTGTACATTTCCCCGATAAATCCCTGATCTTCCCACATCTCCAGCCAAACGAACCTCTATAGAAGGACGCTGTATATCCACCACAACTCCGTTAGAACTATAGATGCGGGAGTTTCCCACATAATCTTCCGCTTTTACCAATATCACATAGCCGCATGGAGCCTCAAGCTCCAATTCCTGTACTGGTATTTTAATTTCTTTCTCCTTACATGACAGAGATTTCCATAAAGATCTATCCAATTCTTCTTTTAATTGCTCTTCGGTACAGATCTCTTCCTCCATCTCCCACACGGTATAAGAAACTTTGCTTAATCCGCTTCCCCTCTTTGTATTTTTCTGATCCTTCCAATCCCGTATCTGTATGCTCGGTTCCAGAATCTTACGACTATATATTTCAAATGCAATGCCATCCTTTATCTCCCTTGTTACATATGGTTCCATTCCCATGGAAATCTTTACTTTGGGAGGGACAACATCTTGCCTTACCTGAATGTCTATACTCTGTGAATACCGATATGCTTGCGCTTCCTGCTCTGCGCAGCCTACAGGTTCCCTGGCCTTCAGGCAGATAGAATACCACTGATCCTCCTTATTTTCTCTAATTCCACAATTAGTCAGATCTCCTTTCCAGTCCTTCCCATACGCTACCAGCTCATAATGAACCTGATCTTTTGGAGACAACTTTAAAGTTCCGCTGGATCCGAGCCAAAAAATCTGTGGATCTGTCTGGTCTTGAAAAGCATTGAATGAGGTATTCATAAGATTTATTCCACTGATTTTTAGTTTCTGTGGCTCTATGATAAGATTCCTTTTTTCAGATTCCCAAAAAAGAAATTGATAATTTCCCTCCACTTCTTTTTGTTCCCAGACTCCCTGCTCTCCCTGCTTTCTATAAACATAATCCTCATCATCAATGCCAATTACCCTAAGTCCCTTCTCAGTGGTCATACAGGGCTGTCCATCGGCAACTCTTGGAATTTCATCCATAATTGCAACTTCAGGCAGAGTCATAGAGTCCACTATTTTTTGATCTCCCTCAATCACATCCTGTTTTCTGTATGAGAGAACTATACGCGATTTTAATAGCTCCTCTCTGTACTGTGTATAAGGTACCCGCAAATCTTGGCTAAGTTTCAGTCTCACAGGCTTTGGTTGAATCGTTCCTTTTACATGGTGCTCTACAGTCAGTTCATATTCCTTCTCAAACACACTCCCCTCTCGAAAGTCTGCCCTTACCTGTACCTGTTTGTCTGTTCCTGCCTGCTCGTCTTCATAACTTGCTTCCAGACAGATCTCATCTCTTATTTCCTGCTCCAGATCTCCCTCTTTCACTCCTTCCAGCCTATAATCTTCTATGGCTGCCCCCTCGCTCTTATCATATACTTTATCTTTTATCTGAATATCTACAATTCTTAACTCCTTTTTCGAACCCGCGCCCTGAACTGAAGTGAAAGAGCAGATTTCTCCTATCCATTTCCATAATCCTATTATCAGAATAACATAAAATAAAACCAGGACTTTCACTTCTTTCTTATGTTTCCTTATCATGCTTCCACCTCCTTTTTGCTCTGCGCATAACCTTTTTTGTGCACTTGTTTCCATTCCTTTCAAATCTTTTTAACATACAAATCCGAATAAACAAAAAAATTGCCAAAAACAGAAAAATCAGTGCTATAGAAAGACAGAATAGAAACACCAGATGGTATATCTTAAGGATTTCTTCCACCTTCTGCATATGGTTCCTTTGCCTCCTTTTTTCTCTCCTCATAGACTGTTTCCATAATACTTCTAAGCATCTTGATCTGTTCTCTTATCTGTAATATTCTGTCTGTCAATAAGGAGTCTATCCTTGTCTCTTTTACTGTATCTGTTGCCTCCCACAGATACTTCTCTACCTGTTGGATTTGTTGATCCATGTCTTTCTTCGTGATACCTGCCTTTGCAAATTGATCACAATGTCGATACATCTGACCAATCCACTCTCCATACATGGTCACGGCTGTTTGAATACTTTCCGTTTCAAACAAATTTTCCGAAATCAACTCCCTCATATCCTTCCAGTAGTCCAAATATGTCACTGTTTCGTTCTCATCCGGCCTGACGATTCCGATGCTACTATAATACTCCGCAATTGTTCCAAGTCTTTTTCCCCGTTTTATCTGACTCGGTCTCAGCGTGGAAGCGTTTCTTACCACATTCAGCCATTTTATAGCACAACTTTTATTATCGATTCCATCCTCAAAATAGTAATAGTAAGCCATGGCAGCCTGATAAGCAAAGGCTTCATAATCTTTTCTGTTTCTCTTTAGCTTATTTTCATTGGAGGTTGGCATTCCGGAGGCAACTCCCAAAATATTCCTTAATCTTTCATCCTCCTCCACTGTCAACAGATGGTCTGACAAGAAGCATTCCTGAAGCAGTTTCAGATAAGCTTCTCCCTCTGTAGGCTTTAATAAAATTGCTTTCTCATACATTCGGCATTTTTGTTCCTCCTTTGGAAAAGAAGTCGCATCTTCCAGGTATTGACGGTAAGCTCTGTTTCGCATTTCGCACTCTGCCAGATAAAAACCTGCCGCTCCAAGAAAACCTGAGGCAGAAAAAATAGAGAAAATCAGAAAACGCTTCCACAATCTGCGGTCTTTGTTTTTCTGGACTTTTGTACGGGTAAAGCACTTGTTTAAAGCACTTTTCAGCTCACTGCATGAAGAATAGCGATCCTCCGGCCTTTTTTGGGTACAAATCAGAATGACTTCTTTTAGTTTCCATGATACTTTTTCTTTCTCTCCGTCAAAGAAAATCTGTTTTCCGTGCAAGGTGCCAGGATGTATTCCGGTCAGCAGATGGTACATGGTAGCCCCAAGCCCATAGATATCCTCTCTTACATCTGGGTAGCTTCTTGTGTTATATCTCTCAGGAGCCACATATCCGATCGTCCCAATTGGAACTGCCCCCCTCTTTCTGGTATCTCTGGAATCAACGGTTCCAAAATCAATCAGAACTACTTTTCCATTCGGCCTTATCATTACATTTTCAGGCTTCAGATCTCCGTAGGTAATCGGCGGCATACGGGAATGCAAATATCCAAGTACCTCACACAGTTGTATGGCCCAACGGAGCACCTGATTCTGTGGCTGCGCACCATATTGATCTAAGATCTGACTCAGGGTTTTTCCCTCCACATATTCCATGACAAGCAAAAAGAAATCGTCCCATTCAATTACATCCACAAGGGCCGGAAGACTGGGATGACTAAAGTTTCTCAGAAGGTACAGTTCCGATAATAAACTTTTTTTTGCTATCGGAACGGAAACATTTCCATCCCTTCGTATCTCTTTGATTGCCCATTTTTTATTGACTCGTTCATTGACAGCCAGGTAGACTACACTCATACCACCCTGGCTAATTTTTTCTAAGATTTTATATTTTCCTTCCAGAATAGAGCCGACCTGAAGCATACCCTCATCTCCATGTCTTAAACCAGGCTAATCTTATATTGTTAAAAATGGAAATTTGATCGAATGATCTCAGATTTTTGAAAGACAGGGACGGAAATGAATTTTCCGTCCCTCTATCATGTTATTCTGCCAGATAGACATCCGCATACTGCACTCCAAACTGTGCAGCTTCCTCATGGCTGTTTTTATAGATATCCACATGTCCATAAGGAGTACCGCGGTCTTCTACCGTATAGATATATCCGTTAATATAAAGTTTTGTTCCAAAGGGAACTCCCGCCATCGCTACCGTTCTTCCTTCCACCGGCATGGCTCCGCTGGCTGTCGGTCCTCCGGACCAAACACCACAACAAATAGGACAACTACAGTAAGAGGTCAATTTAAAGGTGCCCAGATAATCCCCTGCATCCGCCTCTGTTCCCATAGTGTAAAAGGTGTCCTCTTCCTGACTGTTGATCATATCTATCACATCCGTATCTTCATCGGAAATGATTCTGGTCGCCCACACAGCATTCGTATAATTGACGGTACTGTTGACAATACCGGTACTGCTGCTCTGGGCTTCAATGGTCATTCCATCTCCTATGTACATTACCACATGATAAATATATCCATCCCTTGCATAGAAGATCAAATCTCCCGGCAGGGCCTCTTCCACAGGGATCTTCGTCCCATACTGGGCCTGATCCTCCGCAACCCTTGGAAGTGTATACCCGTATTCGGCAAAAATACTCTGCACAAATCCGGAACAGTCTGCTCCGTTTGTCAGACTGGTGCCTCCCCATACATAAGGATTTCCTAGAAACTGGCTGGCAAAAGAAAGAACAGACTCCCGGATAGCTCCCGATACGCTTCCTTCCTGGGTAGAAGAAATTCGATAATAAAACGCCTCATTTTCTTCCGGCTCTATCAACTGCTCTGCCAACGGGAAGTTCTCTTCCCCTGTCTTTTTCACCAATTTTTTTATTTTCTTTCCCCGATCCAGATATCTTTTCTTTACAAAACCTCTCACGTCGCCGGATTCCACAAAAAGCCATCCGTCCTTCTCCTCATCCAGGACATAACAAAGGGTATCCAACTGCATCTTTCCGACGATCTCAGATTTTTTGCTCATATCCTCTCTGACGTTTAATTCTTCTGTGTTGCACAGGGCATACACTTTCTTGGCTACCACATCGTAAACTGTGGTCATCTTATAGGTGAGAGCCGCATTTTTATAAGGTTTCATGCACTGCATGGCCGTACTTAAATGCTTCTCTCCTTTCTTTTTGACGTATTTTCTGGCTTTGTTTCCTGTCATCAGTCGTTTGGTTTTTACAAATCCACGCACAGTACAGGATTCTATGTATACCCAATCATCGTTATCTTCCAGGATGTAGCAGACTGCATTTTTCGGAAGCATTCCCACTACTCTTCCTTTGGTACTCATTTCCTCATAAACCTTTAAACCGGCTTTTTTCGAGATCGCATACTCTTTTTTCACCTTAACAAACCGATAAGATTCCTGAATCTCCGGAGGAATAACGATTTCCTGGGCTTCGATCAGCTCTTCGTTGGTATCATAAATGGAGTTTTCCATTCCCTGAAGTTCTTCCTCATCTACAGGAGCATCTGTTTCTTCCTGAGGTCTTTCGCTGTCTGTCTCGGTTTCCTCTGTCTCTTCTTTTCTCTTCTTTTCTTCATCCGACTCGTCTTCTGACTCTGTCTCAGTTTCGGTTTCTGTCTCTATTTCTGTCTGGATTTCGGATTCAGACTCTGGTTCCGATTCCGTCTCTGTCTGCTGTTCGGTCTGAGTCTCTGTCTCTGTCTGCTGTTCGGTCTCAGACTCCGGTTCCGTCTCTGGTTCTGTCTGCTCCGTCTGCTGTTCGCTACTTTGTGTTTCAGATTCAGTCTGTATAGAGTTTTGCTCCGTCGCAAACGCTAAGGTAGGCATCACCATAGACATGGAAACAGCAATGGACAATACTGTCATTACTTTTCTTAATTTCATATAATTTACCTTTTATCCCAATTCATCAGTTTTCGCCGTCTGTGATTTCTATGATAATCCTTTTTTTCAAAAATGTAAACTAATTTCATAAAAATTCACACTTTCTTCAAAAAATCCCGCTGGGTATGCGGGATTTTACTGAATCAACCGATGTACCATATTTTCATTTGCCTCTTTTTCTTCACGATCTTCAAGTTCAGATAGCCTTACGAGTTCCCCGGTTTTTCTCTCAATCGCCTTTGCAATCAACCAATCACATACCTGTGGATTTTTGGGAAGCAGAGGCCCATGCAGGTAGGTTCCGATTACATGTTTATATACTACCCCTTCATATCCGGATTCTCCATCATTTCCGTACCCATACAGCACCTTTCCAAAAGGTTTATGATCTCCAATTACCGTTCTTCCGCCATGATTTTCAAATCCCACCACAGGCATGGATACCAAATCACTTTTCAGAACAATATTATCAATCAGACGCTTTTCCCCCTGAACCGTATAAAGATCCACCAGATGAAGTCCCGGTATCTTTCCTTCCTCTGTCTGATAATACTCTCCCAAAAGCTGATATCCCCCGCATACAGCCAAAACCACTCCAAAATCTTCTACATAGGCTTTAAAATCCTCTCGAATTCCCAAAAGCTTTTCACATACCAGACGCTGCTCTCTGTCGGAACCGCCTCCCAATAAGACCAGATCCAGCTTTGAAAAATCTATCCTATCTTCCATCTGAAATTCTATCACACGGGCATGAATCCCTCTCCACTCACATCTTTTTTTCATACACTGAATATTTCCTCTGTCTCCGTACAAATTTAACAGATCCGGATACAGATGTCCTATGGTGATATTCATGCCTTCTTCTCCTCCATTTTTTTGAGAATATTGTGGGTATGGTAAAGGCCTGTATAATTAACCAGTACATAGAGATTTTTCTCTCCGTTTCGGATACGCTTTTCTATGGCCTTCTCCACATCTTCCTCCATTTCAGATGGAATATCCACGTACTTTAACCGAAGTCTCATATCCCGGCATCGGATGCCGCTTACCGTTATGGAACGAACAGACTCATCCTTTAGACGATCAAAATCCACATCCCACAGCCAAGAAACATCTGTGCCGTCCTGGGCATTATCATTGATCAAAATAATCAGATCCTTCGGATTCCGATCTTCCATCACGGAAACAATATTCTGGTTAAAGCCAGCAGGATTCTTGGCCAGATTCAAAATGACCTTTGTACCGTCAATCTGAAACATTTCATTTCTGCCGTTCTGAGGATTAAAATGGTGCAACACCTGGTTGTAAGATACTAAAGAAAGTCCTGCTGTCCTGGCGGCTGCATAGGCGGCCAGAATATTATAAATATTATAAAAGCCACGGTATTCAGCCGTGATCCTTCTTCCCTCTACCGTAAAGGCAAGGCCTTCCTCTGCCTGTATTTGTTCTGCATCAAAGTCCAGTGCAGGACGTTGAAAGGAACAGTTCGGACATTCATAGTCCCCTAGTTGACTGTAATGATAAAAGTGATACGTCAATTTTGCGCCGCAGCGCTTACAAAATCGCCCCTCCCGAATTTCTTTTTGAGCCTCTTTCTGAAAATAGGGCTGGCCAATGCCGAATGTGACATAAGGATTGTGGCTGCTCATGGCCAAAAAGACTGATAAAGAGTCATCTCCGTTGACAATTACCTTCATATGAGGCGCCATCCCCATAGCCCTCTCTAAAAGCTTCATGGTCAGATCGATTTCTCCATAACGATCCAGCTGATCCCGAAATAAATTTGTCAAAACCATGTAGTCCGGCTGAAAATGGGGAAATACTCTCACTGTTGACGCTTCGTCAATCTCAATACAAGCGTAATCCGCATCCAGGCGACCACTCTTTTTTGCCCCCAGCACAAAGGCAGAAACCACTCCGGCCAACATATTGGAACCGGTGTGGTTACAGATGACCTTATATCCTTCTGCCTCAAGGGCTGCACAGAGCAGATTGTTAGTAGTAGTCTTTCCGTTAGTACCGCAGACGACAAAAATATCTTTTCGTACTTCCCCGGCCAACTGCCTTAAGATGGATGGGTCCATCTTAAGGGCAATCTTTCCTGCCAGGGTTACCCCCTGCTTTCCCACTATTCTACATGCAAAAGCCACCAGCCTGGCTGTCCAGACGGCCAGTACTCTTCTTGGATTCATATTATTCCTCAATTTCCTCTTCTAAATGCTCCGTTTTCTCTGTCTCCTGCTCCTCTTCTTCGATCTTAACAGAAGATTCCCGAACCTTGGCAATGCTGGCCACGCTGGAAGAATCACTTACATTCATCAGCTTTACTCCAGAGGTCACCCGTCCGAGAACGGAAATGTCGCTACAGGTCATGCGGATAACGATTCCCTCTGTGCTAATCAGCATGACTTCATTTTCCATATTCACAGCCTTTGCCCCTACCACATTACCCGTTTTATCCGTAATCTTATAGCACTTAACTCCTTTTCCTCCACGATTTTGAGGGGTAAATTCCTCCATTTTAGTCAGTTTTCCCATGCCCTTTTCTGATACAATCAGAAGATGGGTTCCCTGGCAATCCAGTTGCATGGCCACCACCTCATCCTGGTCTGCCAGATTCATGCCGATAACGCCCATTGAAACTCTTCCGGTACTTCTTACATCCGTCTCTTTGAATCGAATACACTGTCCAAACTTAGTCACCAGAAGGACTTCCTTTTCATCATCTGTAGTCTTTACTTCAATGAGCTCATCATCCTCTTTCAGAGTAATGGCTGCAAGCCCGGTCTTTCTCACATTTGCATACTCTGCGATTGGCGTTTTCTTCACAATGCCCTTTCTGGTTGCCATAAACAGATAAGTTCCTTCCTGATACTCCTTAATCGGTATCATAGCTGTGATGGTTTCCTCCGGCGCAAGCTGAAGAAGATTGATAATGGCTGTTCCTCTGGCAGTTCTTCCGGATTCGGGTATTTCATACCCCTTTAAGCGGTATACCCTTCCCATATTCGTAAAGAACATCAGATAATCGTGAGTATTGCTCATCAAGAGCTCTTCAATATAATCGTCCTCCAGAGTCTGCATCCCTTTGATGCCTTTTCCGCCACGATTTTGGTTTTTAAAGTTATCAATGGTCATTCTCTTGATATAGCCCAGCTTGGTCATTGCAATTACCACATTTTCCCGGGGAATCAAATCCTCTGTGGATATGTCATACACATCAAATCCGATTGAAGTTCTTCTCTCATCTCCGTATTTTTCTCCGATTAAGGTAATTTCATCCCGAATCACACCAAGCAGCAACTTCTCACTACCCAGTATCGCTTTTAACTGTTCGATCCGTTCCATCAACTCCTGGTATTCCTTCTCCAGTTTTTCCCTCTCTAAACCCGTCAGCGCTCTCAGGCGCATATCCACAATGGCCTGTGCCTGAACATCTGTCAGAGCAAAACGCTCCATCAGTCCTTCTTTGGCAATCTGAGCCGTCTTAGAGGCACGGATAATCCGAATCACCTCATCAATATGATCCAAAGCGATGAGCAATCCCTGCAAAATGTGGGCCCTTTCTTCCGCCTTATTGAGCTCATATTTTGTCCTTCTGGTCACCACATCTTCCTGATGCCGGATATAATACAGCAGCATATCCAACAAATTTAAGATCTTTGGCTGCCCGTCCACCAAGGCCAGCATAATCACTCCGAAAGTATCCTGAAGCTGGGTATGCTTAAAAAGCTGATTTAATACTACATTGGCATTCACATCTCGTCTCAGCTCAATATTGATTCTCATTCCTTCCCGGCTGGACTCATCGGTAATAGCAGTAATCCCGTCTATCTTTTTATCCCGGACCAATTCTGCCATCTTTTCTATTAATCTTGCTTTATTCACCATATAGGGCAGCTCGGTTACCAGAATACGACTTTTTCCGTTTGCCAAAGTTTCGATTTGTGTAACTGCCCTTACCCGAATCTTTCCACGTCCTGTTCGATAAGCCTGTTCGATTCCACGGTTTCCAAGAATCTGAGCTCCCGTTGGAAAATCCGGTCCCTTAATGATCTGTAAAATCTCACTGATATCCGTATCCCGCTCCTGCTCAATCCGGTTATCAATGATCTTTACCACAGCCGCAATCACCTCTCTTAAGTTGTGAGGAGGAATATTGGTGGCCATTCCCACTGCAATGCCCGTGGTGCCATTCACCAAAAGATTGGGATATCTGGAAGGAAGCACCACCGGCTCCTTCTCCGTCTCATCAAAGTTTGGCGCAAAGTCCACAGTATTCTTGTTAATATCCGCCAGCATCTCCATCGAGATTTTGCTAAGTCTGGCCTCTGTATATCGCATAGCCGCAGCTCCGTCTCCGTCCACAGAACCAAAATTTCCATGGCCATCCACCAGCGGATATCTGGTGGACCACTCCTGAGCCATGTTGACCAATGCGCCGTAAATGGAACTGTCCCCGTGAGGGTGATATTTACCCATGGTATCGCCGACGATACGGGCACATTTTCTGTGAGGTTTGTCCGGACCGTTATTTAACTCGATCATGGAATACAGAACTCTTCTCTGTACCGGCTTTAATCCGTCCCGCACATCAGGAAGCGCGCGGGAAGCAATGACACTCATGGCATAGTCGATATAGGAATCTTCCATCTTCTTTTTCAGATCGACTTCATGTACTTTATCAAAAATGTTATCTTCCACTCTTTCCTACCTCCTAAATGTCCAGGTTCTTTACATATTTGGCATTCTCCTCAATGAACTCTCTTCTGGGTTCCACCTGGTCTCCCATCAAGGTTGTGAATGTCAAATCCAGTTCCGAAGAGGTCTCATCATCCATGGTCACCCGAAGAAGTACCCGCTTTTCCGGATCCATGGTGGTCTCCCACAGCTGCTGGGCGTCCATCTCCCCCAACCCCTTATAGCGCTGAATTTTATTATTCTGATCTCTGCCCACCTGCTCTAAAATGTCATTTAATTCCTTGTCATCGTAGGCATACCAGACCTTCTTATTTCTCTCCAGCTTAAATAAAGGCGGCTGGGCCAGATAGACATGTCCCTGTTTGATTAACTCAGGCATAAACCGGTATAAAAAGGTTAAAAGCAATGTACTGATATGGGCTCCGTCCACGTCCGCATCCGTCATGATAATAATCTTGTCATAGCGCAGCTTGGTAATATCGAAATCCTCATGAATCCCAGTTCCGAAGGCCGTAATCATGGCCTTAATCTCCGCATTTCCATAGATCTTATCCAATCTGGCCTTTTCCACATTTAAAATCTTTCCCCGCAAAGGCAAAATAGCCTGTGTAGCCCTACTTCTGGCTGTCTTGGCAGATCCTCCTGCAGAGTCTCCTTCCACAATGTAAATCTCACAATTTTTGGGATCTTTATCGGAGCAATCCGCCAGCTTTCCAGGCAGAGACATCCCGTCCAGAGCAGACTTTCTCCTGGTCAAATCTCTGGCCTTTCTTGCCGCGTCTCTGGCTCTCTGAGCCATGATGGATTTTTCCAAAATCACTTTTGCCGCCTGAGGATGCTGCTCCAGATAGATCATAAGCTGTTCCGACACCACGCTGTCCACAGCTCCTCTGGCTTCGCTGTTTCCAAGCTTTTGCTTAGTCTGTCCTTCAAACTGGGGTTCTCCGATCTTGATGCTAACAATAGCCGTCAGTCCTTCCCGGATATCCTCTCCGGAAAGAGCCTCCGTCTCTTTAATCAGTTTATTTGCTCTGGCATAGGCATTAAAGGTCTTCGTCAGAGCCTGTTTAAATCCGGTCAGATGGGTTCCCCCCTCCGGCGTGGTAATATTATTTACAAAGCTGTATGCGCCCTCATTGTAACCGTCATTGTGCTGCATAGCCACTTCCACGTAGATCTCATCCCTCATACCTTCGCAGTAAATAATATCCGGATAAATTGGCGTTTTTCCTTTATTCAGATACTTAACAAATTCTTTAATGCCTCCCTCATAGTGAAAGGTCTTCTCAATCCGTTCCTCAGGTCTCTCATCCGCCAGAATAATCTTGATATTTTTGGTAAGAAATGCCATCTCTCTAAGTCGCTGCTTTAAGACATTATAGTCAAACTCTGTATCTTCAAATATGGTATCATCAGGAAGAAAGGTCACCATGGTTCCTGTCTTTTCCGGCTCACACGCTCCGATGACCTTCAGTTTCTCTACCACTTTTCCTCTCTCATAGCGCTGTCTGTAGATCTTTCCGTCCATGTAGATTGTCACCTCAAGCCAGTTGGAGAGTGCATTTACCACAGAGGCTCCCACACCGTGCAGACCGCCAGACACCTTATATCCTCCTCCCCCAAACTTGCCGCCTGCATGAAGAACCGTAAAGACCACCTCCACAGCCGGAAGTCCGGACTTATGGTTGATGCCCACCGGGATTCCCCTTCCATTATCGATGACGGTTACGGAATTGTCTTTATTAATCGTCACCCGGATCGTATCGCAGTAGCCTGCCAGGGCTTCATCCACCGAATTATCCACGATCTCATAGACCAGGTGGTGCAGACCTCGCGTGGACGTGCTTCCAATGTACATGCCAGGCCTTTTTCTCACTGCCTCCAATCCTTCCAAAATCTGTATCTGGTCAGCGTCATACTCTTGATTCTGTTCCGTGCCCATAGTAACCTCCTGCTCTATTCATAGACGATTCCATCTACTACGTGAAATACTTTATTTATCTGAAACTGGTTTTCTACAAATTCATCAATTCCCGTACAGGTAATCATGGTCTGGATATCATGAATGCTGTCCAAAAGATAATGCTGTCTGTTGCTGTCAAGTTCTGAAAGCACATCATCTAACAGCAATACAGGGGTATCCTTTGTCTCCTGCTTTACCATCTCAATCTCCGCCAGCTTTAAGGAAAGAGCTGTCGTACGCTGCTGTCCCTGGGAACCAAATTTTCGAATATCCGTATCTTTAACAAAAAAGGCAAGATCATCCCTGTGAGGACCGATTAGCGTCATCTTAAACTTTAAGTCTCGATCCCTGTTTGCCTTTAACTTTCCGGCAAAATCTTTAGCGTCCACATTGTTTTCATACTGAATCAAAAGATCCTCCCGACCGCCGGAAAGCTTCTTATGTATGTCATGGAGAATCTCATTTAACCTGCCTACAAACTGCTTTCTCTCCTCAATAATCCTGGTTCCATACAGAATCATCTGCTCATCCCAGATATCAAGCGTATCCAGATATTCCGGATGAAAGGCGATTTCCTTTAGCAGCTTATTTCTCTGATTCAAGATCTTATGATAACTGGATAATTGTTGAAGATAGAGTGTGCTAAGTTGGCTCAGTTCCAGATCCAGGAATCTGCGTCTTTCCCCCGGACCGTTTTTGATAAGATTTAAATCCTCCGGAGAGAAAAAAACGAAGTTAGCGATGCCGAACAGCTCGCTGGCTTTACGGATGGGAATGCCGTTGATGGCAATCCCCTTGGTCTTGTTCTTTTTCAAATGCATATCGATCCGGTATCTGCTCCCATGCTTGCAAAGCTTCATGCGCAGATGAGCCTCCGTCTGGCCAAAGCGTATCATATCCCGGTCTTTGCTCCCTTTGTGGGATTTCGTCGTTCCGCACAGGTAAACAGCTTCCAGAATATTGGTCTTCCCCTGCGCATTATCTCCGTAAAAAAGATTAGTCCCTCTGTCAAACTTCAGCTTCAAAGAAGGATAATTTCTGAAATTTTCCAGTTTTATGGATGTTATGACCATGTCTGCACCAATTATTTTATAATTCGGACAACATCCGCTCCAAAGGATATCACATCCCCGTCATAAAGCTTCCTGCCCCTTCTTGTATCTGTT
>UMLF01029611.1_pt1 | contig 19642 bp, 13 predicted proteins | sample 1966501 | NCBI WGS metagenome assembly UMLF01 (sample SAMEA4836194, study PRJEB28245) | human gut metagenome | biome: gut microbiome; material: fecal sample | place: Denmark | collected 2008 | reverse complement strand
CCGGAATTTTACCACCCGGGAATTAAGAGAAGCCATGGAAGAGGCGGCGGAACTGGAAGAGGCGGTGAAGACCGGACGGCTGGGAGACCGGATGAGCGTGGAGATCTACATCCTGGAGAGGAGCAGGCGTACGGCTCCCGGAGGGGAAGACAAGAAGTAATAAGAGAAAGAGGATAGAAAATGGCAGGAATAGACCAGAGTAAAATTCGCAATTTTTGTATCATTGCCCATATTGATCACGGGAAATCTACCCTGGCGGACCGGATCATCGAGATGACCGGGCTTCTCACCAGCCGGGAAATGCAGTCCCAGGTGCTGGACAATATGGAACTGGAGAGGGAGCGGGGGATCACCATCAAGGCCCAGACCGTCCGCACCGTGTATCAGGCGAAAAACGGAGAAGAATATATTTTCAATCTCATCGATACCCCGGGGCATGTGGACTTTAACTATGAGGTGTCCCGGAGCCTGGCCGCCTGCGACGGCGCCATCCTGGTGGTGGACGCGGCCCAGGGGGTGGAGGCCCAGACGCTGGCCAATGTGTATCTGGCCCTGGATCATGATCTGGATGTGATGCCGGTGATCAATAAGATCGACCTTCCCAGCGCTCAGCCGGAGCGGGTGATCGAGGAGATCGAGGATGTGATCGGCATTGAGGCTTCCGACGCTCCGCTGATCTCAGCCAAGACCGGGCTTAACGTGGATCAGGTGCTGGAACAGGTGGTAGAGAAGATCCCTGCGCCCCAGGGGGATCCGGATGCGCCTCTGAAAGCGCTGATCTTTGACTCTGTCTATGATTCTTACAAAGGCGTGATCGTATTCTGCCGGATCAAGGACGGGACGGTGCGAAAGGGCACGCCCATCCGTATGATGGCCACCGGGGCGAAGGCGGAAGTGGTAGAAGTGGGCTACTTTGGCGCCGGCCAGTTCATTCCCTGCGAGGAGCTGAGCGCGGGCATGGTAGGATATATTACCGCCAGCCTGAAGAATGTGAAGGAAACCCGGGTGGGAGATACGGTGACCAACGCGGAACATCCCTGCGCGGAGCCTCTTCCCGGTTACCGGAAGGTGAATCCCATGGTGTATTGCGGTATGTATCCGGCAGACGGGGCCAAGTACCCGGATTTACGAGACGCGCTGGAGAAGCTGCAGCTCAACGACGCTTCCCTTCAGTTTGAACCGGAGACCTCGGTGGCGCTGGGATTTGGATTCCGCTGCGGATTCCTGGGGCTTTTGCACCTGGAGATCATCCAGGAGCGGCTGGAGCGGGAGTACAACCTGGATCTGGTGACCACTGCCCCCAGTGTAATCTACAAAGTCTATAAGACCAACGGAGATGTGATCGACCTGACCAACCCCACCAATCTTCCCGATCCGTCGGAGATCGACTACATGGAGGAGCCGGTGGTGAAGGCGGAGATCATGGTGACGTCTGAATATATCGGTTCTATTATGGACCTGTGCCAGGAGCGGCGGGGCGTCTATGAGGGCATGGAGTACATTGAGGAGACCCGGGCAGTGCTGCGCTACCGTCTGCCTCTCAATGAGATCATCTACGACTTCTTTGACGCGCTGAAATCCCGTTCCAGAGGCTATGCCTCCTTTGACTATGAGCTGGCGGGCTACGAGCGCTCCGAGCTGGTGAAGCTGGATATCCTGATCAACAAGGAAGAGGTGGACGCCCTTTCCTTTATCGTCCATGGGGATACCGCCTACGAGCGGGGGCGGAAGATGTGCGAGAAGCTGAAGGAAGAGATCCCCCGACAGCTTTTCGAGATCCCCATCCAGGCGGCTATCGGCAGCAAGATCATCGCCCGGGAGACAGTGCGGGCCCTGCGTAAAGACGTGCTGGCCAAATGCTACGGCGGCGACATCACCCGGAAGAAGAAGCTTCTGGAGAAACAGAAAGAAGGCAAGAAGCGGATGCGCCAGGTGGGCAGTGTAGAGATTCCCCAGAAGGCATTTATGAGTGTGCTGAAGCTGGATGATAAGTAACAGGAGCAGTGACGATGGAGCAGTCAGGCAGAAAACCTTTGGAGTTATATCTTCATATTCCATTTTGCGCCAGCAAATGTAAGTACTGTGATTTCAGGTCTGCCCCGGCCAGCGGGGCCGCGCGGCAGGCCTATGTGAAAGACCTTTGCCGGAAGATCCGTTCCCACGGAGATCTGGCAGAGGTTTCTTTGGTTGTCAGCATTTTCCTGGGAGGGGGCACGCCCTCCATCCTGGAGGCGGAAGAGACCGGACAGATCTTCCAGGCCATCCGGGAGACCTTCTCCCTGGCGGAAGATGCGGAGATCACCACGGAGATGAATCCGGGGACCGTGTCCCGGGAGAAGCTTAAGGCCTACCGGAACTTAGGGATCAACCGGCTGAGCATAGGATTACAGTCCATGGACGACCGGGAACTTGCGATGCTGGGGCGGATCCACACCCGGCAGGATTTCCTGGATACTTACCAGATGGCCCGGGAGGAGGGGTTCTCCAACATCAATGTGGATCTCATCTCGGCCATTCCTTATCAGACGACGGAAAGTTGGCGGGACACTCTTATCCGGACGGCACAGCTGGGGCCGGAACATATCTCGGCTTATAGTCTTATTATCGAGGAAGGGACGCCTTTCTATGAGCGGTACGGGGAAGGGCGGCATGCAGAGGAACTGCCCGATGAGGACACGGAGCGGCAGATGTACCATGACACTGCAAGGATCCTTAAGGATTACGGCTATCACCGCTATGAGATCTCCAACTATGCCAGGGCAGGATACGAATGCCGCCACAACCTGGGGTACTGGAACCGGACCGAATATCTGGGGATCGGGGAGAGCGCGGCTTCTCTCATCGGCAACCGGCGCTGGGTAGAAGGGGAAGAGCCACAGGAACTGACGGTGTCTGAGCAGATGGAAGAATACATGTTTCTGGGACTGCGGAAAATGGAAGGCGTATCAAAAGAGCAGTTCCGGGAGACTTTCGGGCGTACCCTGGAGAGCGTATACCAGGATGTGCTGGATCGGATGTACCAGTTGGGAATGCTGGAAGAAGCAGAAGGATACGTGCGCCTGACCGAGCGGGGGATCGATGTGAGCAACTTGGTGATGAGCGAGTTCCTGCTCTAAAAAGGGACAGGGTATTTTCAATCTGGGACGTGGTATTTTTGAAAATACCACGTCCCCAACTCTGGTTTGCTGCCAGAGTTTTTTTACGTCATAAATATGAACTAATAAGGGATAAAATATTGAATAATAGTTCCTGATTCGTTATAATATACAGAAAGATTTGTGCAAAAATATCGTTGCAAAATGAGGAGGAAGGATATGAGAAGGATAAAGAAATTGACAGCTGTTCTTCTTGTGGCAGTCATGATGTGCACCCTGTATTCTGGGAGCATGACTCCGGTGCTTGCCAAGGCAGAGCCTGCAGCGGAACAGGAAGAGGCGGAAGCCGGAGAGACGCAAACAGAGGTGGAAAGCCCGGAGGCGGAAGAGCCTGATAAAGAAGAGGGCAAGACTGAGGAAAAAGAAGAAGAAAAGAAACCTGAGGCAGCCGCAGAACAGCCAAAAGCTGCGGAAGAGAAGAAAGAAGAGAGCAGGACGGAAGAAGCGCAGGATCAGCCAAAGGCTGTGGAGAGCAAGCAGGAAAGCGGAACAGAGGAAGCGACTGTAAAGTTGACAGGTATCTCTGTAAAAGAAGATGTGGATCTGAATAATATTTCCGCGCCGGAAACATTGACGATCCAGCTTGATCTGGACGCGCCGGAAGGCTGCTTTGTACAAAGCGCACAAATAATTTTCTATTGCGAGGCTACAGGGGAATACATGCCATGGGACACCGGGTTTCTTGAAAACCAGGTTAATCCATCTGATGGCCCGCTGGAGGTGGAGATAGATCTTGGAAGTTATGCGGTACAGAGTAAGTATACCCTGGATACGATCTATTTTCATGCAGATAGGGATTATTATTATTATAATTACTACGAAGGCACCCTGGATTGTACAAATGATGTAACAGGAATAACCGACAGTTTCCCATATAAAGGGGAAGCTGATTTCACAGTGACAAGCTCGGAGGAAGATCTTTCTTTGCCGGAAGTTACAGATATCCGTATGTGGAGTGAGAATCCGGTTACAACAGGAGAGGATATTCTTTTTGACGTTTATTACAGTGAAGAGGGATCGGGCGTAAAAGCAGTTGATTTTACTTATTATGAAATTGACGGCGATTCGGAAATTACCGTCTTTGATTCTGGTTATGGAGTGGAGCATTGGATAGAGGAAGGAGTCATAGAGGTATCTGCCTATGGAGATGATCTGATTCCCGGAGAATATAAACTTGGGTCTATCAATATTACAGACTATGCGGGAAACAGCAGAAGTTATCAACTGTTAGACGGGGTTGACGGGCTGATTAGTTCTGATAATGATGAACTTGTCATTCGGCCGCAAGCAAGTACTCTGAGTGTTCAGGGTATAGAGAGCAATGGATTGAAAGTGAAAGATCTGAAGATCGAGGGTGCTGATGACAAAGACAACCTTGCTGCAGGCGATACATTTGATGTGGTTATGACGATTTACAATGACATTAGCAAAGACGTTCCTGTCAGACCGAAGTGGTGTTTTGTTAGTTGGCGGGAAACGTTTGACGGAGCGCAGGATAGTTATACCGCATATGCAGAAGGGGATGAATTTGTTCTCAAGGCAGGTGCAGAGGCGGAGTTGCGTTTTTCAGTCGAGATCAGTGTATATTCAGGAACACAGGACTTCAGTCTGGAACAGATCGCTTTAAATGCAGAGAAAAATTCAGGATTTAATCCCTGTACCTGGTATAATGCGGAGTATGTTGAAGGGGATCAGTATAATCTTATTGGGGAGGGAACATCTGCCAATAATCCACAGGCCGGTGGAGTAATAGATGTGCTTCCCTACCATGGGGAAATCGACTGGTCTGTTACAACTCCAACGTCTACGCCGGATACGGAGGCACCGATCATTGAAAGCGTCAGGGTAAATCCATCTACAACGGCAGCACCGGGGAAGATTGAACTGGAGATCAGGACAAAAGGGGAAGAGGTGTCACCAATTACTGCTTTCAATTGGGCGTTCCTGGATAGAAATCGGGAGAATAATCATTTTGCAGGTGGTAGTATAAACCCGGAGGAACTTGCTGGTCGGGAGGTATATAGCGGTGAAGCGACAGATATCCTCGATGGATATTATTATTCCCCGCTATCCTATTCTGAAGAGCGCGGTTGTTATGTGGCAGAGATTGAACTGGATGAAATGATTGTTAAGGGGACCTACTTCCTGTTGGAAATTAATCTTATAGATGAGGCTGGAAACAGTAATTACTATGGTTATAATGGGGAGAATGGAAAATTAGAAGCCTATTTGAAGGATGACAGCATTTCAGTAATCGATACCTGTGAATTTACAGTTTCAGAAAGCGCTTCCCCGGATGAAGATTTTGACGCACCAATATTTGAGGATCTTAGCCTTCAGGTGAATCAGGCGGAAGCGGGAGAGGTGATCCAGTGCAGGATTAAGGTGAATGACGAGACAGGAATCTCCAGGTTGAGATTGGATTATGAGTGTGATCAGGATGGAGACGGAGAGCCTGATACATATCTGTCTCTGGAGAGCAGGAATGTAATCTTGCAGGGAGACGAGTATATCTGTGATTTTGTGGTGGATCCATATTGTACTGCCGGAGATTATGATTTGTTCAGCATTCTTATTGTAGATGGGTCTATCCGGGAAAATTATTCTACATATTTGTACGATAAGCTTGGAAATATTATTCTTGGCCCTTATGGTGATGACTATGTGGAGATGCCGGCGGGAAGATCCTTTGCCCTTGCTGTAACGCAGCCAAAGGGAGATATGGTTGTGACAGATCTAATGAATGGTGATAACGTTCTGAACGCAACAGAAAATGTTGACGAAGGAGGAACGGTGGTCGTAAAAGGATCATACCTTGAGGACCTCTCCGAATATAGAATTCCTACGGAATTTTTCCAGGCGGTTAAGGAAAAGGAATTGACAGTTATTATTCCCGATTCCCAGGGAGATTCTGAGATTGTAGTTAAAGGGAAAGATTTGTCGGTGATACCTGATATGGATCTGGAATTGCGGATCAAGCGGGAAGCCCTGGTAGAAGATAAAGCAGGCGTGGAAAAGGATGACCTTTACTATCCGGTTGACATTGTAACATCGGATGCCTCCATGCCTGTGACGATCCGTGTGAAGGTGGATGATGAATTCCTTGACCAGTGTGGGGAGAACCCGGTGCGGATCTCCAGAGTAGGTGAGGATGGTACACCAACTATCGTGGAGGAGAATGTAACGGTAAATGAAGATGGCTATGTTGAGATCAATTTCCCCAATGGACTTCAGGGAACAGGTGTCGCCAGCCAGATCCTCTATGCAAATGCAGACGGGCAGAGAACTATTCAGGAGAAGTACTCCTTTAGGATATCTTCCCAGGTGGATGAATCGGAAGTTATGCTGGGGGATGTCAACGGAGATGGAAGAATTACCACAGCAGATTTAGTAAAAAGTGCAAATTATGTCGTTGGGAATACAAAATTAGCAGAAAATGAATTGTTGGCGGCGGATATTAATAAAGATAATAGGGTTACTACTAGCGACTTGGTGCAGCTTGCAAATTATATAGTCGGAAATATAACGGAATTATAGAATAATTGGGTCGCAAAGCGGATTCATATGAATTCGCTTTGCGATTTAATCGTTAGCATCTAGATTTTGTATGGCTTGAATGTAATGAGAAATAATCTGTTCTAGATGAACACGTTTATCAACGGGGCATAATGAAATCATTCCTTCGATTGGTTCAATGTCTTCGCTAGGGGATGGGGAACCAAAAAGAATATAATCTACGGAAATATGAAGAGAATCTGATAGCTTACAAAGTGTATTAACAGACATGTTTTTTAGGCCGAGTTCAATATCATAGCAAAATCGTGGAGTGATATCGGCCATTTCGGCAAGTTTTTCACGAGAATATCCAATTAGTAGACGTTGTTTCTTTATACGTTCTCCCATGAGGACAGGATCAATTAATGTCATTGGTTCACCTCCTAAATATTGGTATTTTGTTTATATGAACATAACATATCAGTTATGGATGAAATAAATATGAACTAGTAAGGGATGAAAGATTGACAAATAGTTCCTGTTAGAATATAATTACAAAGAACGAGTGGAAAATAAATGAGAGGTTAGGAGGAGCAGTAGAATGAAAGTGAGAAGATTGAAAAAGATAATTTCTTTTGTACTTTCGTTTGTTATGATTGCAAGTATATGTTTCACGGTATTTCCACAAATGGTAGAAGCATCAGGGGAAAAAGGAAGTTTTTCTCTTTCGGCTGATAAAGAAGAAGTGGAGCGTGGAGAAGAGATAACAGTAACAGTAAGGTTGTCGCAAAGTCAAGATATATATGGTGTACAGAGCGATCTGCTCTATGATACATCGCGTTTGGAATTGGTGTCATATGAGTTGGGAGATTGTGCTGAAGGTGATGGTATTCTTTTTCCAATTATCGGTGGAAACGATGGAAAAGTATCAGCAAGTTTGACTGGAGATATATCTAAAGATCCAATTGGCGATGGAATAGTAATGACGGCAACTTTTCGCGTGAAAGAAGATGCTGCAGCAGGCGATATTTCATTTGATACATGGATGGAATTAACAGATAAAACACTTGCAGTAGTTCCTTATGCTTATGCAGATAATACTAATTTGTCCATTGAAGTTCCGGCAACGGATATTTCATTAAATAAAACTTCAACAACAATTGCGAAGGGTGGAACAGAAAAACTTACAGCTACCTTAAAACCGGAAGATGCCAGCAGCGCGATCACATGGTCCAGCGCTGATGAAAAAGTGGCGACAGTTAGTGAAGATGGAACTGTAACAGCAGTTGGGGCAGGTAAAACTAAAATTACATCAATAGCAAATGGCCACAGTGTCTCTTGTGAAGTGACCGTTAATGTCCCGTTGAAAGAGATTAAGGTTACGGGAGAAGGCAACCGTAATACGATCAAAAAAGGCGAAACGCTTCAGCTGACAGCAGAACGTGTTCCGGAAGATACGACTGAGACAGGAACGATTCAGTGGAGCAGCAGTGACGAGAAGATAGCGACTGTTAATCAGGCAGGTCTTGTGACTGCGGTCGCTGATGGAACAGCAACAATCACAGCGCAGATAGGAGAAATCAAGGGAGAATACGAGATCACTGTTCAGGAAGTAAACCTGACAGGGATCAGTATAAAAGAGAGTACCAGGATTCATCGTGGAGAGAGTGAAACTTTAACGGTTACATATGAACCAGAAAATACAACTGATGACAGAACAGTAGCATGGGAAAGTTCTGATCCGTCTGTGGCAACTGTGGATGGAAGCGGTACAGTAACAGCAGTGGGGATTGGAAGTGCGAAGATTACGGCTAAAGTTGGAAATCATAAAGATGTTTGTGCAGTAACGGTTGATGCTCCTCTTGAAAATATAGATGTTCAAGACACACTGGAACTGACGAAGAATCAGACGGCAGTGATTGATTATAAACTTGTTCCGAGTGATACAACAGATAAAGAGCCTGTGACCTTTACGTCTTCTGATCAGACAGTAGCAACAGTAGATGCCGATGGAAATGTGAAGGCTTTGAAAGCTGGTACGACGGTCATCACACTGGAAGGTGCAAATGATGTAACGGCTACAGTGACTGTAACGGTGACAGAAATTCCGATCGATACCGTTTCTCTGGACAAAGAAAGCGCAATTGTCGAAAAGAAAGAGACAATTGAGTTGATAGCAGACATCGGTCCTGATACAACAACTGATGACGACAAAACTATTAAATGGAGCAGCAGCGATCCGTCAGTAGCGACTGTATCACCAGAGAAGACAAATTCTGGTGAGAAAGTGACGGTGACTGCAGCTGATAAAGGCGGTACTGCAACCATTACTGCAGAAGCATGGAACGGAACAAATGCGGAATGTGTGATTACAGTTCCGGTTCACATTGAAAACGTAACACTTCCTCAGGATGTAACTCTGAACAGAGGAAGAACTACTGTATTAGATGTAGTATGCGATCCGAAAGAAAACGATGATACGATTACATCCGTAGAATGGATCAGCAGTGTTCCGGATGTGGCAGCCGTTTATAGTGATGGTACTGTTGAAGGCCTGAAAGAAGGAACCGCAGAAATTACTGCAAAAGTTAAAGTTACAACCCTGACAAATGAAACGAAAGAATATACAGCACAGACGCAGGTGACAGTGAAAGAGAACCATTTAGATGCTGACCTGGGTGGAAAGCTTGCGTTTGAAGATATGGAAGAAGCACTTCTTAAAGGACAGTCTGTTGATATGTATTATCAGCTGAATCTTGAAGATATCATGAGTGATAATGAGATTACAGATGGCGTACTTATTGAGTGGACAAGTTCTGATGAGACTGTTGCGTCTATTGACCAGACAGGAAGATTGTCTGCTCTGAAAGAAGGAAAGACTACAGTTAAAGCGGTTGTTGTCGCAAAAGATGGAAGTGGAAATACATATGGACCATATAATGTAGAAGTGGAAGTAGAGGTTCAGGAGATTCCGCTGGATTCCATCGCATTTGATAAGATTATCAAAGAGATGCAGGTGGGTGCGAAGGACGTTCTTCATGTTATTTATAACCCGCAGAACACCACAGATGATAGAGATGTGATCTGGAACAGTTCTGATGCAAGTGTTCTGGCTGTTGATAAGAACGGCAATTTGACGGCATTAAAGGCAGGAAAAGCGACTATTACGGCAACGGTAGGTGAAAAAGAGATTTCCTGTGAGATTACCGTCAAAGCGGTTGATACCGGTAAACCGGGACAGAGTGACGGCTCTGACAGTGCGGGAAATGAGACTGGCGCTGCCAAGGGTGATGAGAGCGGTGTGCGTACCGGCGACCCGGCAATGATCATATTGTATGTTGCGCTGTTTGTAGGTGCGATGGCGACAATAGTGCTTATCAGAAGAAGAAATCGTAAAGTAAGATAAGAAAAGCATAAACAGCGTGGCGAAGATGCCACGCTGTTTTCATATCAGATGGAGGGAAGGGAAATGTGTAAGAATAGAAAGCAAAGTTTTTATTGTTGGATGATAAAAGTTTTATTTGCCCTTGTAGCAGTTTTTTGCCTGAGTCTGCTTTCTGTTGAGGCTCGGGCGGAAGAGAAAGTTCATGTAGTGCGGGAAGCAACAGGAGATTTGGAACAGTTAGAGGCAATTGAAATTTCTGACGAAGAAGCAGAAGAGTGGCTGGAAGCAGAAGAAAGCCAAAATCAGGAATCTCCCAGAGCAGTCAGTTCAGATCCTTTTCTTGAGTATGGATCAGATTATGGATATCAGGATATGAAAATGCGCTCGAATCCAGCGGGAAGGCAGTATTTATATAAAAAGTTATTGGAGGAGAGCAAGGTTTTTACTGTAGATGGTACTGACGCGGGGACAGTTGAGACATCCAGTGGAAGTCAATACGCTGAAGCAGTGACAGTGGATGTGGGAGCCTATAATTTGACAGAGGATGAGAAGATAGAAGTATATTTTACTTTCCGGCATGATAACCCACAGTTTTTCTGGCTTTCTAATCGGGTGGTCTATTCTACAAACAGTCTGATCGTATTAACTTATGACGAATATAGAGATGGCGGTACCAGAACCGCCGCTTATGATGAGATTATAGGAACGGCAGAAAATGTATATCAGTCGAAGATTTCTGAAACAGATTCATACTATGAGAAGATCCTGAAGATACACGATACGTTGATAGCAGATATCGAGTACTCAGAGGATACTTCTGTTCCGATCAGTCATTCGATCGCAGGAGCGATGACCTCCAGTAAATCTGCAGTATGTGAAGGATATGCGAAAGTTATGCAGGTAATGATGAACTGTTATGGGATAAATAATATTTTCGTGACAGGACTTGGAAATGGAGGCGCTCATGCCTGGAATATGGTTCAAATGGATGACGGCGCATATTACTGGCTGGACGCAACATGGGATGATCAGCCATATGAGCAATTTCAACATGATTATTTCCTGGTGGGGAATAAGAAGTTTACAGATCATGAGGCGGATACATCTGATGGAAGCGGGACTTCCTTTTTATATGCGCTTCCAGAAGCGGCAGATGAGAACTATGTCTATACTCCAGATGGAGAAGACGGTGAGGGGGATGATCCAGATGTGAAATTAGGGGACGTAAATGGGGATGGAAAGATTAGTACGGCAGATATAGTAAAAAGTGCAAACTATGTGGTGGGAAATATAGAATTAGAAAAGGAAGAGTTGTGGGCGGCAGATGTAAATAGAGATAATCAAGTTAGCACTAGTGATTTAGTAATACTTGCAAATTATGTAATTGGGAATATATCAGAACTTTGATAGAAGATACAGTAAAAGCGAAGTTATCTGAGGTGGTAAATTTCGTTGCAGCCACGCACCCTAAGGGTCAAAAGAGATGCAGGAGAGGCGACGCCTGCCAGATAACCTCTTTCGATACTAAAACTCTGGTTTGCGACCGGAGTTTTTGCATATAGTTGGAAGTGTTGAACTGGGCCTGGTTCCTCAATGGGAAAGGAGAAATTGCAGATGATGGGGAAGGTGAATCGTTACCTGGGGAGAGCCTATGAGGTGCTGCTGGAGATCAGCGGCAGCGAGCGAAAACGTCTGGCTTACGAGGCGCGGAAGAAGGCGACTTTGGATCATAATTATCTGATGCGAACTAATCGGGAGGAAGGATATCAGGAAGGTCATGCGTCTGGAATAACGGAAGGGCTTGCCTTGGCAAAGAATATGCTGCGCCTTTCTTCCGAGGGAAAAAGTGCGCAGGAGATTGCAAAGGAGTTGGGTGTGTCTCCGGAAGAGGTGCGAAAGATCATTGAATAAGAAGATATTAGTTTCGATCGAGGACATGGTAGGGTTAAAAATACCATGTCCGTAATATTTTATTTGACCTAAACAAGAATATTTCTTATAATCAAGCCATCACAATTTTTTATTCTCATTTCACGGCCATTCAGCCAGAGAATTCCAGAGTTGTTTATCAATTACAGACCGCAGAAAAAGAGCTTGGTAAACTGTACTGATTTCTCTCTAATCCTTGCTATTCCCCCTGTCTCCCGGTATAATCAGAGTAAGAGATGACAGATGAATGAGGGTGTTTTTTATGCTTCTTTTCTGTGGTGGGAAAGGAGTGCGTGTATGAAAGAAACGTCGTCATTTATCATGGAACCTAAAGTAGACTTTTGCTTTAAGGAGTTATTGCGTGATCCGCTGGTGAGGCAGGGGTTTATCGCGGCGGTGCTGGGGGTGCCGCCGGAGGAGATTATCCGCACAGAACTTTTGCCCACTTATCTGTGGAAGAAGCGGAAGAAGGAGAAGCAGGGAATCCTGGATGTGCGTGTCCTGATCAACGGGATGGACGAGATGGATGTAGAGATCCAAGTGGAGGCCTTCCGGGAGTGGCCGGAACGTTCGGTTTTTTACCTGGGCAGGATGTTCACAGAGAACCTGCGGGAGGGAGAAGATTACGGAAAGCTGCGTAAGTGTATCCACGTGGGGATCCTGGATTTTATCTTGTTTCCGGAAGATGAGGAATATTATTCCAGATTTCATATCTGGGAGGACAGAAGGAGAAGGAAATATACAGATAAGCTGGAGGTACATATCATAGAACTGCCTAAGCTTATAAGAAGAAATTATCCGGATTCAGAACTTCTGAACTGGGCCCGGTTCCTCAATGGGAAAGGGAAGGAGGAATTGCAGATGATGGGGAAAGTGAATCGTTACCTGGGGAGAGCCTATGAGGTGCTGTTGGAGATCAGCGGCAGCGAGCGAAAACGTCTGGCTTATGAGGCGCGGAAGAAGGCGACTTTGGATCATAATTATCTGATGCGAACTAATCGGGAGGAAGGATATCAGGAAGGTCATGCGTCTGGAGTAACGGAAGGGCTTGCCCTGGCAAAGAATATGCTGCGCCTTTCTTCCGAGGGGAAAAGTGCGCAGGAGATTGCAAAGGAGCTGGGGGTGCCTCTGGAAGAGGTGCGAAAGATCATCGAGTAAAAAGCAGGACAGAAAAAAGGACGAAGGATTTGTACCTTCGTCCTTTTTGAATCACAAAATCTTTTACGCCTTTGCGGTTGCAGTTTCCTCCGGCGCAGCCTCCTCCAGTACGGAAGTACAGTGAGGGCAGCGGGTAGCTTCGATAGCGATCTCGCTCTTGCAGAAGGGGCAGACCTTGGTAGTGGGAGCTGCAGCTTCTTCTTCAGCTGCCAGTTTCTTCTTGCCCAGATCCATGACTGTGTTGACAGCCTTAAGGATACAGAAGAGCACGAAGGCCATGATCAGGAAGTTGACAATAGAGGAGAGGAATGCGGACGCGAATCCGGCTACATCCTGAAGGGTGTACATCTTTCCTCCGGTCACCACGTTGAGAACTGGGTTGATAAAGTTATCGGTAAGAGAGGTGACGATGCTGGTGAAAGCGCCGCCGATGATCATACCGATTGCCATGTCCATTACGTTTCCGCGAAGGGCAAATTCCTTGAATTCCGCGATAAATTTCTTCATTTGTGAGATGGTCCTTTCTTGAAAAAATTAATTGACTTTATTTCCAACTCACCTACTATATCACAGAATGTAAAAATGGAAAAGAAAATTACGGATAAAATGCAAACTTTTCCGGATTGGTTTTAATAATTCCCACGCTTCCCCAGATACCGGTCGATCTTACGCAGCCGTTTCTCGATCCCTTTCACCCGGTGGCTGATCACATCCAGCAGGATCTCTGCCGCGAACTGGGGCGCCACCATGGAATTGAAGAAGGTGCTGCTATCCACCGGGACGGTGATCAGTACGGAGGCATAGGGCGCAAGGAGAGCGCTTGGCTTGTCAGTGACCACAACCACTGCCGCCCCTGCTTCCCGGGCCATCTCCACAACACTCCGGTCCACAGAAGAATACCGGGGGAAGCTGAATACGATCAGACAGTCTTCCCTGGTGATGCTGCAGACGTGGTCAATGGGACTGATGGAACTGGAAGAAGTTGTCTCCACATTTGGCACCATATGCTTCAGATAAAGAAGAAAATAATCGCCGAGGCAGGAGTTTCCCCGGCTGGCGACAATGTATTTGCGCCGGGCCCGGATAATAAGATCAGCCGCCTCCTCGAAGGAAGCGCTGGTATTGTTGGCCAGGACCGTCTCCAGGTTCTTGGCGGCATTGTTGACATGGAGCTGGATGTACTCCGTGTTGCCGCTTAACTTGGAAGCTTTGGCCGCCCGCTGGGAGGGAACGGTGATGGAGCTTGAGATACTCAAGACCTTTCCCTGATAGCTTTTCCGCAGCGCTTTCTGGAAGTCCATGAAGCCGGAGTAACCCAGGGACCGGCTGAAGCGGATCACCGAGGATTCGCTTACTGCCAGCTTCTGGGCGATCTCCGTAGAGGTCATGAAACAGGCCTCGGAGGAGTTGTCCAGGATAAATTCAGCGATGGTCTTCTGGGTTTTGGTCAGATTGGCGTGATGGATCAATTCTCTAAGTTCTTTCATAGCAGAGCGCCTCCACATAAATCAAATCCTGATAGCTTCATTTAACCACGAAAATGAAAAATATGCAAGAGAATTGTAAAGACAATTTAAAGGGAAAACGGTAAATTAAAAGGTTTTGTGAAAAAAATAACTTTTATTGAATAATATACCTCGGTGTGCTACTATAATTTTAGAGACAAATGAATAATATTCTTCATGAAAATAAATTCGTGAAAAATATTGTTCATTTTCTTTCGCAACGAGCGGAAGCGAATCGGTAAAATTTTAGTTAGGAGGTAGAGTTAAGTGAAAGTAGGATGCGTAAAAGAGATTAAGAACAATGAGTTCCGTGTAGGTATGACACCTGACAACGTAAAGGTTTACGCAGGAGCAGGACATGAAGTTTACATTGAGAAAGGAGCAGGACTGGGATCTGGCTTCACCGATGCAGAGTATGAGGCAGCCGGCGCGAAGATGATCGACACAGCCAAGGAAGTATGGGACACCGTTGAGATGATGATCAAGGTTAAAGAGCCCCTTCCGGAGGAATATCCGTTATTCCACGATGGGCTGATCCTCTATACATACCTTCACCTGGCAGCTGACAAGCCGCAGACAGACGCGCTTTTGAACGGCAAGGTAAAAGGTGTTGCTTACGAGACACTGTTTGATCCCAGACAGGGCGGACTGCCGCTGCTTGCTCCTATGAGCCAGATCGCAGGTCGTTTAAGTATCCAGGAAGGAGCGAAGTACCTGGAGAAGAGATTCGGCGGCGAGGGCGTTCTTTTAGCAGGTGTTCCGGGAACCCCGAAGGCAAACATCGTAATCCTGGGCGGCGGTAATGTAGGAACCAACGCCTGCAAGATCGCGGTAGGTATGGGAGCAAACGTAACGATCCTGGATATCAGCCTTCCAAGACTGGCTTATCTGGATGACCTGTTTGGCGCGCGTGTGCAGACACTGGTTTCCAACGACGCCAACATTGAGAAATCTGTAAAGGAAGCAGACCTGGTAATCGGTTCTGTACTGATCCCCGGAAAAGCTGCTCCGAAGATCTTTAAGAAAAAATATCTCAAAGAGATGAAACCGGGCGCTGTATTTGTAGACGTTGCTGTTGACCAGGGCGGATGCGGCGAGACCACCAAGGTTACCTATCATGATGACCCGATCTTCATCGAGGACGGTGTTGTTCATTACTGCGTAGGAAATATGCCTGGAGCAGTTCCGAGAACATCCACCATCGCGCTGACCAACGCTACCGTATACTATGGACTGCAGATTGCCAACAAGGGTCTGGAGCAGGCATGCAAGGACAATGAAGTGATCTACTCCGCTATCAATACCTATGATGGCAAACTGACCTGCAAGAACGTTGCGGACAGCTTTGACTGCTACGAATATGTAGACATCAAAACTCTGTGCTAGACATTTCCAAACTTAATTCCTTCAAAGTTGCGAAGGGGGTCTGCGGTGTAAAAACCGCAGGCCCCTTTGCCATGCAAAAATTTCTTGCGTTCCTATTCCATCTGTGCTAATGTGTATATAACAAAAGAAAAAAGGTGATCATATGTTAATTGAGATTGATTTTAACAGTGACGAGGCTATCTATGTCCAACTGCAGAACCAGATCATTATGGGGATCGCCACCGCGACCATCCATGAAGGGGATGCGCTGCCCTCGGTACGGCAGCTGGCGGACAGGGTAGGCATCAATATGCACACGGTGAATAAGGCCTATTCGGTGCTGAAGCAGGAAGGATTTATCCAGCTGGACCGCAGGAGGGGCGCGGTGATCGCCATCGACGCCAACAAGGCCCAGGCCATTCTGGAGATGAAAGCCCAGCTCCGCATCCTTCTGGCCAAGGGGAGCTGCAAGAGTATATCCCGGCAGGAGGTCCATGAGCTGGTAGACGAGATTTTTGACGAGTATAGAAAGGGACAGGCAGAATGAATTATACAGAGCAGGCAAGAGAGGCGCTGAGGATCGCGGCCGCTCAGGCGGGGGAGATGGGGCACCCCTATGTGGGGACGGAGCATCTCCTTCTGGCGCTGCGCAGGGTGTATACCGGCGTGGCCGGACAGATCCTGGCGTCCAATGGAGTGGATGAGGAGAGTATCCTGAAGGTGGTGGATGAACTGGTCTCCCCGGTGGGGGACGTTGTGATAAAAGAGCGGCCCGGGAACAGCCCGCGGCTGGAATATATCTTGGAAGAAAGCCAGGCGGAGGCGGTCCGTTTCCACTCGGAAGAGACGGGGACGGAGCACATGCTCCTGGCGCTTTTGCGTGACGTGGACTGCGTGGCTACCCGGATCCTTCTGACCCTGGGGATCAGCCTTCAGAAGCTGGCCCAGGACATTTTCGATGTGATCGGGGCGGATCCGCGGGAATACCAGGAAGAACTTAGTCAGGACGGCCAGAGGAGAAAAGAGGGCGTCCTGGAGCAGTACGGGACTGACCTGACCTGGCAGGCAGAAGAAGGAAAACTGGATCCTGTGATCGGGCGGAAGGAAGAGATCGGCCGTCTGATGCAGATCTTAAGCAGAAGGACGAAGAATAATCCCTGTCTGGTGGGCGAACCGGGCGTTGGAAAGACGGCGGTGATCGAGGGGCTTGCCCAGCAGATCGCCTCAGGCGCCGTGCCGGACAGCATGAAGAATAAGCGGATCCTGACCATGGATCTTGCGGGAATGGTAGCCGGTTCCAAGTACCGCGGAGAATTCGAGGAGCGGATGAAGCGCCTGATCCAGGAAGTGAAGGCTGCAGGAAATGTGATCCTTTTCCTGGACGAAGTCCACACCATCATCGGGGCAGGCGGCGCGGAGGGGGCCATTGACGCTTCCAATATCCTGAAGCCTTCCCTGGCACGGGGAGAGCTGCAGCTGATCGGCGCCACCACCATTGTGGAATACCGGAAATACATTGAGAAGGACGCGGCCCTGGAGCGGAGGTTCCAGCCGGTTACGGTGGAAGAGCCTGACCGGGAACAGTGTCTGGAGATCCTGAAGGGACTGCGGGGGAAATACGAAGAGCACCACCATGTGACCATCGAGGATGAAGCGCTGAAGGGAGCGGTGGAACTGGCAGACCGGTATGTGAGCGACCGGTTCCTTCCGGACAAAGCTATCGACGTCCTGGACGAGGCCTGTTCCAGGGTAAGCCTGCGGGGATTTAAAGCCCCGGATTCCATCTATGAACTGGAGGCGGTGATCCAGCGGCTGCAAGGTGAGATGGAGGAGGCGATCCGCCAGGGAGATATGGCCGAGGCAGGCCTTCTGAACCGGGAGAAAGAGGCAGCACAGCAGAAGCTTGAGAAGACCCGGGAGCGGTTCTGGAAGCGGAACACAGGCAAGAAGCTTTGCGTGACAGAGGGAGATATCGCGGACGTGGTCTCTGCGTGGACTAAGATCCCGGTGAGCCGGCTGCAGGAGTCGGAAGGGGAACGTCTCCGGAATCTGGAGCGGACCCTGCACAAGCGGGTGATCGGCCAGGAAGAGGCAGTGTCCGCTGTGGCGAAGGCAGTAAGACGGGGACGGGTGGGATTGAAGGATCCCAGGCGCCCCATTGGTTCTTTCCTGTTCCTGGGACCTACCGGCGTGGGGAAGACAGAACTTTCCAAAGCGCTGGCGGAAGCTTTGTTTGGCGATGAGGATTCTATGATCCGGGTGGATATGTCTGAATACATGGAGAAGCACAGTGTGGCTAAGATGATCGGATCCCCTCCGGGCTATGTGGGCCACGACGACGGCGGGCAGCTCAGCGAGCAGGTGCGGCGCCATCCTTATTCCGTAGTGCTGTTTGATGAGATCGAGAAAGCTCACCCGGATGTGTTCAATATCCTGCTGCAGGTGCTGGATGACGGCCATATCACCGATTCCCAGGGGCGGAAGGTGAATTTCGCCAACACGGTGATCATCATGACATCCAACGCGGGGGCGCAGGCCATTATCGATCCCAAGAAGCTGGGCTTCAACGCCCGGGAGGACGCGGCGGATGATTACAAGCGGATGAAGAGCAGCGTGATGAATGAGATCAAACTGATCTTCCGGCCGGAGTTCCTGAACCGGATTGATGAGATCATCGTCTTCCATCCGCTGGGCAAAGACGAGATGAAGCGGATCGTAGGCCTGATGTGCCGGGAGTTTGCCCGCAGGGCAAAATCCCAGCTGGGGATCGACCTGACCATCCGGGATTCTGTGAAGAGTTATATCGTGGAGAAGGGAACGGATCAGAAGTACGGAGCCAGGCCTTTGCGCCGCGCGGTGCAGAATCTTCTGGAGGATAAGCTGGCGGAGGCGCTGCTGGCAGGAGAGATCAGTCGGGACAGCGAAGTGGCTGTGGGGATGTCTAAAAAAGAAATAAAATTTATCCCAAAGGCTACAAAATAACCTGGAATTGATATATAATAGGAAAAACAAAAGAAGAACCTTAGGAGGAATACGAAATGGCAGCAGTGAAAGAGCTTTTAAGAGCCGAGGAGGACGGAACGCTCAGTTTTGGCGATTACACATTAGCGGATAAGACAAAACTGGACGGGTTTGAATTCCAGGGCGATCTCTATAAAGTCAAAACGTTTTCTGAGATCACAAAGCTTGAGAGAAACGGAATGTTCGTCTATGAATCCGTTCCGGGAACAGCGGTTGAAAAGTTCCTGGCAACTGAGAAGGAGGTTTCATTCCAGGTGTCAGGCGCGCAGGATGCTCAGTTTACCCTGGAACTGGAGGCGGACAGCGAGTATACGGTATACCTGGATGACGCCCCGGTGGGAGACATGAAGACGAACTTAAGCGGAAAGCTCAGCGTCAGCACAGAACTGGCAGAAGGCAAGAGTGTTGCCGTGAAGATCGTCCGGAAATAGAAATACAGAGAAAGATCAAAAGCGCAAGGGCTGCAGACTGCAGCCCTTTTTGCGGCACAGGAGAGAAGAATGGCAAAAGGAAAGAAGACGGTGTTTTTCTGTCAGAACTGCGGACATGAAGAGTCGAAATGGCTGGGGCAGTGCCCGGCCTGTAAGGAGTGGAATACCTTTGTGGAAGAGCGGATATCTGTTTCCTCT
>UMLF01077168.1_pt1 | contig 19784 bp, 18 predicted proteins | sample 1966501 | NCBI WGS metagenome assembly UMLF01 (sample SAMEA4836194, study PRJEB28245) | human gut metagenome | biome: gut microbiome; material: fecal sample | place: Denmark | collected 2008 | reverse complement strand
CCTGCCGCCGACGGTCACCCACTCGCCTGCCGGGTAGCGCTTGCCCTGCGCCCTCTGGGTGGCCGCGTCGTAGGCAAACCACCAGCGCCCGGCGTACACCCACGAGCCCGTCACCACCGGTACCTTTGCGGCCGGCTGAGCCTCGATCTTGAAGGTCGCCTTCCGTTCGCCCGTGTAATTGCCCTTGCCCGTTATGGTGACCGTGGCCGTCCCGACATTGACGTTACTCGTGTAGGAGAGTGTGTAGTCGGTGCCCCCCTTGAGCGTGGTAGCGCCCACCTTGACCGTCGGCTTCGGCGTGAGCACCTTGCCGGTATACGTCTGAGTAGCGACACTTACCGTCGCTCCGGAAATCGAGCGTTTGGCTATGGTGAACGTCTTCGTGATGGTCCCCGTGTAGTTGCCCTTGCCGGTAACGGTGACGCTTGCCGTGCCAGCGTTGGTGTTGTTCGAATACGAGAGGTTGTAGTCGGTACCCTCCCTCAGCGTGACCATGCCAACCTTCACCGTCGGCTTCGGCGTGAGCGCCTTGCCGGTGTAGGTCTGGTTGGCGATGCCACTCACCGTCGCGTTGCTGATCGATGTCTTGGTTGGCTCGGTCGAACCGCCGGAACCCGTATTCCCCGAAGAGCCGTCCGGCTTCTTTTTGATCGTAAAAGTCGTGCTCTTCGTGCTCGAATAGTTCCCCTTGCCGGTTATGGTAGCCGTCGCCGTGCCGACCTCAACGTTATTGGAGTATCTCACCGTGTAATCGACATTCTCAACAAGCTGCCGGCCACCATAGCTCACCTGGAGCTTGGGCTCGAGAGCGCTTCCCGTATATTGTTGATTCGCAATCGAGGCGATGCTCGCGTTGTGTATGTACAGCCTGTTGATGGTGAAATACCTCGTCGTCGAGGCAAAATAGTCGCCTATCCCTTCAATGGTAATCGAGGCATTGGATCCGGCATTGACATTGTTTCCATAGGAGATCTTATAGTCCTTGTCCTTGACGAGCTCCGTACCATTGACCATAACCGTCGGTGTTGGCGTTTGCTCTTTGCCGGAATAGTCAACATCTCCTATGTTTGATATCAGTGCGCCGGTAATGGAGATTGGAAGATCGGATCCATCGTATGTCACCCGAAAAGACAAGTTATCGTCAGCATATGCAACGACAACCCCAACGCCACCTCCCCAACTCTCCTGGCCAAGTTGATAAGCGACAAGGTTATAGATGACGTTCTTGTAACCAGCCGGCCACCCGTTGTTGACTACGGGAATGGTAAAGCTCGACTCGCGAGCGTCGAGATGCGTTTGCACACTGTATGTTCCGCTGGCTTCAAGATAAGGGGCAGTGTAATTTGATATCTCGCCGGATCTAATAAAGTAGTTGTCTTCGTAGGACGAGGCATCAAACGACGCACGATCGGGATACCCGACTAAATAATTGCCATCCCATCGCTGATGAACCAGCCCCGTGATACCCGAAGGCAATGCAAAGTAGAGACGCTTCAAATCAATGTTAGGGAATGTATAGCCCGGATCGTTCCATGTCGTGTCGACGTTGTACCATTTTCCGCCGAGCTTCACACCGGTCCATACATGCGCATCTCCATAGCTGTCGACGCGCCTCGTTTCGATACCAGCTCTGTTCAAGAGGCGTACATAGGCATCGTGATAGGCTTCGCAGTCTCCAAGCCCACGGCCAAAAACGCCCTCGGCACTTATGTACGTGTACGTATTGTCATATTGCGTGTTGTCGACAACCCAGTCGTTAAGCCACAGAGCCTTCGCATAATCACTTGTGTCGCCCTGTTCCATGCACTCGCTATTGCACTGCGCGATAACTTCATTGATGATGGCGTCCATCGACTTGAAATCGGCGGATTCCGGAATAGTGAAGGTCATCGCAAAGCGGGTATGGTTTCCCCCGTCGTTTTCTTGCGCATTAAACATAAGCCTATATGTGCCTGCTAGATAAAGCGGTATTTCGAAATAATTCCGCTCGCTAAAGCTACTCGCCGAAGCTTTCGATATATCGATGATCGAAGACCAGGAATTTGAAGACTCCCCCGTATTTATCTCGAAACTGTAGAGCCTGTATTTCAGGGGTTTCGTATTACCTGAAACGTTAAAAGTCAACCTCGTAGTAGAGCCTTTGACGAAGTTTGAATCGTAAGAAACCGTCGCGCTAAGAGATGTCGTGCTTGTCGGCGTTTGCGTTGCGGGGACAGTCACCAGACTTGTCGATGCAGGTTCGATTGCAGCCGCATTGGCAGAGGCAGACGATTCGGATTCCGCTGGTGCGATTGCCGCTTCGGTAGAGACGGGCGGCTCGGGCTGCGACGTGGCCGGTTCCGCGTCATCGGAGGTGTCCTCGGGAGCTTCCGGCGCGTCATCTTTTGACGGCGTGATCTCCACTGCATCGGCAGAAACGCCTCCCCCATTCGCGGGCTCGGCAACAGCGAACACCGGAGTCAACGCGAGGAGCAGGCTGAGCAGCATGGATACGAGCGCCGTGCCGACGAAGCGCCTATTGAGCTTTTTCATTCTCATCATCGTGCACCACCAACCCTCTGGCTCTCGCGATGACATCCGCCGGCGCTTTTGACTGCGCCCAAACGGCTTTAGAGCGTCTTCATGCAATACGGGGGCATGATAGCATCTGCGGCCTTGCGGTTTGGGTAACGGCAGCGTGCCAAGCGGGCTTGCGAGCCAAACGAAGGAGCGGTTGGTACAGCGAGAATAATCAGAAAAGAGAACTCGACTTCAAAAGAGTTCTGCTTATTGAGCTAAGCGTTGTCACATTTAGAGTCTTCAATACATCAATCAGGCGCCCGAAGGTGCCTCAATCATGACATTATTACGAGTGACCCAGATGATGACAATCGAAACCGGATCATGAAGGAACGAGCATGACCAAACACGAAGGACGCCCCACCGCAACTCGCATCCTCAAGGCGTTCTCGAAACGCGAGTATGCCGAGCAGTTCCTCGACGGGACGCTCTACATGAACACGGTTGCCCATTTTCGCTGGAACGGAACGGACAGCCAACGCGACCCGCTCGAGGGAGCAAGCGCCTTTGTCCTGCCAGGAAGCATCCCCGCGCTGCCCGACGATCTGCAGGATATCCAGGCGCACAAAACCGCTATTCTGCCTGCAGGGCTAAGCTATGCGAACATCTGCTGCTTCTTCATGCAGACGGCGCGGCTTGGACAAGACGGGGCCTGCATGGAATCGCCTCATGCACCGGACAATCTCGGCGGTCATTACGTCGCGATCGACGATTTCCCGGCTTTCGTGGACAGAATCGACCTCGCCGCCAGGCTTCATCACCTTCACTATTACTGCGCGCCCGTCTCGTATTGGGAAATCGAGCCCACGCCCGGACGCGAGAGGGACGCGCATAGCATCCTCCTCGTCAATCGCGAGCCGTTGGACGCAGATGCGGTGTTCCCTGATGGTGTGCCCGACTTTCCCCATGACGTGTTCTACAAGAACAAGAAGTACGCACCGCAGATGGAATGGCGAATCGCGCTGTGCCGGGGAGTCAGGGACACGGCGGCCTACCCGCTGAAGGTCGGGAGCCTGCGAGAGATCGCGCATCTGGTGATGCCGGACGAGTTCGATACGGACACGCGCTCCTGCGCGAGCCTCCCCCATGCGTGGATTACGAACCTGGAGGGCGGGAACACGACGCGCAGGGAGTTCTTCAACGAGCTGTACGCGCTGGAACCGGATAGGTTCTACATGGGCATGAGCGTGGGGTGAGAGAGGGCGTGATGCCAAATACACATTACGCAATTCACGAAGCGTATTATCTGCAGAATCCAGAGAAGCTTGCATGACAACCATCGCTTTCCGCGTTGAGCGAAGTCAATCCAGCCGGATATTAGCTCGGTTCGTATCACCCATTATCAAGAAGCCAGCTCGATGACTACCAGCGCGCTTTCTCCCTCAGAAACTGCGCGAGCTCCTCGACAGACCTATCTCCGGTAACGACATCCTGAATCCAGAGATACACCTCATTGTCTTCGGGATCATCTTCATCTGGAATATCAAGATGCACACCTGAAACCACGATAAAAGCCAGTGAAACTACAACAGTCGTGCGTTTATTCGCATCGGGAAAATATGGTCTTTGGAAAGCTTTTCAGCAAAACTGGCAACTTGATCAAATATGTCTACATATCGGTCACGCGGGGTAGAGCCAAAGAAAGTGGAGAAGGAAGAGGAGACTGCCGAAATAACCCTTTCAGCAATCTCCTCCTTCTCTTCGGCCGTCTGCGCCGGTCGATACCCTCTTCTTGAAACCAGCTTTTCCTGCGTGGCAACTATCGTTCGCGCAAGCTCGCGTTCAATTCCGTCGAGGCAGAATGGCAACGGAGCCACGTTCCTACTCCCGCTCATTACGACGTCTCGAGCATCCGGAGCGCATTGGGCCATGTATCCTGAACATTTTGCAGCGCGGCTTCGAAAGTCGTCGACGAATCAGGTGATTCCCGATAGTCAGAAGAGCTCAGGATGTCTTCCACGGTAATGGGAACTCCACGAGCACCCGTATATTTCATCTTCCATGCGCCGCCAGACCGATGGGAAAGATTCACCAAGTCGAATGCGGAAAGCGACCCGTAGTTCTCGGCGACAAGGTCCACAAAGCCGATGGCAAAACCCAGATCCTCATTCTCATTTAGAAGCGCAGAGCACGGAGCCGTTATTTGGGCATCGCCATAACCTTTAAACGCATGGTATACCGCAGGCTCGACGGGACCATAATCCCACGCCTCGATATCATCAGCGAAAAGAGGTACCTGAGGATTCGCCTTGAGCGCCTCGACCTGCGCATAGTACACAAGCTTGTTTAGGCTTAGGTTTGTGAGATGTAGTTTGTCACCATGACGCAAAATGAAGAGATTCGCGATATCTACAGACTTCATGATGACTCCCTTCCTGTAAACCAATCACGCATTTGCCGTAGACGAATATATTATCGTGCCGCTTCGAGTGTTTCTAGGCACGCGATTGAATTGTAACGGTTGAATGTGACACTCTTGTGGTCTCAGCTTTGGTTTCGTCCATTCCTCGCCTCCAACGCCCCCTCTGCGCGCGCGAAGCCCTCCAGGTCGTCGACGTCGACGGAGTGCCCGACCGACATGAAGAACCCGACCTCGTTGTCGTTGAAGCTCGTGTCGAGGGTGATCTCGTTCGCGTCGTTGATGTAGATCGCGCCGTTCACCCGGTAGACCGGCGGCATGTCCTGGCGCCTCACGGTGCTGTTGACGCCCGGAAGCAACGCATGGCGCTTGCCGTCGGCGTCTATCGTGCACATGTGGATGGGGTGCTCCGTCACGGGCGTCACGGCGACGAGCGAGGCCCTACCCTTCTGCACGAACATCTCCAGGGCGGCGTCCACATCATCGGCCGTGCGAAACGGGCTCGTCGCCTGCAGCAAAACGAGCACGTCGTAGTGCCTCCCCGACGCGAGGAGCTCGTCGCGCGCGTGCACGAACGCGTCGACGGTCCTTGACGTGTCCGAGGCGAATTCGGGCGCTGACTTCTCCGGGATGGCGAGAACTGGATATCCAAGAAAAGGCTCTCGGAACCATCCATGGCATTATTGGAGGGAAGCGCGACCACCGACGGCGTCCGAGCATGCCAGGCGAATCATAGGGCTGGCGATGGCGGGCAATCCGATTGGCGAGAGGGCGGCCTGAGGGATGGCCTGGAACGAGGCAAGGGTCTAGGCGATTACGCCGACTTTCGGGACACTACCGTTAATTGTGTTGTCCCGTACTCGACCTTCGTTTTGTTGGGCGTCGATTTATGTTCAATAGATTTCATGCAGCGTTTCGTTCGAACTTCAGTCAGCCTTTAAAAATAATCCGTCTACCGTTACATATTATTATTTCAGCCGAATCTCGCGCAACCTTCGCACAAGGTTCTGAACCGTTATGAAAGGAGATGAGGCCTGTTTTAACCTTTGATCCGAATTCGTTATTGCCACCTCTACTAGTTTTGGCTTTTGATCCAACACTTCTTCTAGCCAATCTAAATTGGCCTTATCATATTTTTGAGAAAATCCAAGTTCTTGCATATATTCTTCAATACGCTTGATGATTTTGGCAGCATTGGTTTCTTTTGACTGTTCAAAATGCTGGATAAGAAAACTCTCAAATTGAGGACGAACAAAAACCAGGTTTACATCATGCTCTATTGCATAAACCATGAGCTCATTATAGGAAATCGACATGCCGTCATCATCGCAAATAGCCCAACACTCTATATCATCTTCTTCCATCTCTTGCTTGCCTGACAGCTCTCTTCGAAGCTCGACAGTATGATCGATTAAAGCCTTATGCTGTCCAGTTTCACCTATTATCTTTATCTCAACATAGTTAGGGATTCTATATATCCTGTATCTAAGTATTTCCAGATATTCCTTTTCCGTCTTTCCTTCACAGCAAATCAAAAGCATAATGCCAGTCCTTCTAGCCAAAAGCCTTTATCTGAGGGACTCCGCCATAATGGCCAGCTATGTAACGCTTCTCTATTGCATCGCCTTTCCGGGCTCCTGCTTTTTTCATGCTGTGGACCCTTGTCTCTTCCTCCAAGGTCTTATCGAAGAGCAAGATATCCTCTCGATCAAGTTCCGACATGAGTGATGTGTTATGCGTTATCAAGATTATCTTGGCAAGGTGGTTAATCTTTGATTGGCTCTTGAGCATATTGATGATTGCTCTAGCAGCGTTGACATGAATATCAGAGCCGAACTCATCTATAAAAAGCGTTTTGTCATTTTCAAGTGCGTCTAGCATTGGGACCAAGACTTCAAAAAACCTTTGCGTGCCTCGTGATTCCATTCCCGCAAAGTCGAAAAGTGCCTTGCTGACTACTGTGCCTTCTTCGTCTCGAACAGCATGGACAGTCTTGAATTCGGTTGATCCATTCGCCAAGATTTCAGCCTTTATCTCCTGCGGCAATTCAAAGGGAAGGGAATCAAAGAAGCCCTCGGGGAAGGGCACATCGTTTATCTCTATTCCTCGTATTGCAAAATCACTCTTTCTGAGCAAATCGAGGACCCTCGTCTTCATGCTCTCATTCTTGCGGATAAGCTCAATGCTATTGATGCTATTCACCGCGAAATCGATGTCTTCCTGAACAATAGAAATCGAATCCAAAAATGAGAAAACAATATTAGCGTATTCATTATTATCTTCGCGTGCTTTAGTAATCAGCAAAGAATCTGGCCTTGTTTTCTCAACCAGCTTTTTTCCGAATTTGTTCTTTCCCGCTGTCGAATTAAGACTGCCGTCCTCTTCCCTTGCAAAGATAGTCCTATATTTCTCTGAGTTCGGCGATTGCTCAAGCAAAGTCTCGCTTGCTATCTTCTTTCTATCAAAGGAAAACTCATATCGGAAACGGCGTTTATCACAGGAAAAATCCAGCATGAAGCTTGACGGCTTTTTAGCAGATGTCGTATTAAGCCTGAAAGGCTCGTAAGGGAGTTTCCAATTGGCGTTTGTGGATTGCCTTATGCAATTCAACACAAGGTTCAAAGCCTTAATTACGTTAGATTTACCGCTAGCATTGGATCCGTATATTGCTGTAATAAGGCGATCAGAATCATCTTTGAGGCTGATTGTTTGCCTCTTGTTAAATGAGCGATAGTTCTCGATAGAAAAGCTCAAAAACTCAACCACGATAACCTCCTTCTTATCCAGATTGAAAATTCTAACATTTTTTACCAGAACTGTACAGTTTTTATAAATTAATACTTAAACTACTGATTTTCTGGTAAATATTGAGTATTAATGATATAGTGCGCAAGTAGAAAGCTGGCTACCAAAAGGATAGAGCCCTGCGGCAACAGGGCTCTCAGTGGCTAATAACTATTCGACCTTTATTAACCGTTGCCATTCTATCTTGCTTTCTGTAGAACGGCAACAGAAAGGAGACTCAGATGTCTTCTAGAAATCAGCATGTTACGAAGCGTCCGGATGGATTTTGGCAGGTTAAAGGAGAGGGAAACTCACGCGCCACAAAAACGTTTCCCACCCAGCAGGACGCCATAAATTATGGACGAGAAGTTGCTAACAATCAGCATTCCGAGTTAATTATTCATCGCCCGGACGGTCGCATTCGTGATAAGGACTCCCATGGCAGAGACCCTTTTCCTCCTCGTGGATGAAATATTGCGTTAGTGTCTTCTATGTTACAGGAACGATGGAGTTCTGCGGGGAGCTAAGATGGCTTTAGATCGCCTTTATATTGTCCTCAACTAGTTCACGCCATCCGACATCCATTCAGAAGAAAAGCTACTTAGATGATGGGCTGGAATATTGAGAAGGCTTTGGGTATCTGCATGGGCATCTGCACCAATTCTTGAAATGCTGCTACACAAGGCAATGTTCACACTATTCGGCAGAGAGCGCAACTGGACTTCAGGGGCAACACACTCGATTAGTTCAGGAGACTATGTTGAAAATGAATATTGATGATCTGGAATATGTTCTCGACCGCACAACTGAGCTGGTCCGAAACGCCGACAGCAAAAATAACATCATGATCGCCATCGCGGCAGGACTTGCCGCGATGCTCTTCTCGAACGAGGCGTTTCTCTCCGCGATCATGGCAACCGTGCAAGCAGGAATGAGCCTACGATTGATTGCCTTTTGCACACTGGTTATTTCCCTTATCGTTTTTCTGGCTTCGCTTTTCGCTTCTATCTGGCCACGCGACAAGTGCTCGGGCGAGTCCCTGATATATGCCGGGACAATCGCGGAATGTCAGGACTATCACAGTTACAAGTCGTCCCTGAACGAACGTGAATACAGACTGTCCGAAGATCTCGCCCACCAAATATATGCTAATTCGGAGATATACAGCAGGAAGACGAGGTGCAACAAGATCGCCGCCCGTTCGCTTTGTTTCCTGATCACGTTCATCCTCCTGTTCGTCTTTCTCTTCATGATGGGAGCATGACCATGCGCTACGGATACAAGGAAGGGAAAAGGAGAGTCGAATCGATTCTCGACAGTGACTTCGAAGTGAAGGAATCGCTGATGGTACCAACCGGCGACAGCTTCACCTTCGACAATGCCTACCATTCATGGGTAACGGCGATTTTCATCGACATAAGAAACTCGACCAAACTGATGGCGGAAGATGACCAGGAACACGTGGCCAAGGTAGTCCGGTCTTTCACGTCGGAAATCATCGAGATCTTGAGAGGGGACAGCGCGGAACGCGAGCTTGGAATACGAGGAGATTGCGTTTACGCTGTCTATTCAACCCCAACCAAAGAGTCCATTGCAGAGGCGCTCGATAGGGCGGCGTATATAAACACCTACATAAACATGCTCAACGAGCTTCTCGTTCTTCGTGGATATGATCGTATCTACGCAGGTATTGGCGTCGCGACAGGACATGACCACGTGATAAAGGCGGGGAGAAAGGATGTCGGCATCAACTCTCTTGTCTGGATGGGAGATGCCGTGTCGAAAGCGTCGAAGCTCTCTGCCTTCGGAGACAAAGACGGCTATTCTCGCATCTTCATATCCAGCATCACATACACAAACGCAATCGAGATATATAAAGAGCAGATACCGGACAAGAACCCCGAGAGTTGGTTTCATGACGCAAGTTCGAAGATGTGGGGAGCGAAATACTGCAGCATCGTGATGAGTGATATGGACGAGTGGATCAATGACGGCATGCCCGATTAGGGCATGCATAATTGTTCATTCCTTATAAGAAAAGTGCACTCCATGTCATAAAGTTATTACATTCGAGGAGTCATTTGTGAAGCATGCCATAATTTGCGAACTGTCAGAGAACAATGCGCGCAACCTAAGCCTGGAGCGCAACCGTTATTTGCCTCATCATCCACTCCGTGTCATCATTTCGCCATCCAGTTTTTGTCATCACACACCTTCCCCGCATCCACGTTACACCCCCCTATCTGCACCTCCCGCATCGATTGGACGCCCGTGCACCACTACGACAAATTCATCCTCGGCGCAGGGCTTCACGAGCTCTATGCAGCGGAGCGTTGAGGACGTCACGGGCAGTCCGTCCCTGTCTTCGAATACGACAATGAGCCCTTCTCGCGCGCGACCTACACCAATCAGGCCCGAGTCCACCAAGGCTATCATTATCCCCGTTCGCTTCACACCGCCCTGAAATCTGCTCACTGCTTCCGAAGATTCAACGAAGATTACGGATTCTGCATCAACCGGTCCTTCAGGCAGGTCTATAGCATCTTCTCGGAGATGTCCTGGACGAATGCCAAGCAGTTTAAGGATTTTTGCGGAGCCACCAAGATTCCCTGCGAAGAAACGCAGCCTGCACGATTCTTCCGCAGCGGCCTCGTCGATGCGGCATACGTCACGGAAGGACACCCGCACGTCGCCCGCATGCTGCGCGATTACCTAATCATGTAAATTAGCCCTCCCCCATCTTCTATAATCCCCCTCATGGTCTTTTCATCTTCCATATTCCTCTTCGCATTCTTACCGCTGTTCCTTGCGGTCTACTTCCTCATGCCCAAACGCGCAGCCAAGAACATTGTGCTCTTGGCATTCTCGCTGCTGTTCTATGCATGGGGCGAACCAGTCTACGTCTGGCTCATGATCCTCTCCATCGCCTTCAACTGGGCTTTCGGTTACGTCATTTCAAGATGCAGAAAGGCAACAAGCAAAAAGCTTCTGCTCATCCTTGACCTTGCTCTCAATATCGCCATCCTTGGCTTCTACAAGTACGAGGGCTTTCTCGCACATAACATCAACCGCGCTATCGGCGAGGAGTTTATAGCCGAGCTCGATCTTGCACTGCCCATCGGCATCTCGTTTTTCACCTTGCAGGCAATCACCTACGTCGTCGATGTTTATCGAGGCAAGGTAAATGCGCAGAAAAACCCTCTGTACCTCGGCATGTATATCGCAATGTTTCCACAGCTCGTCGCGGGTCCCATCGTCCGATATGCCGACATCGAACACGAGATCGACAACCGCAAAGTCACACTCGCTGGCTTCACCCAAGGATTGCGATTATTCTGCATCGGCCTGGGCAAGAAGGTGCTCCTCGCTAACACAGCCGGTATTCTCGCCGACTCCCTTTTGCCGCGCAGTGCCTCCGAAATTGGCTTCATTGGTTGCTTCTCGGGCGTAGCTGCCTACACCTTCCAAATCTACTTCGACTTCTCGGGCTATTCGGACATGGCCATCGGCCTGGGCAAGATGATGGGGTTCGATTATCCGCGGAACTTCAACTATCCCTACACCTCCAAGAGTGCGACTGAGTTCTGGCGACGCTGGCATATGTCGCTTGGGAGCTTCTTTCGCGATTACGTCTACATTCCGCTCGGCGGCAACCGCGTCTCAACCCCACGCTTCATTTTCAACATGATGGTCGTCTGGGCACTCACGGGCATCTGGCACGGTGCCGCCTGGAACTTCCTCCTCTGGGGTTTGTACTGGGGCATTTTGATACTCCTCGAGAAGTTCTTCGTGCTGCGTATTCTCGATCGCCTGCCAACCCTCGTCTCGCATATTTGGTGCATAGTGCTTTTCTTCTTTGGATGGCTGCTTTTCTCCGTAACGGGTCTCTCGAACGTTGTTGAATGGACCAAGGGAATGTTTGGCGCTTACGGCCTTCTGGGAACATCCACCCTTTGGGAGCTGCAATCCTGGAGTTATATCTCTCTCGTCCCCATCATGATCATCGGATCGCTTCCCTGGGCCCCTTGGCTCCGCAAGAAGCTCGAAGCATGGGCAGAGGGTAATTCACGTCGTCATGTAATGGCAGCTCCCCAAAAGGGCAATAGCGCCGTCCCGCCTTGCCAGGCAGAGCCGGTATCGTATATCAGCCCATCAAGGGCTCATGTCGTGACAGCGATTAATCTTGCAGTTGATCTTGCACTTTTGGCAATTCTGGTTTTTTCCTCGATGTCGGTAGTCTCGAGTGGCTACAACCCTTTCATCTACTTCCAGTTCTAAAAGCGGATCGCAAAACACATGGGTGTGCTTGCACGCATCCCGCTCTTGAACGGTCTACACACGTTCGACCACGCGTCAATCATGAAAGTAGTTGGGATAGCATTGACGCAGGTAGCCAAAAGCACTCAAACATCCGACAAAATATACGGTGTCAGCACCGGTCTCCTGCAGGCGATCGTTCAGCGTCTCTTCACCCTCATATGCGCCATGCATGTCCAGGTACGTTGCAGTAGATGAGTGGTTTTGCGCCACCAGCCACTGGAACGCGGACGAGTACGAATCCCCAACAACCACCACCGGACCCGAGAGGTCCTTGCCGGAATTCCTGATTACGCAATTTGCCGAAGGCCCGTACCATTCATGGTAGAAGTTGAACTCTACCGGCAAGCTCTCGTCTTTTAGACCAATCTCGCCCTGCTGCAACAGCGGAATCGAGCCATCCACGTAATCAGCCAGCATGCCTGACGTGTCTAGCAAGGGCTCGGATACGGGCTCATCGAGAAGATCCAGACCAGAGCGTGCCAGCGAGCCATTGATTTCAAGACCACTCGTGTTAATTACCGACGATGCCTTAAAGCCCTCACGCGAATCAAAGGCGAGAGCATTATACGTTTCGGACGCCCCGTAACCATTCCAGTGATGATCAGTCGTGTAGTAATTCGCAAAGTAATCATCAAGGGAATCATTCTGAAGATAGGCGAGACGAATTTGCTCAGAGGAGCCGAATCGACTCATGAGGTACCCATATGCGTCATTGGTACAAAAATCCGTCTGCATGTAGGACGATGCCGGGTTGAGCGCCGAATACTCTGATATGTCCGCCAGACAGATACGCACATTCATATCGGAATGGTTTTGCATCCATCCCTCGAGTCCATCGCAAAAGGCGACAAGATCACTCTTCAGGTTTTCGTTTTGAGTCATCGGCATGTGCATGAGCGCATCATGACTAGGTATATACAGTATTTCGCTATCGTAGAAACTCGGGTAACAGTCATATCCAAATGCAATGTTCGAAAGCGATATGGCATCACGCTGAAGGGCGGCGGCATTCAGAATTGCCACGGATTTCGCCGGGATATTGCCTCCGATATAGTCCTCCATATACTGCTGTGTCTTCTTTGCGGTAAAGCTTTGCATAGATATGGGCGGCTCAAACCGTCTAATTGCCTTCTCGCCTGTCAAGTATTCTGCTCCGGCGTTCGCAGGCAAGTCACGTATCTGGGGATAGAGTTCACAAAACGCAATGTAGAGAATGGGCCCAGCGAGAAACAGGATGCAGATAATGCTGAATATCTTGTTGCGCATAGCCTGCATGACTTCCCTTCGATAACGAACAGGAACGGCTTTCTTGTTCAGAGCCATCTCGATAGTTTATCCTATGCGAAAGCCCAGCCGGCCTCCATAAAACGCATTATTTGCTCTGGGAATGATGATCTTGAAGAAATCGTCGTCAATCAAACACGGTAAGCTCATAGCTATGGTCGTGGCCCTCATGACAGCCATGACCCTCGCTTTGATTTACCAAGATACCCAGTCCCCTCCCCATGAAGATGATTACGTCGTAGGCGTCTTCTCGGACAATAGTCAGAATCATTCCGAAATCGAAAGCAGATACGAGCTGTTACGGAACTCGATTCTCGACACAAGCGACGAGGAAAGCGTGCGTAATTCAATTGACTGGTTCTTTCAAAACTCTCATCAGGAAATTGCAGTGCTGCTAAGCAGCGAGGTCCTAAGATACAAAGGACATGGCCAACAAGACGCGGATGGGGCAAGGACAATTCAAACCCTTGCCCAATGGCTTCTCGATCACAAAGACGATGACAACGATGGAATATACGGATGGGGCCTCATCCGATCCACCCGAACTTTCGGACGTGAAGCCACCAATCCGGCATTCCATGAATATGCAATCGAGATAGTGCAAGTTCTGGAAGCGCTCATGAATGCCGCAGATACCAATGCACTCAGTCAGAAGACGAAGGACGAGATAAGAGAGCTGGCAGTTGAGCTCGCAGTACAATGGAGTACCCAGTATTGGTCGCAAAATCCCGATGGAGGCGGGTTTTACTGGTACAGCACGGCAGAGACAGACGCCATCGAATGCGTGAACATCTCTTCGATAATGGCGGGCATCTTCTCTCGAGTGCTGAGCGAGTGCGGCAGCAGCTTTTCCGAATCCGAATACGTCACCGTCTTGGATCGGATAAACAGAACCATGTACGCAGTCATAGCAGGCGCCCATCAGAAAGACGATGTCATATTCTGGGGCTATTCAACCCAATCAAAGCAAATCAACGATGTCGTACATGTCGGATTCATCATCGAGGGTATGGAAAACTACCGCCGTTATATTAACCAGGTATCCATACCGTGGGACAGCGAGGAGTTACTATCTCTACTGACAAGATGCTATGACCGCAATGCAGGCGTTCTTCTCGACTATCCGCCCCAGCTGAATCTTGAGTATCAAGTCGAAGCCAGACTGTTTTCGTGCGGCGAAATCTTGCTGCTTCTCGAAGACACCAACGATTCGCTATCTCAAGGCGTCATTTCCTTTATCGACAAAAAATATCAATGCTGGGATAAGCAAATCGGCGGCTATGTTGATCCGACAATATACGGATACAGCACAAGCGAGCTTGCCTTCGTGCTACGAGGGCTTGCGTCGTACTTATTTGCCTAGCAGAGTCACGATTGTCTACGCGCGATCTGGCTCTCTTTTTCCCTTCAGCACACGCGCGACGTGAACGGCCTTGACTCCGGCTTTGATCACCTTGCCAGTAAGTTTGTCCGTCTTGTACTCATAATGTTGATGACCTTCCGAATGAATGAGTGATTCGAGCTCATCTCGAGAGATATCCATCTTGTCGCAAATCATCTGCTTGACTCTATCCATGTACGCTTCCTCGTAGAGAGGCTGAGCCAACTCTTCCATCGCCTCGTCACGTGTCATCTGACCCGAAACAATCATGCTCGACAAATGCGACGAACGCTTATCGTCACCAAACTTCTCCGGCAACCAGCAAAGCTGCAAAAAGGCCGTCAGATAGTTTTCGAGATGCTTTCGTCCGTAATACTGGAACCCGCAATACTCCTCTAGCTCCGCAAAGGCCCTATCTCGATTGTAATCAACATAGTTCAGCGGCTTGGGCGTATTAAGCTTATGCACCCATCGATCGGAGACGCGCTGCATATCAGAGATGAATTTGAGTTTGTCGATGGGTTTCTCCCCAAAACGCTTGTGGATGTCCTTGATGTTCACGACGTCGTAGGCAGGCCAGGAATTACCCTTCTGAAGGATGGACTCGAGCGCGAAATTGCTTCCGGATAGGAAGTCGGAAAGCTGCTGTTCCTTCGCAAAATCGTATACGGCGGCAAAAAGCAGATTGTCCTGCGGGATGGCGAGATTTGGCACTCCCGCCCTCATGTATGCCAACGTCAAAGCATTGAATTGCTCGTCATCGGGAGAAACCCTAACGAGCTCGATCCCGGTTTTCTCGCAGAGCTTCCGGATATTCTCGGATGAGATTTCGGTATCGTATCCATCGTCAATATGCACTGCCGCAATCCTGAGGCCCCATTGGCTCGCTCCGAGATAGGCGAGGTAGGAACTATCCAGACCACCAGAAAGGCCCATGACACAATCAAAGTCGCGCCCTTCGCCCTTTTTCTTCAGCTCCTCGACAAGGGCTTCAAGACGGCGTTTGCCCTCGTCGTTGGGAAAATACATGGCAGGCATGATAGCGAGGGCATCCGTGCAGTAATTGCACACGCCCTGCTCGTCGAACGTAATCGTGTCGTCCACCGCGTCGCTCATGACGCAGCGGGTGCATCTCCTTATTTCCTTCAAAGCCCTGTCCCTTCAGTTCACCCACATAGAAAACGCAACAGAAGCCCCAAGCTGCCGACAATTAGCACGAAAACAACTGTTGTGATAAGAAATTTAGCATAGCAGCTTTTCATACATATGAAATCTAGCGTCAAATCTGCAATTGCGACAAGACAACTGCCAACGGCATAACATGCCAAGACAGACAGCAACGAATCGAAGAAGCATATTCCGATGACAAAACTCAGCACAATCACCGAAAGAGAAACGCATGACATGATTAGATTCGTCCCCTGCCTATTTAAGGCGACTCTGCAATAGCTCATGCATGTTGTGCAAAAGATGAAAACGTATTGAAAAGATAGCATTGCCGCAATCGTTCCAGCTTCTGCCCATTGGCCTCCCAATACAAAGGAAAAAACCGGCTCGCCAAAGGCGATGAGAATAATAATCAGAGGAGCAGCGGCCAGGTATATCTTCTGGACAAGACCCAGACTGAACTTTGCAAGGCGCTTCGTGTCGTCATGAAGATCGACAGCAGTACGAAAATAGACTTGATTGACAGGAGAGGCGATTAGGCGCGAGGGAATGCCGAGAATCTTGTTCGACATGGAATAGCTGCCGAGTGACGCGCTGCCAAATGTTGCTTCGAGAATCTGGTTGGGCGTTTGCTGGGCCAGCGTCTCAATCATGTTCGACGGCAGCTGGAAAAAAGTGAACTTCTTGTACGTAACAAATACTTGCTTAAAATCAGCCCAGCAGATTCGCAGAAACGGATTGATTCGCGCAAGCATCTGAGCGCAGCAAACCGCATTGCCGGCAATGCCGGCTATGATGAACCCCCATGACCCCCAGCCAAGCAAGCCAAGTGGGATGGTGATCACCAGCGTCGCGCTTGCGGAGATAATGGAGTTCCAGAACAGTACTTTGTACATGCGCATGCGGTTGACAAAGATGCGAAGCAGGTTGGACGCGTTAAGGAACAGCAAGTGCACGGCCAAGGCGAGCAAGGAGAGCACATAGGGGTCGCCGAAAGAGAAGACCTGTACCCAGGGACTCAATATGACGAGAACGATTATCGACAGGCAAAGGAAGGCGCCCATGAATAGAAAGGCGGAGTTGAATACGAGTTTTGCATCATGATCCTCATCGGGAACCATGATTGCGGACCCCAAACCAGCCTGGGAGACTGTCGCCAAAATTGCAGCAACAGACACGAAGAGGGCGTACTCGCCATATGCAGACGTCGTATATATCCTGCTCACTATAGGAGTCGTCAAAAGGCCTATTACCTGGCCAAGTGCCGTTCCGGACATGAGCACGAGAACGGCCGAGACAAACCTATTTGCACGTATCTTCTGAATAAGCTTGCGCATTACCCTTGCGTTTTCCACTCCCCATTGGGCGAATTATCGCGATGCAGACTCCTAGCGTCGCCCAAAAGTAGTCCCATTCCAAATATGTGCCAGAAACTAGAAGCGGCATAACACCTAACATAAGCATAATGCATAGATAGCTACGTTCGAGTTCTGTCCCCTTGCTAAAACTTTTCCAGATAAGGCATGCAAGACCTACGAGAATGACAGTCCCAACGACAATTCCAAATTGTAAAAGGATTTCTAGAAAAATGTTATGCGGATAATTGCCCGCAATGGCCTCCGCTCCCTGCGCCGAGGCAAGGATGACGCAATCTTGACCAACCCCAACGCCCAAAGGCGCATTCAGAATCGCACCAAGAGTCATATCGGCAAATGAACTTCTCCCGTCGTCGACAAAGAGGACATTCAATTCGTAAAGACGCGCAAGTCTGACGCTAAGCCCGTTTTCACCCATAACCGTCATGAGCAATGACATAACGGACTCAAGATTAACGAGAACGAAAACTGCAACAAACACGATGAGGAGGAAGAGCGCAAATCTGAGCTCGGGAGAAAAGCGCTTGGGCAAAATACACGAACCGATAAAATACACAACCGCAATTGCCAAAGGACCTCGCGCACCTGTCGAAAGAAGCAAGCCGAATGAAACTATGGCCGCAATGATGTAGACAAGGAACCGTATGCGATTCGTACTATGGAAACAGTGATATTGAAGAATGATGGCGGGCGGCAGCAGTAAATATGATAGCCATTGTGAATAGCTTTTTGTATCAAGAGTCATGAGCTGGGTGACCACCACAAAACCAGCAGCGAGCGCAACAAGTGCGGCGATCCCCATAGCGTCAAGCAGTTCTTTGGTAGGTTTGCATGCTCTAAACAAGATATAAAACGGAAGCGCACTCAATGCAACGCCCTGGAGTAAATCCCAATAGTAATCTTGAATGACCTGGTCTGTTGAGTTAATCAATGCGGAAATGGCAATCAAGGCAAGTAGAAAAACGAACGGGACAATCTCTTGCCAGGGAAACTCGAATATGACGCTCATTACGAAACGCAGCAAAACGACCACAAGCGGAAGGTAAACAAGCGCCAGAAGGGGATAGTACAAGACGTCAAGATTGAAGAAGAAGGGCGCCTGAATCACTGCTTTAATAATATTAACGAGTATTTCTTTGACGAGGGGAAACGCAATGGCAAAACATATGAGCTGGATTGCGTAACGCTGCGTCTGAGACGATATGAAAGTCTCGGGTGATTTACCCGCGCGGCCCCAGCCATATGTCGATAACCGCGAAACACTACCTTTCATGTTAATCGATGACAGATTCATAATGCTCAGACCCAATTACGCGATCGCCGTCTCGTAGGCATCCCTCAGAACCGCCTGTTCCCTCTCCCAACACAGGTCGCGCTTTGCCTCCTTCAATCCCTCCTTGCAGGATTGCCTGAGCGCGGCATCGTCGCGCATGCGCTCAAGGCTCGAGGCAATCGCGTCGACATCGTGCGGATCGACGGTCAAGCCTATGCCGTACTCCCCGACGATGCGGGAGAGCTCGGGGAAGTTCGCCGCGATGACGGGCACCTCGGCCTGGATGTTCTCGAAAAACTTATTGGGTAGCGTAAAAAAGTGGTTCTTGGTCACGTTCTGCAAAACGACGAGCCCCACGTCCGCCGCGGCCACGTGGCTCTCGAGCACGCCGCGATCGACCGCCGGGTGGAAGAGCACCCTGTCCGCCACGCCGCAGGCGTCTGCGAGGGCCCTGAGCTCGCCGGCGTAGGCGTCGTCCCCGTTTCCCATCACCACGAGGCGGCAGCCCTCGACCCGCGAGACCGCCTCGATTATCTGCTCGATACCTCTACCGCGCATGAGGCCGCCGTGGTACATGGCGAGGAAGGCGGTGTCCGGGTCGACCCCGAGCTCGCGGCAGAACCCGGCGCGGTTGCGTGCGACCGCCTCGGCATCGTACTCCCAGTAAGACGGCGTCGAGCGCACGACCACCGGGCGCATGGAGCCGGGAAGCCCGTGCACGGCGAGCATCTCGTCAGCGATCGAGTCGTTGACGGCTATGGTGAAGGCGCAGCGGCGCATGAGGAAGCGCTCGAGGCGGGCGATAACCTTACCGCCAAGGCCGCCTCTCGCACCACCACCGACATTTCGCGCCACCTCGAGCTCGTGGGCGTCGTAGACGAGTTCGGGCCTATCCGAGCGCGCGACGGTAGAGAGCCAGCCGATGAAAAGGGCGTATATGTTATGGCAACTCAGCACTTCGCAATCGAGCTTGCGAAGCTGCGCTGCTGCCGACACCCAGTTCTTCGCAATTATGGCCTTTCGGATAACAGGACTCTGCTGCGGAGTTGTCTTTGTCCAGCGAATTACCTCGTCAATCGAGTCTGGCAACTTTTCCGGAACAATTTGAGAGACGACACTGACATCAGCACCCATGTCTTCCAACACCGCAACTTCGCGGATGTCCCGACTTGATACGGAATAATCTACGAGAAGAAACTTGACGGCTTTCATCACGCAAGCGCCTTCCCGTATGCGTCTCTCAGAACCGCCTGCTCCCTCTCCCAGCACAGGTCGCGCTTC
>UMLF01045825.1_pt1 | contig 20023 bp, 18 predicted proteins | sample 1966501 | NCBI WGS metagenome assembly UMLF01 (sample SAMEA4836194, study PRJEB28245) | human gut metagenome | biome: gut microbiome; material: fecal sample | place: Denmark | collected 2008 | reverse complement strand
TGCCGGATCGCACCATACACCAACTTTCTCGACACTACCGTTTGGACCGCAACCCATGCAGCCGCAACGGTTGCCACTGCAGCAATAGCGCTCACTAGCATCGAAATAATGTTGACTATCATTTTTGTCTACGACCCCAATACTGTCGTTGTGCTCCCGTCAAACTATTTCTCTCGCTGCCGGAGGCAAGGCAGCACGCACCTCATGTGGTCAGCCGCAATCTCATGCAGTGTTGTCTTACCGGTCGTATGAACCCTTCACGAATGGCTCCTAAAGATACGGAATGGACTCGTGGATTAGTTCTACCATGTTGCGAGCGATGTTTCCGCTGTTAATCACCCGAATCTTGAACTCGTCCTTCCCAAAGTCCATCACGTGATAGAGATTGATAACGACTTTGTCCTTCTTCGCCATATCTAGAATCCACTTTGCGCAGTTGTCTACGCATGTAGAGGCGTTGAATACGTGGTGATGGTCAAACTTGATGAGCATGAGCGTCTTCACGCCTCCGGACAGCTGAAGCGGGGTGAAGCTACCCAGAACGGGACTCTGAATCACGCTCTCGCTTATGACGTCGGAGCGGTCCACATCCTTTATCATTCGCCGGGAGTACTCGTTGGTTATCCACTGGTCCTTGTACGTGTTCTTGAAGTACACGGCAGTGTTGTATATGGCCTCGGGAATATCGCCAAAGAAAACGTTTAGCACGGTTGCCCCCAGAGCAGACTTAAGGCTGGCGTCGACTAGATTCGAGCCAAAAGCTTCGACCGAGCCCCTGCAGGAGTGGAAAGGCTCAGCTAGACGCGCCGCCATTCAAAAGCCCGTATCCAGCCGTCACCGTTAGCCAAAGCGTCACATAGATTCTCTGGCGAGAAGAACCACTTCAAACAGCAACGAGCAACGACCTCAAGCCCACATAACGGGTAACATAGACTCACATAGTCACGTGCCAGAGGAGGAGACCATGGCGGATGTGCTCTCAATAAACGATCTTCGCCTCATCGTGCATCCCCTGCTGAAACAACACGGGCTCAAAAGCGCGCTCTTGTTCGGATCCTATGCTCGAGAGGAGGCTTCTGACGGCTCCGACGTCGACCTCATTGTCGAGCGAGGAGAGAACTCCCGGAGGCTGAGCGTCTATGCACTTGGTGAGGACATACGCGAGCTAACCGGCAAACGCGTAGATATATTCAACCTAACCGAGCTCGACGACGGACCATTTAAGCATGCCGTTTCAAGCGAGGCGATTGCCCTATGAAGAAAACCGATGTGTATCGCCTCCAACGCATCTCCGGGATAGGCAGTAAGTATCACACTCAGATAGTATCGGTATTCCCATATTGGACGGTATCAACTACGGCGAATACTCACCGCGGAAAGGCATAAGAAGAGAGAACCCTGGACTCGTTGTTGGAGAGGATAAGTCGGCTTTGTCAATACACACGCCAAATATCTGTAATGAGCATAGCACCAATAGGACAAGAGAGGGTGGCGGCTAGGAGAAGTGTCCGCATGTCCATTAATCGACTTCGCAATAGCTGAGCAAACACATCAACAATTACGTAATATGAGGTTTTACTATGCAAATATCTTCACCAAAGTTACGTTGTCAATTGTTTTTGGGCAACACGCTGCTAGAAAAACACTTAACATATGATATGTCACCCTCTGCTAGTCAGTTTATTCGCAGATGCATTATGACACGAACTGATCTCAGAAAACCAGGTTCAAGAACTCTAACGCAGATTAACGAATAAGCAACTGAGAGCAACAAATAGACTAAGAACTGAATCGCGTTTCCAATAACTAGCGCAGGTATCAACGGGATCATCCCATAAAATAAAACTAAATGAGACCCATATAATTCAAGCGAACACGAACCTATGGCGAGACAAGCTTTTTTCAAGCCACTTCCTACTGAAGCTGTAAATTTTTCCAAACAATAGAAAAAAGAGGTCAGCACTGCGACCGAGATTACCCCCCCTCCCAATGAATAAAACAGTCGACCCCACCAAAAGTGATGGGGAACAACAAAAGCGTAGTATAACTCGGCCCATAGGAAAACAAAGGGTATTGAAACGATTAGCAAGTACCCCGAGCAACTGTGATTACCTTTAGATAAGTAACCAAGATAGCACCCAATGATAAAAACGGGGATTCGAGCAACACCTATTTCGATATTGAGAAAGGCAGGCAAAGCGTATTTATGGAGGAGCCAGTAGAGTAGCAAAATACACGAAAATAAAATAGACGTTTTAATAGTAACGTATTTTATGTTGACATTATATCTAAAAGTCAGCTCATAGATATATGGGAATGAAATGTACATGAGCATGATAAATGAGAAATACCATGCACCGTTAGCGTTTCCTTCGAAGAAAAAGGGCATCAATGAAAGATTGTAAAGAGATTGTAGGGGCGCTATTTTTCCAAATAACGCAAGGACAATCCAGCTAATTCCGTAAGTAAAAAGCAGGGCAGGCCAAATTCGCGTTATTCGGCGACGAAAAAAACTCCCTGCATCAGGACGCGCTGAATAGGAGTAATAGCAGGACATTCCGGATAGAATAAGAAATACATCAACTGCAAGATCTTGGCTAACGATGAACTCAATCGGCTTTAGCAGGCTCAACCCAAAGGTAATATCAATTTGAAATAAATTTACTGCATGCAGTCCTACAACCCAAAGGGCAGCAGCTCCGTAAATCTCATTTCGATATCTAGAAATTAAAGAAATAGGTATATTTTTCATACTCCTGCACTATCCTACCTTTATATTGCAGTGTTATTTTCAATAGACAGATGCAATATATCAGCCAAACCGAGTTTGACGACAAACGCCTAGCTTCAGCACCAAAAAAGTTGCAAGGACTGGCTATATCGGCACAAACACGTTCTTATGGTACTCTATGTGCGATACAGCTTGACAAACGACTGTGCTGGAAGAGAGAGCGGATGTACAATCGTTAATTAATGCGACAATAGTTTTACTAATTACTTTCTAAATAATCCAGATTCCACAGAATCCCCTATCATAAAAGTGCTGATGATGCCCAGCTGATCGTAATATTTGAACACTAGTGGGTATCTCTCGAAGATATTTCATCTTTAGCCTATAGCTTTAATTCGACTTTTTGATTTAATTTCTTGCACAGACTAAAGACTGCCGATTACTTTATCACGAGTTCCGACTAGTGTAGACGTGTATCCAAGCCGCCCGCAAAAATGATGAACAATTTATAGGGCTCTTTCGGAGGGTCTTTATCATGGGGCTATTCCTCGGCCTTGGGACGCAGCGAAGCAAAGCGGTTCACGGCCATCTCGGCCTTGTACGCCTCGAAGAGCTCCCTGCAGCCGAACCTGGGCTGGTAGCCGAGCTCCTCCTTTGCGTTTCGCACGTCCATGAGGAACCCGCCGCCACTGGGGAGCTCGGGGCGGTAGACGACCTCGGAGCGGCCGGACTCCGGGGCGAACACGTCCGCGATGGTCTCCACCTGCTCCCTCAGCGTCACGGGGATGCCGGTCCCGATGTTGTAGAGGCCCCCGTCCCGGTCGGCCAGCGCGGCGAGGCAGAGCTCCTGGCTGAAGTCGTCCACGTACACCATGTCCTTGGAGTAGTCTGGGTCGCCCCACACCTCGAGCGCCTCGCCGCGCATCGCCCGCTCGATCATCGTGTACACCGGGCGCTTGGTCTTCTTGCCGCCCGGGAAGTAGTAGTGATACGGGCTGTAGCTGTAGATTGTCGGCAGGCGGAACACGAACTTCTTGATGCCGTACTCCTGCCAGTAGTGCTCCATCACCTCGAGGGCGGCGTTCTTGGCGATGACGTACATGGCGTGGTCGCCAGTGTAGCTGAACGCGGGGGGAGTGTCGGGGGCGAGCACCTTTCCGGGCGCGGCCGCGAGGGAGATGTCGAACACCGTCTGCGTGTATATCACTCGGTCAGCGCCGACCCTCCGGCACCACTCGAGCACGTTGTACGCGCCCATGGTGATGGAGCTGAGGTAGAGGCCCCCGTCGTACTCCGCCATGTAGGAGGGTATCTGCGCGGCGAGCAGCATGACCGCATGGACGTCGTCGGTGGGGAGCCTGTCGAAGTCGCTCGGCCTCGTGACGTCGACCGAGTAGTACGGGACCCCCATGGACCCGAACACGCTCGCCTCCGCCCTCCGGCCGACGGCGACCACCTCGTACTCGCCTCGGTCGAAGAACTCGCTCGCGTACTTCGTCAGGTACGACCCGACGTTTCCCGTGGCGCCGAAAATGACGATCTTCTTCATGCCTGGTTCCTTTCTCCCAAACTCAAAACGGATGCAACCTCGCCGGCGACCCGCTCCATGTCCGCCGCGCCGTAGCGCTGGTCGACGGGCAGGGGCAGGATGTTTCTGGCATAGCGCCACGCGAAAGAGTCGCTTGGGCACTCCTCGACGACGTTCGGCCAGAGGGTCGGGACGAAGACCCCCCTTCTCGCCAGCTCCCTCCTCGCGTCTCCGGCGTCGGCGACGAGCAGCGGGTACATGTACGGCCCCGCGGGCGAGGCGGGCTCGAGGAGGCTCGCCTCGCCGAGAAGGCGCCCCAGGGTGGCGTAGTTCTCCTCCCTCCGGCGCCTCGTGGCCTCGTAGTCGATGCCGGAGAGGAGCCTTCGCGTCACTTCCGACATGGCCTCGGGCCCGTTCGCCCCGATGGTCCCCTCGACCGTCTGATACTCCCCGTAGTGCCGCGACCCGCCGTCCTCGCACCTGCCGAGCACGTGGGCCATGCGCCCCGCCGAGCGGCAGGTCGGGAGCCCGCGCCCCAGGCGAGAGCCGTCCCGCGTGGCGAGGTAGGCCCCGTCGGGCACCCCGAAGAACTTCCGGCAGGTGTAGATCGTGTCCGCGCCTGGCCACGGCCCCCTGAAGAAGCCCTGCACCTCGTCGACGACGACGCGCCCGCGGGCGAAGGAGGCCGCCGCCTCGACGTCCGCCCTCTCGAGCCGTCCGTAGTAGTCCGCCAGGTACAGCCACTCCCCGGGCCTCAGGTCAAAGTCGTACTTGGGTAGGAGCCCCTCCCCCACCTCGTACGTGCGAATCTCGGCGCCGGCGCGGGCGCACGCCGCCGGCACCGCGTCGCACATGAGGTCGGGCAGGGCGATGGCCCTGATGCCCCGGAGCTCTATCAGGTACTCGAGGCAGCTTCGGGCGCTGTCGAGCGCGACGGCGCCCTCGTGGTACGGGCGCCCCCCGCAGTCCTCTAGCTCGAGGTAGCCCCCGATCTCCCCGGCCGCCACTAGTCCACCCTCACCCTCATGAACTCCCCCGGCGCGCGACGGAACTCGTCCAGCTCGCGCTCGGTGTCGAACCTGAGGAACACGGAGCCGAAGGCGTGGTTCGCAGCCGAGAACGCCTCGACCCTGGCGCCGGGCTCGACCCAGAGCTGCTCCTCGGCCACGTGCCCCTCCCGGAACCCGCCGGAGTACTCGATGCCGCGGAACGTCCCCGCGTGGTCGGAGTGGAGCATGAGCTGGTACCAGCACCCGTCGTAGGAGGGCATGCCGACCTCGTCCACCGGCTCGCCGAGGGCCGCCTGCACCGCGCAGCGGACGAGGTCGGTCCTCCCTCCGGTGGCGAAGCGCAGCATCTCGCAGAGCCGGTTTCCCCCGCCGCGCGGCGAGCTCTCCATGATGTAGGCCCTACCGTCGGTCGCCACGCGGGTCTCGACGTTGAAGACCCCGTCGCGCAGGCCCAGGAGGTCCGCCAGCCTCTGCAGCTCGCCGACGAGCTCGTCCTGCGCCCATGCCGGCATAGACGCCGGCATGGCGTACGCCGCGGGGGTGTAGGGGTTCGGGACCGACGGGTCGAAGAGCTGAGAGGTGAAGGAGACGCACCCGAACTTCCCGCCGGAGATGAACGCGTCGGCGTCCGAGGAGTCCCCCCTCTTCTCGAGGAACTGCTCGACGATGCAGCGCCCCCCGCGGGAGAAGCCGAGCGCCTCGGTCACCGCGCGAGCCAGCCCGTCGGGGCCGTCCACGCGCGAGCATCCCTTCGAGCCGGCGGAGTCGACGGGCTTCGCGATCACGGGATACCTGAGGACGTCCGCGGCCGCGACGGCCTCCCCGACGGAGCCGAACACGTGCGCCTCGGGGCAGTTGAACCCGTTCTCCCCCAGGAACGAGCGGTACCTCTCCTTGTCCTGGAGCAGGGACACCGCCTCGTAGGACCCCTGGAACGGGAGCCCGAGCCTCTCAGCCGCATAGGCGGCGGAGACCACCCCCGGGTCCGCGGCGAACGACATGATCCCGTCCGCGCCCACCGACCTCGCCGCCCCAAGCACCGCCTCCCTGTCCACGATGCTTGCGTTGACGTAGCCGTCGGAGTGGCGATGGGCGATGTTGTCGGGCAGGTAGTCGCACGTGACCACGCGCGCGCCCAGCTCATGCGCCGCCGCGATAACCGGAAGGGCGTACCTAGCGCCGCCCAGAAGAAGAAGCGTCTTCGCGCGCATCGCCTACGCCCTCCTTCCGCACGAGAGCACCACGTCGCAGATGCGGTCCACGTCCTCCGGGGCGAGGTCCGCGTACATGGGCAGGGTGAGCACCCTATCGGCGACCCACCTGGCGACCGGAGTGGCAGAGCTCGAGTAGACGCTGCGGTAGCAGGCGTAGTCGCTCGCGAGCGGGTAGAAGTACTTGCGCGCGCCGATCCCGGCGGAGTCGAGGGCGTCGAACACCTCGTCGCGCGTCGCGCCGAACTCCGCTTCGTCGAAGACGACCGGCATGTAGGCGTGGTTGGGGCGCACCCCGGGCTGCGGTCCGGTCAGGCGCAGGCCCGCGACCCCGGAGAGCCTCTCGCGGTAGCGCGCCCCGACCTCGCCCCTCCTCGCGATCTCGTCGTCGACGTGGCGCAGGTTGCACACGCCCATGGCGGCGCAGAACTCGTTCATCTTCGCGTTGCCGCCGACGTACTCGACGTCCTCGGGCCCGGTGATGCCGAAGTTCTTCCACTGGTTGAGCACGGGGTAGAGCGAGGGGTCGCGGAAGCACACACAGCCGCCCTCAATGGTGTTGAAGACCTTGGTGGCGTGGAAGGAGAGCATGGAGGCGTCGCCGAACGAGGCCGCCGAGACGCCGTCTCGCTCCACGCCGAAGGCGTGCGCGGCGTCGTAGACGACCCTGAGGCCGTGGCGGTCGGCTATCCCCTGTATGGCGTCGACGTCGCAGAGGTTGCCGTAGACGTGGACCGGCACGATGGCGGAGGTGCGCGGCGTGACCAGCCCCTCGACGCTCTCCGGGTCGATGGTGTAGTCGTCGTGCCTGATGTCCGCGAAGACCGGCACGAGCCCCTTCCGCCTGATGGCGTGCACCGTGCTCGCGAAGGTGAAGGGGGTCGTGATGACCTCGCTTCCCTCGGGCAGCCCCAGCGCCTCCAGCGCGCACTCCAGCGCGGAGTGCCCGTTCGTGAAGAGGGCGACGTTCTCGACCCTCAGGTAGGCCCTGAGGCCCTCCTCCAGCTTGGCGTGCTCCGCGCCCATGTTGGTGAGCCAGTGGCTCTTCCACAGGGGCGCCACCTCCTCGAAGTACTCCCCCATGCTCGGCATGGAGGACCTGGTGACCAGTATGCGGTCCGCCATCCTCATCCCCCTATTCCGTTGTCAAGGTCCGGTGACATCTGGGCAGCCTGTGCTACTCTCTCGCCCGTCCCCCCGAGAGCAGGTCGCGGGCTGTGGACACGATGTACGAGAGCTCCTCGAGGCGCAGGAGCGCCGAGAGCCCGAGGTAGGTGATTGAGAACGCCGCGCACTGGAGGAGGACCGTCACCCACGCGCCGAGGCCGAGCGCCCCGACGGCGAGGGCCGGGGCGGCCGCGGCGGCCGAGAGCAGGAACGCCGGCGCGATGTCGCGCACCTGCTCCGCGTAGGAGTAGCCGATAATCCGCTTGTTGGGCCAAGAGTTGACGAAGGTGCCGATGACCCCGGTGACGAGGTAGCTCGCCACCAGGAGATGGACGTCCCCCAGCGCGAAGGCGCAGAACAGGACGCTCGCGACGCCGTAGGCCTTCTTGACCAGCTCGAGCCTCAGGAACAGGTCGGAGCGGCCCATGCCGTTGAGCGCCTGGAGGTTCGTCGTGTGTATGGGGAGCAGCGCGTACACGAGGCAGTACACCTGCAGGAACGGGACCGCGTCGGCCCACTGCCCGCCAAGCAGCGCCGGCACGAGCGAGGGCGCGCAGCATGCGAAGGCCGACATCGCCGGGACGATCAGGAAGGTCGACGTCTTGAGGGCGCGACGGACCAGGCGCCTCACCTGCGCGACGTCGTCCTGCACGCGCGAGACCGCCGAGAGCATGACAGGCTGTATCGCCCCGTCGAGCATGCTGCCGACGGCCTGGGGGTACCTCTTGCCCTGGCTCACGAGGCCCAGCGCCGAGGCTGAGAACCGCCCGCCTATGATCAGGTCGGAGAGCGACTGGTAGCCCTGCTCGAGCAGGCCGGAGGCGAGCAGGCGCCAGCCGAAGCCGAACAGCGCCCTCGCCCTGTCCCGCCTGAAGACCAGTCGGGGCCTCCAGTCGACCTGCAGGAAGAGCGCGGCGCAGCTCGCGACCTGGTAGGCGAGCTGCTGGGCGACGAGCGCCCAGAGGCCCGCGCCCGCGAGCGCCAGCCCGATTCCCGCCGCCGCCGACGCTGCGACCGCGGCCATCGTCGACCTGAAGACCTTCCTCATCTCGAGGTCCCTCGTGACCCTCGCCACCTGCACCGAGTTGAGCGCGTTGACGAGGAAGAGGAGCGCCAGGGCGCGCAGGGGCCACGTCAGCCCCGGCATGGCGTAGAAGCCCGCGATCGCGGGGGCGGAGGCGAACACCAGCACGTAGAGGGCGAGCGAGACCGCGAGGCTCATCCAGAAGACCGTGGAGAAGTCGTCGTCGTCCGCCTCGGGGGCCTGCACGAGCGCGGTGTTGAGGCCCGACTGGACGACGACGTTGCCGAGGTTGACGAACACCAGCATGATGGCGAGGGCTCCGAACTGCTCCGGGGCGAGCAGGCGCGCCATGACGACTTGGACCACCATTTGAACAACGGCGTTTCCGCCGCGCTCGAGAATCTTCCAGACGACCGAGGATACAATTTCAGTCTTAGCTGTTTTATTGTTCATGAGCTCGGAGCTAATCGTCTAGACAAACTGATTTTTTCCAAGCACTCTGGCAGAAAAGCTTCTGCACAGAAGTAGATACTGGCCGAATCTTCTATCGCGATTTGCAGTAACGTTTTTGCCGTCCTTACTGATTTCGAACAAATCATCTGGATTCCCGTAGCCTTCTTTCGCTCTTTTGGCCGCGGCAACACAATGAGCAACATATTCTTCGCTCGACATTAGAATTAACTGTTCAATGAAGGGTTTGACGCCTATCCCCGAATCGCTTCTTAATTCTTTGCCTAGTTTAGTGTCTTCATAGTATCCATAACATTCAGCACAAGTCGTATAGTGACGCATTGTCAATGAAGGGACCCCGCAAGTCGCGCCAGTCCTGAGAGCACCCGCCAAATTTGGGTTAACTGAAGCTTTTCCAAACTGCTCAATGAGTCGCTCCGGGCTTAAAGTCCCCAACAGATAAACGAATTCTCGATCATTCTTCGAAAGAGCGCTAACCCTGGCCTCAAGCTCTTGGCGAGATGGACCGTCACCGACAATTGTTAATGAAACATTTGGATAGATAGCCCTCAAAGATTCGAATACGTCAACCATACCAAGAACATATCCCTTATGGGGAAAATCCAAACGTGAACAAACGAGAATTTGGAATTCTGAGGAGCGCCTTTCAGCTCTTATTCTTGCCCTCTCCTCGACCTCTGCATCAGAATATATGGCATCGGGAACATAAGGAATTATATGGTTTGTCTGACTAGGACAGAGTGAGTAATGCTCAGAGCATGCGAGATACTGCTTTTCATTAAACGATTTTAAGCATCCTTGTCGATTCCATTCCTCGTATTTCCGGCGCATAAAAATCCAAGCGTTCTTCCGTGCCCGTTCTGTCAGGCAGTTTTCCTCAGGAAAATATGCAGCTCCTTTAAAATGAGGAAGCACCATGTAGTGAATGAAGTCTCGTGCCATGCCAGAACATCTGATTTTCTCAGCGGCTATATACCATAAAGGGTCAAAAGAAAGCATGACTACAGAATCGGCGTCGACTTCATCAAGCTCCTCATATTGTAATCCAAATATTGTTTTTCTAACGTGCTTGATCTCAATATTCAGCTGTAACAACTCGCTAAAGTCTGTCGTTTCTTCTGCATGTGGCAGTGCGTACCAAATTACCTTAACTCCTTTTTCGGAAAAGTATTTCATCCATTTATATAGATGGACCTCAATTCCCCCCATGGTCAATGTGGGGTAGTTAATAATTAGAGTTTTATTCATTATTTTATAGTTTTCTCCGATGAAGTGCTGTCATCTTTAAAATAGAGGTACACACCAAATGCGAGCATCAACGCGGTTGAAAACAGTGTTGTCGCAGCTGTTGTTACCAGCAAGAATACGCTAACTAATCCAAAACAAATGTGCTTTCCTTCCCTTGTAGAGAAATATCCAAACAAAGCCACTGTCCAAATGCTGAAGTATGCCAGGCCTCCTGTTGCTAATACATAAGGTAAAGTATTTGAATAGCCAGTATTATCGAGTCTAAACTCTGACATGTAGCCAGCTAAACCAAGATCATTGCTAAAACCAATCCCGAACAATGGATCGCTAAGCCACGCCTGGGCGCATGCTAGGTAATCGTCAAAATGAATACTTCCAGAAGGCGTCCTCAGCTTCTCATAAACAAGTAATCCCAAGCCACATAACGCAGCCAGCGCAAGCACGGATGTTACTCTAATTTTTGTTATTTTAGAAAGACCCAAGATTTCACTTGTAATAGCTTTGAGAAATAGTACAAGCACTATTCCAACAATGCCTGTCACTGATAATGTGCTAATGAGTGTTGCGACTAAGAGCAGCGTAAATAGCCTGTATTCCCCTGGTAAGTAGAACTCATTTATAGCCAATGTGATAACGAGCACATATACATACATAGGGCCTTCGGTAAATATCCCGGTGTTCCTGACTATCGACACCGACCCTATTTGCTGCCATTGGGTCTGATACAGCAGCCCAAAGTATCCCTGGAAGTAACCAGCCAGCTCATTGCCTGGGTTCCATCGATTTTCTGCTATGCAATTAAATGGTATCCACCCCATTATTGGACCGATAATCCACAGCAGCAATGATGCAGCAGCCAGCACTGATATAGTAAAGACGGCAATTTTCGCGAGCTGCTTGAGTGTTCCCTCTCGCGCCAAAACAAGAAAGTAGAGGGGTGAAATGCATAATATTAATAGGAAGCCTCTCAGACCGTTGCTTCCGAAATGTCCAGTAACTAAGCTAATAATTATATATATTGCAAAAACGAATACTAGAAATCTAAGCCACTTAATAATATGTTTGGCCTTTAAACTGTGATGAGCAACGGCACTCAGAATTGTAGTCAGCTCAATAGCAGCAATAACACACATGTAGACCAGGCACTCTACTTCCCCTTGGCCATAGAGTGTCGATCCCATTAGAATAGTACAGATAATTAACAGAAGATATGAAATCATTCTACCGCTGAAATGACTTCCTCTATTCGTACCACCCATTCTCACAGGATGAACTGCATTTTTTAACATCATATGTATTCTCTTCGACTTTTGAAGCAAAGTAACTAAACTAACTTATCCAGGCGAAAACAATGCATTCCAGTCAATTAATCTTCTTTCATAATGTTTTTTGTGTAGGAGTTTTTATTAAGCTGATTGAATGACGCAGCATGTACATTTCACGCTCCTACCGTCTCGTACAGCTCTCTAAGCTCTGGAGCGGTATGATTGACATCGAATTCAGTGAGTTTTTTTAAGCATACTATGCGATTTTTGCTACGCTCGCTCGTTACGGCGCGAATTTGCTCTATCCACCCAATCTTGTCGTCAAGATTTAGGTGAAAAACGCGATCCTGTAATAGGTCTACCTCTGCAGTAATCATCGTCGACATCACGCAGGGTAGCCCATTTGCCTGAGCCTCTATCGCAGAAATTGGAAGCCCCTCTCGAAAGGAGGGCATAAGGAACACGTCCATCGCGGAGAGATATCTCTCGACCTTATCCTGCATTCCAACAAGATATATTTTTTCAGAAAGTCCAGCTTTATTTGCGCTTTGAATTAGCTCCTCTCTCTTTTCTCCGTCGCCAACAATTAGCAATTTATAATCTAACTCTCCTTGATTGCCTAGGCTTCCCAACAAATCAATTAGGTACTTGTGGTTCTTCTCATAAGAGAGTCTACCTACAGCCCCGAGGAGTACATCAGTCTCCCTAATTCCCAGGCTATATCGTATTGCCTCTCTATCGGCACAATTGAATGAAAATTTATTAATATCAATTCCGTTGTTGAGGATAAGGGCTTTCATAGCATGCCTTTTGGAATACTTTGCCTCCGCCGCGACACGAGAACACGCTGCATAGATGTCAACGTTCTTCTCCATACGGATGGCACTAATTGCCCGAAGCATGGCACTGAGTAGTCCTTCTCGGCTTCTCGCGGCATGGGAATGGACGATAACCGATTTAACCCGGCACCTCTTCGCTTCTCTTGCAGCTATCGCCAGTACTGATGTGCTGCCCGAATGGACATGCACGACATCATATGAATTTGCCTTGAAAAACGCCCTAAGGGGTTCTGCTATATATTCTCTGCTCTTGCCCGGATGGAATGGCAAGTCCAGATGAAAAACGTGTCCTCCCCAAGATTCAACCGTTCTTGCGATTTCCTTGTTCTCTAGTTGATAAGGAGTCAAAAAGTCGAATAGAAAACCAGATCTACTCATATGCGTGAGTTGTGACATTACATAAGACTCTTGGCCGCCATGGGAAATCGGCTCACCGAAGACCTCAAGAATCTTTATCATTGGGCGCATCTTTCCCCCGGAAACTCTATGTCTGGGCAAAATCTCAGCCCGGCAAGCGTTCCGGACACAATCTTTTTAATCCTAAGAAGCTTGTTGTCCGGCGCCTTTACAAGGACCCGCACGACGTGATTTACCAAGCGAAGCACTTCGTACCCAATGCCGGTAAATCCCTCACGTTTGTAGAGCACCACATCGTTCCTGTAGAGGTAAAAAAAGCGCTCGATTCGATCAATCTCTGAAGTTGCAATATTGGCGCCGATATTGCTTGCAGACTTGTGCACTACCTCACTAGTAGTAACGAGATAGCAGGGAAGCTCTCGGGAAAGACGCCTTGTAAACTCCCAGTCGTCCGTCCAGATGAAGAATTCCTTAATCGGCAGACCGAATCGCTCGATGTTTGAGCATGGCACAAAGAGCGAAACGAAAGAGGCCATCTCGATTGGTATGACATCCCTAGAATAATCCACAACGTTCTTGAAGACCGTTCTTCTCTGCACATTCATGGCGCAAATCGACCCGTCCTTCCAGAGAACCTTGCTGCTCAAAAAGCCGTAGTCTTGACCAAGCAAATCGCCTACCTTATATAGCTCCTCGAGCGCATCAGGTTCGGGCATGCAATCGTCGTCCATGACCCAGGCCCAGCCATACCCACGCTCGACTGCCGTCTTCATGCCAAACGAGAAGCCTCCAGCTCCGCCCAGGTTCGCACCAGTATTGCTATAAAATAGGTCACCAGCCTTCTCGTAGGGCAGTAGCGCCTCGTGTGTACCGTCAGTACTGGCGTTGTCGATGACGATGATATCGAGCTGGTTTCGCAGGGTCTGACCGAGCAAACGCTCAACGCACTCCAGCAGGAGCCCTTTACGGTTGTATGTAACGACAACGGCTGCAATCTTATTTGACAAGTCGCAGGGGGTCGTAAGCTGTCCGGTCGACTGCATCAGAAGCTCCTCTCATACTTCTTGCCCAGGAACTTCGCCGCGAGGAAGCCCCTGCCCTTGGCGATCCAGTCCACGGGCTCGGGGCTCACGACGGGGAGCTCGGCGTAGCCGAGGCCGCTGGTCTCCAGCCAGGGGTCGAGCAGGCGCTCGGAGACGCGCCCCGGCCAGCGGGACTGGAAGGCGTCCATGCCCCCGAAGCCGACGCGACCGACGAGCTCGTCCAGGACCGGGAAGAGCCAGGCGCAGTAGGCATCGAAGAGGTCGGAGCGCATGACGAACATGTTGAAGATGTGCGCGCCGCGGGAGCGCATGAGGCGGTCCCATGCGGGCACGTACTCGGGGCACGTCTCCGAGAGCACCTCCCGGCAGGCGTCGAACTGGGCGGCGTCGAAGGTGTGGGCGTAGTGGCCGTAGACAGTCTCGATATAGTAGCTGCGCCTCTTTGCGAGGACGATGCCATGCTCTTCCAGGAGGGGGAGCAGCTCGTCGCTGGTGACCACGCGGTTAAAACGATCCTCCGCCCGCCGCCTTGAGGGATTCGGACTTCCGAGGTGTCTCCGATAGTGAACGAGACCCTTGTAGTCGGCCTGGACGTTCCTCCACAGCCACCAGAGGCCCGTGAGCTCGGAGTAGCTGCCGTTCCTTTCGGAGATGCTGTCGCCCTCGTCGTCGCGCTGGAAGCCGAGGTCGAGCTCCGGGTGCAGCGCGGCCCCCACGTGCAGGGGGAGGTACATCGGATCATCCGGCATGCGGTACACCTTGTGGGAGGCGACGCCTACGACGATGCTCTTCCCACTCATCTGCCCCTCCCCATCGCCCTGAAGGTGCGCAAGAAGATGCGGGCGTCCAGCGCGAGGCTGGCGTGCCGCACGTAGAAGAGCTCGAGAAGCTGGCGCTGGCCGTTGGCCCAGGTGGCGTCGTTTCTCGCCATCACCTGCCACCAGCCGGTGATGCCCGGCTTGCAGGAGAGGAACTCATCCCTCGCGTCGCCAAACTCGTGGGTCTCCGCCTCCGTCACCGGGCGCGGCCCGATCACGGAGAGGTCGCCCTTGAGCACGTTCAGGAACTGCGGCACCTCGTCGAGGGAGGTGCGGCGCAGGACGCGTCCGATCTTGGTGACGCGAGGGTCGTCGTCGACCTTCTGCTCGCGCGTCCATTGGGCCATCTGGCCCTCGTCCAGGTAGCGCTCAGGGTGCTCGTGGGCGTCGGCGTACATGGAGCGGAACTTGAAGATGCGTATCTTCCTTCCGTCCTTGCCCACGCGCTCCTGGCGGAAGATGGGGCTGCCCGGCGAGTCCAGGGCGATTGCCGCGCACAGGATCGCCCCCGGCACCAGCCCCACGAGGCAGGCCGCCCCGGAGAAGGCGATGTCAAAGGCGCGCTTGACGGCGCGGTAGCCCAGGCCTCCGCGCTTGGGCGCGGGGACGGACGGGTCGGGCGGCGGCGCCACGAACGACGCGGGGGCCGCCTGGTTCTTCTCGCTACTCAATTGAAGACTGCTTTCGTGCGAAGGCGGGCTGCACGTGACTCCACGGTGTCAGGCTCGGCAAGAACTGCCAGGCCAACGCGCGTGGCGACCTTGCGCCCGCACAGGTCAATCTCGAGCGTTGCGGTGGACTTGTGACGGTTGACGTCACGGATGAGGCCCTCGTGGCCCAGAAGCGGGCCGGCCACCACCACGACCCGCTCACCTTCCTTGACGGCCTGGCTCATGGGAACCACGCGCTCGCCGGGGTGCGTGAAGCCCCCGATGAGCTCTACCTCCTCCTTTGCCAGCGGCACGGGGCGCTCGCCCATGGAGAGCACGCGCGCGAACTCAGGGAGCTTTGCGAGCTCGCCCTCAAGGCCCGCTGCGTCGTTGGTGACGGCGATGAGGTAGCCCGGGAAGAGCGGCTTGGCAACGCGCTTCCACGTGCCACGGAGCTTGATCTCGGTCTCGTACTGAGGGTAGAAGCACTCTTCCAGCACCTCGGCTGGAGCAACGCGAGCAATGAGCTCGGCCATTGCCTCTTCGTGCCCTCGTGCAACCTGAATCACGTACCACATGCGCATCACCGCCTCTCTCTAGTGCGCTTCCGACAGATCCGGGAACGCTGGTCCGCTGGCTTGCCCTATGGCTTCGCCATCTCCGGCGCGTGGCCGGCTTTGCGGACGTATGCGTTCCCTTAAACCGTCGGAGCACGCTCGCGGCGCTGCCCCGAGGAGAAAGGTATGTGCCCCGCGTGCGCAGGGCGCGCAGTTTCCTGCGCAGGATCCGTTTGCGGCCGTGGGCTGCGAACGACCCCTGCGAAAGAAGCTGGCGGCGGGTGACAGGTGGCGGCTAGCTCTTGCTGGTCACCTCCAGGCCTACGGGGATGGCGCGACCGGGCTCGGGCTCCAGCCAGGCGAGGCGCTTGTGGCGGTCTATGCGGCGCACGAGGGGCTCCAGGCCCATGAGCGGGCCAAAGAGCACGGTGAGCTGGCCGTTCTGGATGCGGCCCTCGGAGACGGGGATGACGTGCGTGGCGCCACCCAGGCGGCGGACCAGCGCGGACTCGAGCTGCGTGAGCTGACCCAGCGGGGCGAGCTCCGCAGGGTCCACACCGGGCGCGGGATCGGCGAGCACGTAGCCTGGCCAGACGGGCTCCACGTGCGCGACCCACGTGCCGCCCTCGCGACGCAGCGCCATGCGCGAGAGCGCAAAGGCATCACGCACGAACCCGGAGCGCATCGCGCGAGCGCACGTGGCACGCGAGCTGCGCGCGGAGCGCAGCACGAGCAACGGCTGGTTGTTATCGAATGTTAAGAGATTTGTTAACTCAGCAGACGAGGACTGCGCGAAGGTCTCGGCTGAGACGCCCCCCCCCGCAGCGTTTTGCGAGGTAGAAGGCCAGAAGGGCGCCTTCGATGCAGCTAGCTGGTTGTTCTCGCCCATTCTGTACGCCCTCCCCTCAAACACACGTTGCAGACAGCCTTTGGGTATCGTAACCCATCGGCGCGCATCTATAAAGACTTCAGGCGGCCCTCAGGAGGCATCCGAGGACAAAAGTCACAATCACGCGGGATGCAGTGGATTAGAAAAAAGCTCTTCGTGTAGCGCACGGCTTCGCAGAAAAGAAAAAACCTTCTTCGTGTAGCGCGAATTTGGGACATAGACAGGGTCGCGCCATGTATCCAAGCTCGCGAGGCCAAGAAAAGCCCTGTTGGCAAGAGGCGCGATACTTGGGTGCCGCCGGAATTTACGCTACACGAAGGAGCTTTTTTCAAATTTGAGCGAGGTCGCGCTACACGAAAGGCCGTTTTTCAAATGAGCCGATATTCCGCCCCTGCAAAATGCGCTCTCGTGATGAATTTGGCTGGCTCAGAATGCAAAAACCTCGCTCGTGATGAATGATTTCTCTTGCGAACAGAGATTTGCTTTCATTGCTGATATTGTCAACTGCGATTTTCTTGAGCGGGGACTGGCGGCACCCCACTAATCCGCAAATCCATTCATCACGAGGGGCGTTTTTGCATTCGGAAGCGTCTTCGTTCATCACGAACGAGCTTTTTGCACGCGCGGAGCCCGTCGCCCCGCACTGCCCCGCAGCGCGGCCTAAATGCCCCATAGTCAGTAGGAATTATCGAGAGCGAGCGGATTTTCCGCCCCCGACGCTTGCCTTTAATTCCCTACTCATTAGTATGAATTAGGCATACAGGCGCGGCGGGCGCCGCGGACGCATTCGCAGGCTCAGCCCACCGCGAGACGAAAGGCTTTTGACATGGCAGACCAGCTTCTCAACGTGAGCGCCCTCTCGGCGGGCACCGAGGACAAGCCCATCCTGCACGGCGTCGACCTGGCCGTGGGCGCGGGCGAGTGCCACGTCCTCATGGGCCCCAACGGCGCGGGCAAGTCCACGCTCGGCCACGTCATCATGGGCGACCCGGCCTACGCCGTGACCGGCGGCTCCATCACCTTCGACGGCGCCGACGTCACCGAGCTCACGTCCGACAAGCGCTCGCTCGCCGGCATCTTCCTCTCCTACCAGGCACCCGTGGAGGTCCCCGGCGTGCCGCTCTACAGCTTCCTGCGCACGATCTGCCAGATGCGCCCGGAGCTCAAGACCACCGCGCGCAAGTTCCGCCAGCGCGTGGGAGAGATCGCCGACCAGCTCGAGCTTGACCAGAGCTTCCTCATGCGCGAGCTCAACGTGGGCTTCTCCGGCGGCGAGAAGAAGAAGATCGAGATGCTGCAGCTCCTTTTGCTCCAGCCCAAGCTCGCCATCCTCGACGAGACGGACTCCGGCCTCGACGTGGACGCCCTCGGCATCGTGAGCCGCGGGATCCAGGCCTACCGCGAGCAGGTGGGCGGCGCGCTCATCGTGATCACGCACAACACGCGCATCCTCGAGCGCCTCTCCGTGGACCGCACGCACGTCATGGTGCACGGCCACATGGTCGCCGAGGGGGACGCGTCGCTGATCGCCGACATCGACGCCAACGGCTTCGAGCGCTTCGAGCGCGCGCTCGGCGAGCGCGACGAGGCGTGCGTCGACTGCCCGGGCTGCCCCAAGGCCGGTGATGCCGAGTGAGCGATGAGCGCCGCGAGGAGCGCACCCGCACGCAGGTCGCCGACGTCAACCGCTCCCTCTACGACTTCACCAAGTCCGAGGAGGGCTACGAGCGCTACGACGACGGCCTGACGCCCGACATCGTGCGCGCCATCTCCGCCAAGAAGGACGAGCCGGAGTGGATGCTCGAGATGCGCCTGGCCGCGCTCGACGAGTACCACCGCAGGCCCATGGCCCCCAACTGGGGACCGTCGATCGCGGGGCTCGACCTCGACCACATCTCCACGTACGTCTCGCCCCGGACCAAGCAGGCCAAGAGCTGGGACGACGTGCCGGAAGACATCAAGGACACCTTCGAGCGCCTGGGCATCCCCGAGGCCGAGCGCGAGAGCCTGGCCGGCGTGGGCGCCCAGTACGACTCCGAGATCGTCTACCACAACATGCGCGAGGACGTGGCCAGGCAGGGCGTGATCTACACCACCATCGAGGACGCCCTGCACGATCCCGCCTGGGAGCCGGTGGTGCACGAGTACTTCGGCGCGCTCATCCCGCCCACCGACCACAAGTTCGCGGCGCTGCACTACGCCGTGTGGAGCGGTGGCTCGTTTGTCTACGTGCCGGCCGGCGTGACGCTCGACTACCCGCTGCAGAGCTACTTCCGCCTCAACGCGGCCGGGGCCGGCCAGTTCGAGCACACGCTCATCATCGTTGAGCCCGGCGCGGACCTGCACTTCATCGAGGGCTGCTCGGCGCCCAAGTACTACGAGGCCAACCTCCACGCCGGCGCGGTGGAGCTCTTCGTGAAGGACGGCGCGCGCCTGCGCTACTCCACGATCGAGAACTGGTCCAAGAACATGTACAACCTCAACACCAAGCGCTCGCGCGTGGGTGCGGACGCCAAGATGGAGTGGGTCTCCGGCTCCTTTGGCAGCCACGTGAGCTACCTCTACCCCACCACCATCCTCGCCGGCGACCGCGGCAGCTGCGAGTTCACCGGCATCACCTTCGCCGGCGCCACGCAGGACCTCGACACCGGCTGCAAGGTCATCATGAACGGCGCCGACACCACCGCCACGGTCGACACCAAGTCCATCTCAAAGGACGGCGGCGTCAACACCTTCCGCAGCTCCGTCGTGGTGGGACGGCGCGCCGACCGCGCGCGCTGCTCGGTGAGCTGCCAGTCGCTCATGCTCGACGACATCTCCCGCTCCGACACCATCCCCGCGATGGACGTGCGAAACGCCACCGCGCAGGTGGGCCACGAGGCCACGATCGGCCGCATCTCCGACGACACGATCCTCTACCTCATGAGCCGCGGCTGCTCCGAGGCCGAGGCCCGCACGCTCGTGGTCAACGGCTTTGCCAACCCCGTCTCCAAGGAGCTGCCGCTCGAGTACGCCGTGGAGATGAACAACCTCATCAAGCTCGAGATGGAAGGGGCGATCGGATAATGGCCGAGAAGAACCTGACGGCCGCGGCGGGCGCCGGCGCGCTCGCCCTCGAGCGCGTCAACGCCGCCCCCGCCCAGACCTGGAACCGCCTGCGCACCAACGACGTCACGCTCACCGTCCCCGCGCGCGGCCGCGCCGGAGACGTGTAC
>UMLF01009322.1_pt1 | contig 20038 bp, 15 predicted proteins | sample 1966501 | NCBI WGS metagenome assembly UMLF01 (sample SAMEA4836194, study PRJEB28245) | human gut metagenome | biome: gut microbiome; material: fecal sample | place: Denmark | collected 2008 | reverse complement strand
CTATTCCGATGTCAAAGTGCGCAAGAAATTGTACGTTACCGACCCGTCCTTTCCATAAAGCGGGCAGCAAAAAAGCCTGCGCCCATCAGATGGGTGCAGGCTATTGGAGCGTCACAAAGACGCCGTAATACTCAGTGAGCCAACCGACTCCGCTATATATTGAATTAAAAGGGTATGTCATCCAAATCCCGCATCGCTCCAATTGTGCTCGGATGACTTATCTCAGGCAGTTCGTCGCCGGCGACAGGGTTGTCTTCTGTGGTCAGTTTATTTATTCCTGATACTATTTCTTCGACCAGCTTTTTAAATGAATCGAAAGGCCCTGCTTGCATGGCTCCGCGAGTGCATTCTCTGATTTCGTATACATCTCCTGCGTGGAAATCCAAAGCGTTGTAGAAATCGAGTGCATTAATTGCTGAACTGCGATTGAAAGTGCGCACCGTTATTCCGTCAAGAATCAGCTCTACGCTTTCTGCGGTTCCTTTAATCGCGATTGAGCGTATCATATGCTGCAAGCCTCCTTTTTATTGCATCCTTGCCGCCATCAAGAACAGCCGCCACTTCTCCAAGTACTGACCCATAACCATCTTCGGATTCGAGGCAGCCCGCTATGACATCAGGGTCGTTGCTCTCAGTTCTTCTAAGAGCGATAACGTTGTCAGCATCGATGTTGACAACAAGAAGAGGGTTGTGGGTTACGATAATGACCTGTACCCGCCTTCTGAGATCATCGAGGTATTCAACGAGCTCCGTGCTGATTCGTTGATTTGATATATTGTCTTCAGGCTGATCGGCGATAAAGACGCCCATGCTCGATGTGTCGTAGCTCATATATTTGTAGTACGTTAGTGCTTTCTCTCCTAAAGTATTGCCTGAGGCGTTGTTGTCAATGTCGAGTATAGTGTCATGTGTTTCGCACATGCTCTGAATGAACTTCTCTACTAGAGCATCGAAGCTTGTTTCCCATGCACCAGGCTTGCATCGGGGGAGCGCTTTTTCCATCTCATCTCGACTGCGAATCTTATCTATCTCTCGCAAGGACTGGTAATGAGTGTTGAAACAAGCGAAGAAGTCCTCAGCGAAATCATCAGACTCAGAGTATCTTGCGCTTCTAGCGAAAGAAAACCCATTCTTCTGCACCCGAGTGATGCCCAAGCCATTTTGGACTTTCGAACTTTTGACTTCCGGTTCTGCAGTTGACGCATTTCTCGCCAAGGCAACGATTGTGCCGATGAACGCCGCTCTGTCTTTACGGTATTCCGATCGCTTCCTATCCACGTCTTCGCTACGTTGCTCGATATCGAGATCATACCTTTTGAAGGCGTTCAGAATGATGCCTTTGACTTTAGTCTCCTGTGTCTTGGCGTGTTCCTTTATTCGAATTGACTCAAGAACACCATTGATGAGCTTTGACGCATTTTCGAGATCGGTCGCTTCGCTCGGTGTATAGGCGTTGCTGCTTAGCTCACCGTCCAGCAGAGAGATGATGTTCGTCAGAGCAATAACATGTTCAGTCCACGGGTTTCCTTCATTTGCAAAGTCGTCCGAATACGAAACAGTGAACTGAAAAGTGTCCTCTTCAAGATCAGAATCTTGCAGAAACGTTTTCTGCCGAGCCTGGGAAATTAAAGTGTCTATTCCGATATGAAAAAGAATACGTTGCTTTAGGCTCTCCGCAAATGAACGGACCGAATTCGAGAAAATAGTATTGTCCGGGACCCTGAATAAAGAAGAATCGAAAACCGTATCATTACCGTATTTGTCCTGCAGCTCCCCCTGATGCACGTATACCGGTGATACCGGCTTATGCTCGCATCTAAACCTGTACTCGTTGGCGATTCGTCTTACGTAGTTCTTCTTGCTACTTGCGTCGTCGCAGAGCAAGCTGAGAAGCGAGGACTTACCCGACCCGTTCTCCCCGATGATGACATTCAGTCCGGGACTCAATGGGACATTCTTTCCACAAAGATCTATCCTCTTGCAGTACGAATCCTTCCAAACAGGCTCTCGGAACCCGATTCTTGTGTTTGGTGAAGTCAATGCCATAACTAATCCGCGAAAAGTGGGGAGCGCACGGATTTCCGCGAAATATGCGCTTGGCATGGCCGAATCGCGGTCATGTCGCGGGTAGCAGTTCCATTCATGACAGTCACTCCCGATAACGACGCGCGCCGGAAGATTGAGATCTGCCAGCTCTCCACGAAGGACTCCTTGAATGTGTCGATTGTTGTATTCAAGTGCGTCAAAATACCCGTATTTATAGAGCTGGACTGCTTCGTCACTTGCCTTGCCGGCAGAACGTTTATGCTGATTACCCCCGAAACCAGAGTGCTGATGCACAATTAGAACCGCATCTAATCCAATGTGCTTAAGCAACGATTCGAATTTATCGGCTTCGTAAAAGGCATCCTTCCTAATGATCAGACCATCTTGCTCAATAACATCTTGTATGCGCCTGCGATCATCAGGAGTCTTAGCATTGAAGATTGTAATGATGTGAGCGAATGGCTTCCCTTCCTGAAGCTCAACGTCAAACTCCACTCCAGCGAGTAGCTTGATATCCATATTCCGCTCTTTGATACGATCAAAGAGGGCTGCATATAGGTCGGCATCAAAGCGGTTGTGATCGGTAACAGAGAACAAGTCAATGGAGTTCTCGGGTGATGTGAGTTTGCTTAACAAATCATCAATATGCTTCACGTCGCTATGCTTGACGCAGTCATTCGATTCCTTATATGCGCTTGCTTTTGAGTGAATGTGCAAATCAATGCGTATTACGTGATTGAGCATACGGAATCACCGTCCAAATCGTGATAAGCACGCCGTCTATCGCAGCGGCAGTCGCCTTATCATTCACCCCTCAGCTTCTTGTAGACATCGTGCACATAGAGCCCCAGAAACTTCCTCATCAGTTCGTCGTCCTTCAAAACCTCTCCGAAGAACTTGTTGTTCTGGTTCAACCCCTCGTAGAGAACGTCCTCGCCCTTGTCGAAATAGGCAATCGCGAAGTCCTCCTCGTTGTTCGCAAGGGCACTCACTCGAAGCTCGTCCGTCCTGAGCAGCAGCTCCTTAACCTGCAGGCCATTAAGTACGACGACATCAGAATCAAGTTCACCGCCCACACGGGCGTTCACTACCGCGATAATCTCGGAGAGCCTATCCTGCTCGTCATTGGTAAGCCTCGTACTCACACCGGCAAGCGAAACCATAGGATCGGACGGATGCGCCCGGTTCTTGGTACCTGTGTCACCAATCTCCTTCTGCGTGAACTTATCAAAGTTGATTTTGTCCTTTACCGAAATGCCGCCATTACCACCGGTGTCTAGAATCTCTAACAAATCACGAACGTAGCCGTATTTCTTCTCCATGCTGGGATCGCCATAGGAGCTTGCAAGCGATAAGAATTCATATAAACGTACAAACCCACTGCAAGCACGCCGGAACTCGCTTTGCTTTACAAGGTCGCCACAGTACATGTTTTCGAGCCTCGTCTTAGCACGACGAATAAGTTTGCTGGCTTTAGCAGCGTCTCGAGCTGTTAGTTTCTTGACAGTGGCGCCACGAACAATCTCGGCGTATTTATCGACATCGTCATCATCGATAACGTCAAATCCATCGAGCCGCATTTCTACTTCAATTAGCTGAGATACAGTGACAGTATTGGAGAGGATTGTAGTGGTGAAATAAGGCGCAAACGCTCTTTCCATATCCTCGCAAGTATTAACAAAGTCGAGGACAACAGTCTGCTTGCCAGGCAACATACGATTAAGCCGCGACAGCGTCTGCACCGCTTCCACATCACGGAGTTTCTTCATTACATACATGGCGCATAGTTTGGGTTGATCAAATCCAACTTGGAACTTATTAGCAACAAGCAGTACGTTGTAATCGATCGTGTCAAACTTTTCAGCTGTCTTAGATTCGGGGAAAGCGTTCATGCCGCTCTCCGTATACTCCCAGCCCTTAGCTGTCTCCGTGCTGGAAAACGCCTCAAGTTCGTCGGGCAATGTCACCTTTCCGGAAAAGGCAACAAGCGCGTAAACATCGGCGTAATGATGCCGTTCTATGTAGGCTTGCAGCGCAGCGCGATAACGCACCGCTTGCTCACGGCCGGAAGTAACGACCATGGCCTTCTCCCTGCCGCCAAGTCCACACTGGCCCAGCACATGATTGCGGAAGTGTTCTACGATGATCCCAATGCGCTGGTTGATGTTGGTGTCATCGAGTTCGGCAACGCGCGCGATCTCTCGTTTCGCTTTTGCCGTCTGCAGCAAGGGATCCTCCTCGACCGCCTTGCTCACCTTGTAGTACGTGCGATACTCAATGTAGTTCTTGAGCACATCGAGAATAAAGCCTTCCTCAATTGCCTGTTTCATCGAGTAGGTGTGGAACGCGACTTGCAGATCGGGGTTCTTAGAATCGACCGTACCGAAGAGCTTGAGCGTACGCGGCTTGGGTGTTGCGGTGAAGGCGAACACGCTCATGTTTGAGCGCTTACCATGGCTGCGCACGAGACGCTCGTAGGTATCCGTAACATCCTCATCCTCTGGGGGTTCCTCACCACCGACGGCGTTCTGAATGGCCATGAGGTTACGGCCTGCGGTCGAATTGTGCGCCTCGTCGATGATAACGGCAAAGCGCCGGTCGCTCAGCTTCCCCGCGAGTTCGTCGACATAGAGAAACTTCTGCAGGGTTGTCACGATAATCTTGGCCTTGCCCTCGTAAAGGGCATCAGAGAGGTCGGAAGAGGTGCATTCCTCGCTCATGACCTTCACGACACCGGTTGTACGCTCAAGCGATTTGATTGCTGCTTGGAGCTGCCGATCGACGACCTTGCGGTCAGTGGCAACCACGATAGTGTTGAACACCTGAGTACCGTCCGCGCCATGCAGCGAAGAGAGTCGGTGGGCAAGCCACGAGATTGTATAGGTCTTTCCCGAGCCAGCACTGTGCTGGACGAGATAGTTGAGCTCGCTGCCATGCTCGTAAACACTGTCAAGCATCTTATGAAGCGCGTCGCGCTGATGATATCGTGGGAAGATAACCGTCTCCTTGAGAACGCGCTTATCGCGAATCTGGTCGTAGTTCTCCTTGCGCGACACGAAGACGAACTTCGTCAGAAGCTCGATAACCGAATCGAAAGTCAGGACATCGTCCCAGAGGTAATGCGTCGGGAAGTCGCCTGACCCGTCGTCCTCAGGGTTGCCTTTTCCCTGGTTGATACCTTCGCCGCGCCCACGATTGAAGGGGATGAAGCGAGTCGACTCCCCATCAAGCTTCGTTGCCATGTAACACTCGGCCTCATCCATGGCGAAGTTGACGATAGTGCCGACCTGAAACTCGACGAGCCTGTTTTTGTGATCGCGCTCGTAGATCCATTGATAGACGGCATCGCGCCATGTGGAACCCTCCGGTCCGTACTTTAGCTCGATAGCCGCCCAGGCGAGGCCGTTGATGAACAGAACGAGATCGATGCGAGAGTCTTCGTCAATCCAAACCTCTTCCATAATGGAGGGCTTGTTGGACTCGTACTTCTCTGTGAGGTCCGGATTGAGGTCGGACGCCGGCTTCCTGTAGAGCAGGTCAACATGGATGCTGCCGACGTCGATGCCGTTTCGCAGCACGTCGACCTGCGCGGTTCCCTTGGCGCGACACGCCTTCTCGTACTCAGCAACGATGACGTCGATTGTCCGGTCGCCGTACGTGCGCTTGAGCATATCGAGCGAATCGGACTGCGTCTTATCAAGGAACGCCTCGAGCATGCCCTTGTCGACCGCATGCTCCCGGTTATAGTCAGTTTTCGCCTTGCGCTCGGTCCAACGACGGTCGGCGCAAATGGCATCGATAATATGACGCTGGAACCCCAGCTCGCCCTTGGATCGAGTATTGCTCATGAAGCGGGAACCTCCTTCTTGCCGGTTACGTAGGCGTAAATGAGCGCTTTGCGGTAGTCCTCAAGCCGCTCTAGCTGTTTTGTACGCGCCTCGATAATTGACTCGATAGCCGCACACCGCTCGTCGAGAAACTCGACAATGTGTTGCTGCTCTGCAAGCGATGGATAAGGAATGGTTATTCCATACCAATCAGCCTGGGTCATACTTGGCTTAGCTGTGTTCGTGCTCAATTCTCCAGCATCAATCGAGAGGGCAACATAATAGAAGTAACGTAATAACATGGTAGATTTGGCCTTTGCATCAAAAGCGGTATCTACATTCCAGTAATCGCCTTCTATAAACTGAGGATTACCAAGAGATCCCTTGCGCCCTAGAAGAACAGCAGGGCCGCTTTTACGCTCTCCGCAAGTCTTGAATGGTTCGATGCCACTTCCCCAAACAGGAATATCGCCATCAGTCTTAGGGTCAGAGCCGTGTCCAAGGCTAACTGCATACTTCAAGTGAGCGCAAGTCCACGAAGATGGAACGCGACCTATCCATCTAACACCGCTATCTCGCATTGGAGCGTTTTCGTTAAGACCTTTAGTTACGGACTTAAAAATCGTTGCTTTTCGTAAACGAAAAAGAGCTTCAACTTCCTTTTTTAGAGACCCTCCGGCAGCATCAATTGCTAAGCAAGTCTCATCAAGATAGCTGGCGATGCGACTCTGTTCTTCGATGGGCGGGCACGGCACTTTCATCGACTTCATATCTTGCCAGCGTGTTGTCCACAGGTCGGCGACAATACCATGTCCCCAACGATAGAATTCGTCAGCGAATTCTATCGTGTGAAATAGATAGTTGTAATAAGCCGGAACCATCTCTTCACGTGGCACCAACACTGTATTGATAAGGGACACCGAGCCCTCCAAAGCTGAAATGCCGCACGAGCCCCGTCTATCCGAGCGACTGTTGATTGCAAAATCTCCGACTTTAACAAGTTTCCGATTGTTGTGATCGTCCGTTTTTGCAGCAGTTTCAAGTTGCTTTACAACACCATTCATAGTGACAGAAAGGGGTGGATAATCCTCATCGCTTACCTTGGTGTTTCGCTCCTCGTACAAGCCGCCAATGCGACCAACTTGCCACGTATTAGGAATGCTGCCAACCCAGCCGATACCACTATCTATCATCTTATGCATATGAGTCACCGCCCGCCAGCAATACGAGCGCAGCATTTGCTTCAGCGTCCAGTTCCAAAACCTCTGCGAGAACGTCCTCGGGACATTCGGGCATCTGGTACTTGTAGAAATAACGAGTGAACGGGATCTCAGCTCCGGTCTTGATCACAGGTTTCTTTGCCGCCAAATTCTCGTCAAAAGTCACATGGGCATCAATAACATAGGGATAGACCTCACGCTCCATGTATTCATCCGCATCCTCAAGCATGGGAACGCGCTCTGTGTCCTTGGTGCTTTTGTCGTAAACAACGCCACCGTGCCGATCCTTCTGAATGGGAGCACTCTCGTCGCGGTCCGAGAGTGCATCGACGATTCTGTTACGTACCGCCGTGGTCACGTCGCAACCCTTCAAAACCTCACGCAAATGGTCACTGAACGCCTTGGGGTCGACGAAAACCTCTTCGGAGACGGCAGCTCGGAGCGCGTCGACAATTGCGTCATATGCAGGGCGCCCTCCCATGAGCTTGACTAGCCTCTTCTGCTCTGAAGGCTTGAGTTCGTCCTTCTCTCGCAGCCTCGCGATAGCCTCCTCATCCCACAGGGTGCTCAGCGCCCTCCCGGCGAGCATGATGTCGATACGTTCGTCGGTAATAGCATAGTTACGCCGCATCGGCTGGATCACTGTGTATTCTCGGTATTCGAACTCGCGGTAGTCGTAGATCTTCACGCGCGGATCGGAATCATCAAACTCAGAATAAAGACGCACAATCTCCTCGCGATCCTCCCGCGTGAGTTCGCAGCGCTTTTCTCCCTGATTCTTGCGCATGCTGTGCCGAATCTCAGTGGCATCGATGAGCTGAACCTTGTCCTTACGCTCAGGGCGCTTGTTCTTAGAAATGACCCAGAGATAGACCGCAATACCGGTGTTGACGAACGATGATGGGGATAATGCAATGATGGCTTCAAGCAGATCGTTCTCCAGTAGCCAACGTCTGATCTCGGACTCACCTGAACCCGCCCCGCCGTTGAAGAGCGGTGAACCATTTTCAACGATAACAGCGCGACCATCGTCTGCGAGCTTGTTGACTGCTGCCTGCAGAAAGAGCAGTTGTGAGTCGTTCTTTTTCGGAAGTCCAGCTGGCCATCGGTAGCGTTGGCTGTGCTCGACATTCTCACCGGTAACATAACCCTCTTGATTAGGATCAGACGCCCCCTGTCCGCCCCATTCGGTTCCAAACGGTGGGTTCATAAAGACAAACCTGACAGACATGTTTGGCCAGCAGTCCTCCATCAGAGTATTTGCCTGGCGATAATTAGTGGAGTCTTGGTTGCGAATGAGCATCTCGGCCATACCGACCGCGTAGGTTTGGGGCATGAGTTCCTGACCATAGCATTTCACAATCGCTGCAGGATTGTAGTGCTTGATGTAGCCCTCAGCAGCAGTGAGCATACCTGCGGTTCCAGCGGTGCCATCGTAAACTGTTATGACCTTACCGGCATCGTAGGTGTCCTCGGCGCCCTCAGCGAGACCCAGCGCAACCATAGTACGCACGATGTCGCGAGGGGTGTAATACTGACCAGCATCCACGTTAGAGTAGAAGCGCCCGACAAGGTTCTCAAAAATCCCGCCCATCCTAGAACTATCGAAACGACTGGGATGTAAGTCCATGGTCGCGAAGTTCTGCACGATAGGGAGCAGGCAGTTGTGCTCTGCCATACGCTTGATGTGGTCACGAAGGCTCAAACCTGAAAAGATATCTTGGACGTTGGCTGAGAAACCATCTAAATATGTGAAAAAGTTAACGGCAAGGTTGTCCGTGTCGTTCAGTAACTCGGCAAGCGTAAACTTGCTAGTGCAGTAAAACTGAAGACCAGCATCCTTGCAAAGCGCTTTCGGTGCTCGTCCGGGATCAGCTTCGTACTTTTTAAGAACCTTGTCTTTGGTTGCCTCGAGAGTGCACTCTAAGCGACGCAAAACCGTCATGGGTATAATCACATCACCGTATTTATCAGGCATATAGGTACCGCGAAGCACGTTCGCGTTCGCCCAGATTCGATTCGCTTCATATGTGATATCTTCGGTTTCTTCGCTCCAAGCAGCGTCACGCATGCCCAACCCTTTCGCATAGAAATATAAGAATATATGGCATTATCGCTTAAGCCTTCGCTTTTGGGCATGTCCGCAAGCGAGATATAGAGAACTGTCTCAAGCTGCGCTTTGCCTCTCTCCCGAAATGCACTCTATACGATTTTCCTGAACACCCGATAAGGTATAACTCACATGGAAAGAAAAGCCTCGCCTTAACCCGCATAATCCAAGATGGTTTGTCCTGCAAAGGCAACAGAACGGTGAGCGGCAGAAACCCCGATGCAGCGGTTTCACCGCTTTCCAGTATTAGCGTCCTTTCATCAGTATGAAATAGCTCGGAAATCGACAACGAACCACTTGTTCCGGAAACGACGTCGCGATAATGTAACTCCCTCAGCGAAACACGAGCAATTCCAGTATTAACAACTTCTAGGCCAGCAATAAAGCTAAAGAACTCCCCTTCAGCACAGTCATTTTTCTCATATGAATAAGTTAGCCAAGCGCGTACTTTAGGAAAACTGCTCAAAGATGCTTGCCAGAGCGCCACCGCTACAGCTAAAAATGTAGCGAGCGCGCCGAAGCAGGTACCAATCGCTGAAACCATATTCCAGTCCATATTAATCTGGCATCTCCTCTTTCGTAAAAAGGGAAATCAATGAGCAAAGCTACTGGCTGATGATATAGCGCCCCTCGAATTTATCGACAGTTTCATAACAGCAAAACCGCTTACAGCCCCTCCGAGCCCTTTGCCTTCCACTCCCCTGTCTCGTCATTCCACAAAAGCTCAACCCTCTCGTCGGTCTCTTGGTTGTAGACAGTCCGGATCGCTCGGAAATCTTCCGTAACGGGCTCCCGATCCTTTGGATCCTGACCGGGATACCTCCAAGCCGATTGCACCACAGCGAAACCAAGATCCACGTTCCCGTCGCGCAGCTCAATCAAACAGCCAATCTCGTCGATGAACGCATCGCAAGCGGGTGTGTTTAGCACCTCATACTCCACACGCCGCGGCTTGCGTGTCCTCGCCACCGCGACCATGCTCAATAATCCGCTCACCTACTGTGGCATTCTCGCTCATAGCGACCTCCTTCCAACATTACAAATATTGTCGCATGCCGCGAGGACACGCGCAGCGCGTCAGACGGAACTTCTCACGCACAAGCACCTCAATAGCCTGTTTGAACTTCGTAAGACCCCGGCTCCGCCGTTATGCGCACCTCAATCTCCCCTTCGCTCCGCCGCATGCAACGCCACCCCATGCCATGAGATAATGCCGGCAAGATCGGCGCACGCCCTCATCACCTTCAAGGAGCCCCGCATGGCACATATTAGCTGCGTCTGCGGCAACGACGTCCGCGGCAACAGCGTCGAGACCATCAACCGCTTTGTCTCCGACGACCTCATGAACGAGTACACAGAGAGCGAGACATTCTTCCGCCTGCCCTATCCCCCCGGCGAAAAAGCGGAAATCTGGCTTTGCAACAAATGCGGACGCGCCATCTTCTTTGACGACGGCGGCCTGTACGTAACGCGGTATATGCGTCCCGCCGAACCGGCGGAATTCAGCCAATGCGATGGCGCGGCGAAAGCGGGCGTATTCTACAACGATAAGGTCTTCTTTGACGCTGTAGATGAGTATCTCTCCGATGAAAGCAAGACGGGACGAGAGCCGGAGTACGAGTTCTTCTACAAGGAGTATGCAGAGGGCAAACCTTTGCTTTCTCCCAGCGTGATGCAAGAGAAGGTATTCGGCAACCCCGATCGAAAATTCCCTCGTTGGACGCGAGCCCTTCTCTTGGACAGCTTCCTCGCGGTGTTCGACGACGCCGGCGGGATCTCAGATGCTCCCTCGCGGCTTTGGCTTTTGAGCAAGGAGGATATGGCTGCGCTAAGGCATTCTGGAACTTCTGCTGAGTAGCAGAACCCGAGAGGCACAGCCGCGGGCTTTCTATTCGAACAAGTCATTGGGCACATGTTTGTTCCATATTGGGCACGTGCGCCACCCTGCAGCGAAGCCCATCGCCGACATCTCCTCTTGTGATCTGCTAGCAAGCAATTCGAACAGTCGGTTACGCCAATGAGTTTCTGGGGCAATCCGTTCAAGCAGGTAAGACAGTGTGGTGAGAACCCCAAACATCTTGTCGCCACTTACCTCATATGGTTCGTGCCATTCAGGGTATTTTCGCTTGCGCGGTATTTTAGGCCGAACTCCCAAACGCTTATTCCATAAGCGCGCATGATGTGCGCATGCGTTGCGAACAGTATTCAACGTCATCAACCATGACTCTAGGATCGGCTCCGGTACACCCAACTCCGCGGAGATCGTCTTCTTTATTGTCTGTGGAGCAGACTTGTACAGGGTGAGCATCGTTCCAAAATCGATAACGTTAACCAGCATCCAATATGGAGGCATATCATGCACATCTCCATACTTATCCCGGAAATGCTCTACGAATTGCTCTTTCGACCTGTCGTAGCTAGTTGCCAAACGATTAATGAGCTTATGATATTCGCCGCCTTGAAGAGACGGGAGATTTGCCTTCTCCCTATATCCAAATGCCCCATGACTGCTAGCCAGGTGATAGGCGAGTTGCGTTCGCATGAAAATCTCGATCCGTTCAATCGCATCTAAAACAATCAAGCGAAATTGTCGGTCAAACGTGTAGTTATTCCAAACCGTTTCAAACTTCGTATCTGGAATGAAGGTGTCATCCTCTTGTTTGAAAGGATACCAATAGCCACTTAGCCGATAGTAGCCAACATCCTTGAGGTGCGGTATCAAGACGTCGCGATCAAAAACGAGACCGCGCCTCGCAAGCAAGTCCGCCTGTTCGTCAAATGTTAAGAATGGCTTCTCGTATTCCATCGACAAACCCCCTAAAAAAAACAACACCCGCCAAGTATGCATCGTTGAGAGGCATGGCGGGTTCGCTGTATTTAGAATAACAGGGTCGCATCATGCGTAGGCCTTCGAATTTGTTAGCGGACAGAAATATTCTGCAAACGTTGACCCGCCGATCAGTGACCTCCTCCACGATATCGTGTGGACCCAGCGAAGCAAAGGCTGATCTGCCAAATCTGAACCCTGAGTTAGCTATTCGTCTCCTCCGCGACGAACACATCATCAAGATTATTCTCCGCAGAATAATTCTATCTAGAATAATCTTTGGCTTGGTGTGGCTTCGCTTTGCAAGGTCGAAGCGGGAACGTGCTGCGGCTCCTCGGCACCCAAGAGGGATGAAACGAAACCGTCCCCAAGCAACCCGTTTGCTATACTTATTACAGAGTTCGTATAGCAGGAGGTTGCCATGTCTGCCGTACAGATGAACATCCGCTTAGACTCCGCCCTCAAGGCATCTGGCAACGCCGTCATCGCCGAGCTTGGGTACACGCCGTCGCAGGTCGTGCGCGCACTGTGGGAGTTCGCTACCGTGCAGGGCACGCTCCCGCCCGCCTTGACGCATCTGCTGTGCGGCGATCAAGCCGCCGGCGCAACGGACGGCGACACTCCCGACCGCATGTCTGAAGGCGCTGCGATCGTCTCGACCTTCTACCAGGAGGTCGGCATCGAGGAGCCCGCGGAAGGCGCCGTCGATTACGACGAACTCCGCGAGCTTGCCGCAGCCGAGCAGCTCGAGAAATGGGGGCTCGCATGACGAAGTCCCCGCGCGAAGGCGCTCGCCTCCCCATCAAGATCCTCGTCGACACCAACATCTGGCTTGATTACTTCCTCGCGCGCGGTGTGCATCACCATGCGGTGAGCACGTTTATAGCGAAGACCTACGGACGCGAGGACATCGCGCTCTATGTTCCATCGCTCTCGCTTAAGGACCTCGCGTACCAACTGGCGAGCCTCATGAAGCTCGACGCTCGACGTGCCGGAAAGGACATTTCGCCCGATATCGCCGCTGCCGCGCGCGAGGTTTCCTGGGGCTGTGTGCGCAGCGTGCTCGAAAAAGCCCTCGTCGCTCCTATCGGCCACACGGAGGTGCTCGGCGCCTTCACCTACAAGCGCATCCACGATGACTTCGAAGATGGCCTCGTCCTCGCCGCGCTCGACGCCGTCGACGCGAGCTTCCTCATGACGCACGACGACGCGCTCAGGCGACACGTAGGCGATTTCTGCATTACCGCCGAGGAAGGGCTCGAGCTGCTCGCCGAACTCGATGGTTAGTTACCTGAACGGCGCATATGCGCAGATGGAGTAAGCCGTAGCGCCCTGTGCCTGGGGGGACGGCGAGCTCGGAGTCGAGTGCGTCAGCTTCGGTAATCCTCGTGCTTGGGAGGATGAAACGAACCCGTCCCCAAGCAACCCCTACCAAGCTAATCTGTTATACTTTACTCAAAAATTTTGACTCAACTTTTTTGAGTAAACTGAGGTGAGCAAAAATGACATTCATCGGCCGCACGAAAGAGCAGGAAAAGCTCCTGGCCCAGCTTTCCTCCCCCATCCAAAACGCAGCACTCCTCTACGGCAGGCGGCGCGTTGGCAAGAGCGAGCTCATCCTCCACACCATGCGGCAGGCAAGCGACGCACGCACCATCTACTACGAGTGCCGCCAGACCACCACCGAGAACAACACGAAAAACCTCTCCGAGGTCATCGCGGAGGCCTTCGATATGCCGCCGCTCGCCTTCTCCGACATCGAGGCCGCCCTGCGCTTTGTCTTCGACCGAGCGACAGGCGAGAAGATCGTGCTCGCCATCGACGAATATCCTTACCTCCGCGACGTCGTGAAAGGAATGGACAGCATCCTCCAGGTTCTTCTCGACGAGTATCGCGACCGCTCGCACCTCTCGCTTATCCTCTGCGGGTCGTACGTAGAGGTCATGAAGTCCCTGCTGGAGCAAGACAACCCCCTCTATGGGCGCATCGACCTCAAGATCAACCTCCAGCCGATGGACTACTACGAGTCTGCGCAGTTCTATCCGGAGCGTTCCTGCGAGGATAAGGTTCGTCTCTTCAGCGTGTTCGGCGGCATTCCGTACTACAACCGCCTCATTGACAAGAACGCATCGGTTCGGGAGAACCTCATTCACCTGATTCTCGAGCCGGATGCGCGGCTTGAGGACGAGGTGCCCTCCTACCTGCAATCCGAGATTTCGAAAATCGGCAACGCCCACGAGGTCTTCTCCGCCCTCGCCGACGGGCATGCCCGCTACCGAGACATCCTGAGCCAGTCGCACGTCTCCAGCGGCGCGACGCTGGTCAACGTGCTCACCAGGCTGATCGGGATGCAGCTTGTCCAACGGCGCTCACCCATCAACGACCCCAACAACAAGAAGCGTACCTCGTACGTCATCTGCGACGGGCTCTCCAAGTTCTACTACCGCTACGTCTTCAGGTATCTGTCGCAGCGCAGCGTCCTTGACCCCGAGGTCTATTACGACCGCTACGTGAACGACGACTTTGAGACCCAATTCGTCCCCCGCGCCTTCGAGGAGGTGTGCCGCCAGTACCTCGTACGACAGAACCGCATGGGTAATAGCGAGCCACCCTTCGACCTGATAGGCACGTATTCCTACGACGATCCGGTGACAAGGACGAACGGAGAGTTCGACGTTGTAACCAAAGACCCGCTCGGATACTCCTTCTACGAGGCGAAATTCCGCACGGCACCCATCACACAACGGATGATCGAGGATGAGATCGAGCAGGTACAGCGGACGGGGCTCACGTGCCACCGGTACGGGTTCTTCTCGCGCTCCGGGTTTGAGGCGCAGGCAGACGAGCGCACGGCGCTCATCGGGCTGGAGGAGCTGTATCGGTAGGCACTCGCCATTGGTGTGCAGGCATTCCTCGCGTCCGAAGGGGATGAAACGAACCCGTCCCCAATCAACCCAAAAGGGGATGAAACGAACCCGTCCCCAATCAACCCATTACTTGTCCCTAAACACCAGCAGCCCGTCGTAGTCCGTGTTGCGCGGGCGCCGCAGGTCGGGGTCGCGGAAGAAATCCTGCGAGAGCCGCCTGATCACGGGCGCGAGTGCGATGAGCGCGATGAGGTTGGGGATCGCCATGAGGCCGTTGAAGCAGTCGGCGAACTCCCATACGGCATCGAGGTTCGCCACGCAGCCTGCGAATACCATGGCCACATAGGCCACCTGGTAGATGCGGATTGCCACACGGGCACCCCGGCGCGCGCGGAACAGGTACTCCACGCATTTCTCGCCGTAGTAGTACCACGCGATGAGCGTCGCGAAGGCGAAGAGCATGAGGCCCACCGTCACCACGTACTGGCCGCCCGGAATGCTCTGCCCGAACGCCGCCGAGCTCATGGCGCCCTCGGACATCATGGGGTCTGCGCACCAGAGCCCGGAAGTGATGATCACGAGCCCCGTGATGGTGCACATGACGATGCTGTCGAAGAACACCTCGAACGTGCCCCACAGGCCCTGGCGGGCGGGGTGGTCGGTGTCGGCGGAGGCGTGCGCGATGGGCGCCGAACCCATGCCCGCCTCGTGGGTGAACACGCCGCGCGACATGCCCACGCGGCAGGCATACATGACCGTTGCCCCCACGAAGCCGCCCGTTGCCGCCGTACCGGTGAAGGCATCGCGGAAAATCATGCCGATGGCGGCTGGAATTTCGGCCGCGTTGAAAACGAGCACCACGAAGGCGGCGATGAGATAAAACACAGCTGCGAAGGGCACCAGCACCTCGGTGATCTGCGAGATGCGTTTGATGCCGCCGATGAGAACGAGCCCGGCGAGCGCTGCCACGACGGCACCGATAGCGGGAAGCGGAATGCCAAAGGTCGCATTCACGCTGGTGGCAAGCGAGTTAGCCTGCACGCTCGCACCGATGCCGAACGATGCCAAGAAGCCGAAGATGGCAAAGAGCACCGCAAGCCAGGAAACGCCTAAGCCGCGCGAGATGTAGTACATGGGACCGCCCACGATCTCGCCGCGCTCGTTGCGGGTTCGATAGGCCACCGACAAGGTGACCTCGCAGTATTTGATGACCATGCCCGCGAGCGCGCTCAACCACAGCCAGAAGATAGCGCCCGGCCCACCCGTTGCCACGGCAAGCGCCACGCCCACGATGTTGCCCGTGCCGAGCGTGGCGGCAAGCGCGGTGCATACCGCTTGGAACGGCGAGATGGCGCCATGCTCTAGCTCGGATTTGTCGGGGCGGTTGAAGAGCCTCTTGGTGGTGTAGCGCATCACGACGTTGAAACGCGTGAAGACGACGCCCCTGGTAACGATGAGCAGGAACACTCCCGTTCCGATCATCAGCACGACCATGGGAATGCCCCATAGCACGTTGTTATTCAGTGCGGCCAGCATGGACATAATCTGGTCAAGCATGGATTTCCCCTCGATAGGCCTCTTGGCGGCAGCGCGCGGACAGCGCGGCCTAAGAGTTCAATGTACACGCCCCGTGTTTCGGGGATGTGAACGTGCGTCCGCAAATGGCCCACGGCAGCCCCGCTCCAATCCCAGCTAAGCCATCCTCGTCGGGCGGAAGGCCGGACATGCCCGTTGCCCCCGTTCCAAGCGATCCGAGCCCCTGCAAAGACAAGCCCGTTGGCCATGGCGAATAGCGTAAAGGGCGCCGCCGAGACGTTCGGCAGCGCACAAGCGCCTACCCAGCACACGCCGGAGCTCCTTTGGTCGTCAGGTAAGTGCCCGAAAACACGCGTAGTCGATGCGCATGGGCTCATGGGAGGCGGACACACGGGCGTAGCGCGCGGGGACGCAGCCCATGCGGTCGATGACATGGACTGACAGCACCAGCATGCGGCGTACGTCAGGACACTCGCTGAGAACGGGTTCATCCGGAGCATGTCGAGGAAGGGCAATTGCGCGGACAACGAGGCGACCGTGCAGATCTTCGGCCAAATGAGGGACGAGTTCTTCCGCGGCCGTAACACACAGGTGATGTGTGATGCACCGCAAAGCTGATTCCATGCCTCAATACATCCAGTTTGTTGGATAGATTTACCAATTCACCGATATCCATCTAGATAAATGGATAGAATTAAGATATTTCCTTGGTTTATCCATTTGGTTGGACAGATTGGACTCGCTCATGACAAACCAGCCAGTCATCGTGCCGCGCCCTCAGGCAACTGAATGGCTTCTCCACTGGAAGGACCGTGACGTCATCAAGGTGGTGACCGGCCTGAGGCGTTGCGGTAAGTCGACCGCGCTCAAACTGGCCCAGCGAGCCCTTGTCGAATCTGGCGTGAACGAGAGGTCAATCGTCTCGGTTGATCTTGAGCGCCTGGGCTTTGCCGCCCCCACCACGCCGCAAGAACTCTACGATTACGTCGTCGCCCGCATCAGCTCCCCGAGCTGCTACGTGTTTATCGACGAGCCCCAGCGCGTCAAGGGCTTTGAGCGAGCAGTCGACGCGCTGTATGCGCGCGAAGACTGCGACGTCTACGTCACCGGCTCGAACTCCGATCTGCTCTCGAGCGAGCTTGCCACGCTGCTTACCGGCCGTTATGTTGAGTTCCGACTCCTGCCGCTCTCGTTCGCGGAGTATCGTGGTGCCCGCGCCGCCTTTACGGACGACGCGGACGATACCGAGCTGCTCAACCGCTATCTCTCGCTGGGGGGCATGCCGTACGCCTCCCTACTGCCCGCCGAGGACGTGTCCGAGTACCTTGACGGTGTGCTCAACACCGTCCTCGTCAAAGACGTGGCGACGCGGCACCCCCGCATCAGCATGCCGGTCTTGCGCGCGCTTCTCGCCTTTCTCGCCGATAACGTTGGAAATCGCTTCTCGCTCAAAACGGTCGCGGACACGCTGACGGCCAACGGCTCAAAAGTCTCCCCGACCACCGTCAGCGAGTACCTCAACGCGCTCATGGAGTGCTACCTCATCTTCAAGGCCGACCCCTATGACGCCAAGGGTCGGCGCCTGCTGCAGCAGGGGGGAAAGTACTACCTCGGCGACCTTGGCTTCAGACACCTGCTGCTCGGACGCGACGGCAGCGACCTCGGGCATCGCGTGGAAAACGTCGTGTATCTAGAGCTGCTGCGGCGCTATCACTCGGTGCGCGTAGGGCGCGTGGGAGATCTGGAGGTCGACTTCGTTGCCGAGCGAGAGGGCAAGCCGCATTACTATCAGGTCGCGCTGTCCGTACTGGACGAGGCGACGCTGCGTCGCGAGCTGCGTCCGTTCGAGCTGCTGGGGGACGCCTACCCCAAGACGCTGCTCACCCTGGACCGCATCGGCGCGACGGACCATAACGGCATTGAGCAGCGCAGCCTCGTTGATTGGCTGCTGAAATAAGTTGGGAGGGCGCTCCTCGGCAGCAGCGCCGCAGCGTTCGTGCGTGACGCGCACCAGCGCAGACTCGTGAAACTTAAGACGCGAGCGAAGTTGAGCGCACGGTCGGTCTACGCGTGGCAGACATCCGCACCCGAAGAGAGCCGTTCCGCGCCCGCATCAAACCAACAGTAACTGTACGCCGACGCCATATTCCCATTTTTCTCCCGCGCAGTACGTGGGGAGCAATTTCAAACGAGTCTCTTCTAGATTCTAGGATTCCTGCCCAAACCAGCGTGTCCGCCATCCGATATGGCCAGCTCTGTTTGTGCCACCACCGTTGTCCGCAAATTCCCCTCACGCGCACGGGTATACGGAGAGAAACGACCACCGGGAGGGCACATGCCAAGTCAGCTCACTAAACGCGCGCTCGAGGAGTCGCTCAAGCGCCTTTTGCTTACGAAGCCCCTGAACAAGATCACCATCGCAGACATCACGAGCGACTGCGGCATCAGCCGCATGACGTTCTACTACCATTTCCAGGACATCTACGACCTGGTCGAATGGGCGTGCGAAGAGGACGCCGCACGAGCCATCGCCGGCAACAAGACCGCGGGCACCTGGCAGACCGGCCTTCTTGACACGTTTCTCGCCCTGCGCAAGAACAAGCCCTTCATCGCGAGCATTTATCACGACATGAGCCGCGAACAGGTTGAACGGTTTCTCGTCCCTGTGGTGAGCGACCTGGTGAAAAGCGTGGTCGACGAGCATGCAGCACGAAGGCATGTGCGCGAGCAGGACAGGGACTTCATCGCGCGCTTCTTCGCCCATGCGCTCATCGGGACGGTTCTGGACTGGATCGCCCGAGACATGCGCGACGACCCGCAGCAGCTGGTGCAGCGCGTGGCTACCATCGCAGACGGCGCCATCGAAACCGCGCTTGACCGGCTCGAGATCCCCGGCGGCTACGTCGCCGGAAGCGAGGGGAGCGTTCCGGAAGGGTCTGCCGCTCCGTAGGAACGCGATACGGGCACCTCGCCCGCCTTTCTCGCCCATCTGTACAATCCGGCCGTATTGATAAGAAACCGTACAGAGGCACGACACTGTCTATGGTGCGCCGCCCATCGCAGCTCCACCATGGAATGAGACGCACGGGACACGCCCGATGCGCACGTTAGAAAGGTGCTGCCATGTACTATTCAAGCGGCAACTACGAAGCATTTGCTCGTCCTAAGAAACCCGCGGGCATCGATCACAAGAGCGCCTACATCGTGGGCACGGGCCTCGCGGCGCTCTCCGCGGCGTGCTACCTCGTTCGCGACGCCCAGATGCCAGGCAAGAACATTCACATCTTCGAGAAAGACAGCGTGCCCGGCGGCGCATGCGACGGCCTCGACATTCCCGGCCTCGGCTACGTCATGCGTGGCGGACGAGAGATGGACAACCACTTCGAAGTGATGTGGGACCTCTTCTGCTCCATCCCCTCCATCGAGACCCCCGGCGTTTCCGTTTTGGACGAGTATTACTGGCTCAACAAGGAAGACCCCAACTACTCGCTCTGCCGCGCAACGAAGAACCGCGGGCAAGACGCGGGATGCGCCGGGAAGTTCGGCCTCTCGGACAAGGCGGCTATGGAGATCATGGAGCTCTTCTTCACACCCGACGAGAAGCT
>UMLF01065717.1_pt1 | contig 20102 bp, 10 predicted proteins | sample 1966501 | NCBI WGS metagenome assembly UMLF01 (sample SAMEA4836194, study PRJEB28245) | human gut metagenome | biome: gut microbiome; material: fecal sample | place: Denmark | collected 2008 | reverse complement strand
GGATATAATGCAGCATACACAGTTAGCAAATTAGGTTACCCCGATGCTTCAAATCTCAAGCATTGGTATAGAGAATATTCGGAGTCTAATGATCTTCATCAAGGAAGAAAAAAAGTTAGCAAATACTCTGATAAAGAGAAACGTGATGCTGTTGATTATTACTTCAGTCATGAACGTAATGCATTGAAAACTGTCAAAGCATTAGGATATCCCAGTCGCCCACTCTTGATTCAATGGGTTAAAGAATTATATCCCGAAGAAGGAGAAAGACGTTGTAAATCTTTTAAATCACATGTAAGATGTTCTCAAGAAGAGAAGATTCAAGCAGTAATGGAATCATGCAAAGGTAATCTTAAGATTACTCAGATAGCAGAGATATATAATGTTACGCCTTCTGCTATATCTACATGGCGCAAAGAACTGCTTGGCGAAGGGAGAACATTAAAAATGCCAAATCCTTCTGCTGAAGATAAAACAACGGAACAACTTTTACGTGAAAAGGCCGAACTGGAAGCTAAAGTTAAGCGCCTTGAACATGATGTATATAAACTTCAATTAGAACGAGATGTGCTTGAAAAGGCAGGCGACATTCTAAAAAAAGAGAAGGGCATCAGTCTTGATAAACTAACCAATCGAGAAAAAGTATTCTTGATTGATGCCCTACGTAGTAAATATAAGTTAAATGAGCTTTTGCCAGTGCTACGCCTATCTAAAAGTAGTTATTGCTACCAAGTTCAATGTATAAAGCGTGAGGACAAATACAAAGGACTCCGCGATAAGATAAAAGAACTCTTTGTTACTAATAAAGAGAGATATGGTTATCGTCGAATCCACTGTTTATTGAAAAAGAACGGTATTACAATCTCTGAGAAAGTTGTTCGACGAATAATGCATGATGAACAATTAATTGTTAAAACCACGAAAAAACGCAAGTATAATTCATATAAAGGTGAAATAAGTCCAGAAGTAGATAATGTAATTAATCGTGATTTCTCTGCGACTCAACCGAATCAGAAATGGCTCACAGATATCACTGAGTTTCATATTCCAGCAGGGAAAGTGTACCTGTCACCGATAATAGACTGCTTTGATGGCATGGCTGTTTCTTGGACTATAGGTACATCACCAAATGCAGAACTAGTTAACACTATGCTTGAGGATGCAATTCGTACCTTAAATATATCAGATCATCCTTTGGTTCATTCAGATCGAGGTTGCCATTACCGATGGCCTGACTGGATTCGAATTATGGATACCGCAGAGCTTACTCGTTCTATGTCCAAAAAAGGATGTTCTCCAGACAATTCTGCTTGTGAAGGATTCTTTGGCCGGTTAAAAAACGAAATGTTCTACAATCGAAATTGGAATCGTGTTACAATTGATTCTTTCATCGAAGAACTAGATGAATATATGCACTGGTACAACGAAGAACGTATCAAAATGTCACTAGGTGGAATGAGTCCACTTGAGTATAGACGTAGTCTAGGAATAGCTATTTAGTCCAAGAAAACGTCCGCGCCCCCGTAAGGTAGGAGAGTGGAATTTAAAATTTTATTTTAGGGTTACATGCATAGATAATAAAGCAAGTGAAAAAGTAGCATAAAAGTGATATAATAGTTATTATACAAATAGACAATGTTTATGCATGAAGAGATGTAAGACATTAGTGAACGGAACACAAAACTAAAGTAAAAAATCTTTTTGTAAGCAATGTAAAAAATAATCAATATGTATTGTCATGGTCTAAGTCTCCTGGATGTACAGGCTACAACATTACATATACCAGTATAGGGAAAAACTCGAAAGCTTTCTTTAAAAAGACCAATTATAAGAAAACATCAATTACTGTAAACAGATCTTATTTTAAAAATAACAGAAATATTATTCTGGTGAATATTGCAGCAAATTATAAAACAGGAGCAACAGAAGCTACACAGATAGTTCTTTCGTTGGACAACAGACTACCAAAGATGAAAAAGAAGCATCTTAATATAAAGAAAAAACAGATATCCTTTGAAAAAATGCTGATACCTGTTGATATTGTTCAATATTCAAAAAATAAATCATTTAAGAATGCTAAAACTGTATGGGATAAAAAGGGCGGTGGACTTAAGGCAATTAAAAAGCTAAAGCCTAACACAACTTACTACATAAGATATAGTATTACAACTGACGTATCCACTCTAAAAGGATATAAGAAAATTGGTGGAATTTGGTCCAAGACGATAAAGGTAAAGACAAAAAAATAATACTTTTTACATCCGATATCACAGTCACTATTAAATTTAATGGTAACTTTAAAAATAATCACCTTCAAGCTATAATTGAAAAAATATGGTTTGAAGGTGATTTTATATGGCTAGATAATGGATATAATTTAATTGGCTGAATATGGAGTGATTGTTGAAAAGAATATGCGGTCAAAAGGTATAGGAAAACAGTTATTGAATTTTGTATTGAACGGAGAGGAAAGTATAAATGAACAAAATCCCCGGGCAGTTGGTTTTTATGAATATATGGGAGTTGAAACATATAAAAGGACAGACCTTGATGAAGAAGGAAATATTTATCCACTATTGTATATGAATTTAAAATAAAAAAAGTCCGTTATCAAGACGCAAAATGATAGCGGACTTTTAGAATTTAATTAAGGATTTTTGAAAATCCATATAATATTATTTATTTTTCTTTGTACGAATATGAACTTCCGGTATAGCTACATTTTCATAGTTTATCGGAGAGTGTTTAGGTTTTTCCTCTTCGTGCTTATCTGATTTGTGAGTGTGAACCTCAGGAATGGCTACGTTGTCGAACGTAACATTGTAATTATACTCATGCTGTTCTTTTTTTGCTTCAAAAAATTTTCTCAATTTCTCAAACATATTTTACTCCTCAAAATTATAATATATTAATAAAAAATGTGATAACTAAACTATTAAGGAAGTCAGCAAACAAACTTCCTACAAGTGGTATGAGCAGGTATGCCTTTACTGAAGGAGCATATTTTTCACAAACTGCCTGCATGTTTGCCATGGCATTAGGTGTAGCACCCATACCGAAACCACAAGTTCCTGAAACAAGAATAGCGGCATCGTAATCTCTTCCCATAATATTAAATTCCACAAAATAAGTGAAAACACAAATTAAAACAACCTGAGTTGCTAATAAAATAACAAGTGGTAGAGCTAGAGAAGCAAGTTCCCAAAGCTTTAAAGTAATCATAGCCATTCCAAGGAATAATGAAAGGCTAATACCACCAAGGTCGTTAATTTCACCCATGTGAATAGTAGTTATGCTTGTGTATTCGCAAATGTTTCTCATAAGTGCAGCGGCAAGCATGGCACCAATATAAATAGGGAATGTAAGTCCTGTCTGTGTAAGGAACATTGAAAAAATAGTTCCAAGTCCAATAGCAAGAATAAGCTGGAACACAGCAGCAGGATACATATTAGTATGTCGTTCATGTTTCTTTTCATCTTCTACAAGTAAGCTGTCATCATCTGTTGATACAGTATCAAGAAGATTATGTTTTTCAATAAGACGCTTACCAAGAGGACCACCAACTAAACTTCCGAAGATAAGTCCGAATGTGGCAGCAGCTGTACATATTGTAGTAGCACCACTGATGCTAAAATCTTCAAGTACAGGACCAAAAGCTCCGGCTGTACCGTGACCACCAACCATTGGAATTGAACCTGTACACATTCCAATAAGAGGATCAAGTCCTAAAGCTTTGGCAAGTCCTACGGCAGTAACGTTCTGGAGAAGTATCAATACGATAACAAGTCCAAGAAATACAATCAGTGATTTACCACCGCTTTTTAAAACTTTAAGATTTGCCTGGAATCCTACAGATGTAAAAAAGAATACCATGCAAACTTCTCGTAAAGTGTCATCAAAGGAAAATTCAGCAATTCCTGTTGTGTAACAAATACATGTCATAATGGCGAACAAAAGTCCTCCGATTACAGGAGAAGGAATACAAAATTTTTCCAAAAAGTTAATTCGTTTCTTTAAAAAATTTCCAAGTAAAAGTACCAAAACAGCAACAGCTAACGTTTGGTACATATCCAATTGAATCTTCATTATTTACCCTTTCTGTTAATTATTGTGTATTTAGATTAATTCCTTTTTCTTTATAGTAGGATTCTGCACCTGAATGAAAAGGAATTGTAATGTCGTCAGTGGCAAATTTTTCATCAATCTGAAGATCCAGGGATGTTGAATACTGGAGTTCTTTTGATTTCTTGAAGAGCATTTGCGTAAGCTGTTTAACAAGAGCTTCTGAAATAGAGTCTGATGTTATAAGAACAGACTTTACTCCAATAGTGTTTATATCTTCATCCTGTCCCTTATATGTTCCGGCAGGAATAGTATAACGACTATAAGAACTTGAATATGTGAGCATTTTGTTGATAACTGTGTCATCAATAGGAATAATGCGAATGTCACATTCTCTTGAAAGCTCATCAATAATTGTAGTTTTTAATCCGGCTGTACAGAAGAACGCATCAATGTCACCTGACTTAAGGCTATTAGCAGCATCAATGTAATCCATATTCTTGGTTGTAACAATGGAAGAAGGCATACCTGAAAATTCCAATATCTGATTGGCGTTTAATTCAGTACCTGATTCTTCTGCTCCAATACTTACTGTATGACCGGAAAGGTCGTTAATTGATTTAATATCTGAATCAGCCTTTACAACAAGCTGACATGCTTCGGTATATAGTCCTGCAATGGCACGCAGATTGCTGTTCTTCTTGTAAGCGTTGTTAAGCAAATCAGCTTGGGCAATACCTAACTCAATATAGTTGTCAGATAAAAGTCGCAGGTTAGCAGATGAACCTGCAGTGGTTCTAACTTCAAATTTATAATTATCATATTCCTCATTTGCCAGTTCAGTAAAAGTGTTAGCAAAAGAGTAATACATACCACCAATATCAGCGGCACCGAATCGGATAGTATTTCCCGAAGCACGGCAACCACTAAGAATTAATAGTGTTAAACATAGCAGAATACTAAGCTTTTTTTTCATGTATTCGCTCCTTTCTGTCGTTTTCATTATATTTATTTTACAATGAAATTGCCTTTAAGAAAAGAAAAAATATAAGATATATTAAAATAAACAATAAGACAAAAAAATGGTATAATTAAATTACAGATATTTACAATTTTCAGGAGGTACAAATGAGTAAAAGAGTAGTTAATAAAATAGTTGCTTTTACATTAATTATAGCTACGGTAGTGTTTTTCCAAGGAACAGGTAATAGTTATGCGGATATTCCAAAAACTACCACGCCGAATCCAACCATATCAAATGCTGTAGTTAAGACAAGTAAGCAGACAACAAACAAGACTAATGTTAAGGTTAACGTTAAGAAGGTCAGCATTGATACGGTAACAAGAAAGTCAGGAACTATTTTTATTTTATGGAAGAAGAATAAAAAGGCTAATGGCTATAGAATCCAGTATTCTAATGATAAGGATTTCAAGAACGTAAAAAACAAAAATGTAAAAAGTTCATCAAAGACAAAGACTAAGATTGCAAAAGTAAATAAGTCTAAGAACTATTATGTTCGTGTTAGTGCTTACGTAAAAAAGAATAATAAAAAATATTATTCTGAGTGGAGTAATGTGGCAGAAGTTATTGCATGGAATACTAAGTGGGAATTTGCAAAAAATTCAAAGATTCATACTGACTCACCTACATTATATTTCTCTAATGTAGCTAAAAAGAAAAACAAAACAGTATGTGTTAATGCAGGACACGGAACAAGAGGCGGAGAAAGTGTTAAAACTTTATGCCATCCTGATGGAAGCAGCAAGGTTACAGGAGGAAGTACAAGTCAGGGAGCCATAACTGCTACATCTATTAATGGTGGAACAACTCTAGCCGATGGCACAAGGGAAGCAACAGCCACGCTTAAACTTGCTATGACTGTTAAGAAACAGCTTTTAAAAGAAGGCTATAATGTTCTTATGGTTAGAGAAAGCGATGATGCACAATTAGATAATATAGCAAGAACAGTTTTTGCTAATAATAATGCGGATTACCATATTGCATTACATTATGATTCAACATCTTCTAATAAAGGAGCTTTCTATATTAGTGTTCCTAACAACAACAAATATAGAAGTATGTATCCTGTTTCAAAGAATTGTAAGAAACACAATAATTTAGGAAAGAACCTTATAAACGGAATGAGAAGTGCCGGTGTTAAAATTTATGGCAGTGGTTCCATGGCAATAGATCTTACTCAGACTTCTTACTCAACAATACCATCTGTAGATTTGGAAGTGGGAGATAAGAGAAGCGACCATTCAAGCAAAACGTTAAAGAAGATTGCAATAGGCATTGGAAAGGGACTAAACAAAATTAAGTAAAAACTTAAAATAATTAAATAAATTCATTAGATAATTAAAAAAATAAAATATATACTTGTGTTTTCACTTAATAAATGATAGACTTCACGTCAACAAACAAGGGCGTTTGGCTTTATGGTCAGGCGCCCTTTTCGATGCCATAAATACTTGGACTGAAATTTATGGCATTGAAATGTTTTGGTACACAAGATGAGAATTAAGAAAAATATGTTAAAAGAGAAGGAGGTATTATTGCATGAATGCAGGAGACACAGGTTTTATGTTGACTTGTGCGGCTTTGGTATTTTTTATGACACCGGGGTTGGCGTTTTTCTATGGAGGTTTAGTAAGAAGAAAAAATGTAGTTAACACTATGATGGCAATAGTTATGATTATGGGATTAGCTGTTGTTATGTGGGCATTGTTTGGATTTTCATTAGCATTTGGTGGAAATCATGGTGGAATAATAGGAGATTTCAGATGGTTTGGCTTAGAAGGAGTTGGATGGGGCACTGGACCTTATTCAGATTCAATTCCTAATTTAGTATTTTGTGCATTTCAGATGATGTTTGCAATTATTACACCGGCGTTAATTACAGGTTCTGTTGTAGGAAGAATGAAATTTAAAGCTTTATTCATATTTGTGGCAATATGGTCAATAATAGTTTATTATCCGTTAGCACATATGGTATGGGGGCAAGGGGGATTTTTGGCAGAATTAGGTTCTGTAGATTTTGCAGGAGGAGATGTTGTACATATCAGTTCGGGAATAACAGCATTGGTACTTGCAATTATTCTTGGAAGAAGAAAAGGTTATGAGAGAGCGACATACAGAATACATAATATTCCATTTGTTGTATTAGGGGCTACAATACTTTGGTTTGGATGGTTTGGATTTAATGCAGGAAGTGCCTTGAAAGCAGACGGACTTGCGGCGCATGCATTTATGACATCAGCTATTGCATCGGCGTCAGCATTGTTATCATGGATGTTACTAGATATAATAAATGACAGAAAAACAACTTTGGTAGGCGCCTCAACAGGTTTGGTAATTGGTCTGGTAGCTATTACACCGGGAGCAGGATTTGTTCCAATTTGGTCATCTTTTATAATTGGTGCTCTTGTCAGCCCAATATGTTATTATGGAGTTATACTTATAAAGAAAAAATTAAAAATTGATGATGCATTAGATGCATTTGGTTGTCACGGAATAGGTGGTATATGGGGAGGAATCGCAACAGGTATATTTGGAAAAAGTTCTATTAATCCGGTAGCAAAATGGGACGGATTAGTTTATGGCGAATGGAGGTTATTTGTAGCACAGATAGAAGGAATACTTATTACAATTGTAATTGCAGTTGTGGGAACCTTAATTTGTGTAGCAATAGTAAGAATATTTACAACACTTAGAGTAACAGATAGAGAAGAAAGAATTGGACTTGATATATCACAGCACGGTGAAAATGCATATCCAAGTTTTAATGGTATGGATCAGTAATTAATTAAGAGGAGATGATATTCTATGATAATGAAAATAGATGCAATTGTTAGAGAAGAAAAATTTGAAGATGTAAAAAATGCATTAATGGAGATAGAAGTTAATGGTCTTACAGTATCTCAGGTAATGGGATGTGGCTTACAGAGAGGCTATAAAGAAATTGTCCGTGGTATGGAAGTTGAGCCACAGATGCAGCCAAAGGTTAAATTTGAGATTGTTGTTTCTTCAGAAGAGTGGGCAGAAAAAACAATAGAAGCAATAAAAAAAGCGGCTTACACAGGGGAGTTCGGAGATGGAAAAATCTTCAGTTACCCTGTTGACAGTGCCACAAAAATAAGAACAGGTGAAACAGGGTATGATGCTGTACAGTGTCAGGAATAAAGCTTTATATAAAAATATTTAAGTTAACAAGTCATAGTTTTGTATTGTGTAAAAAATGCATGCTAAACTATGACTTTTTTCTTTAATAAAGAATGTTGGAAAAAAATTCACCTTTTTAAGTAAAATAATTGAATTGAAAACAAAGCTAAAAAATGTTATATTGTAATTTATGTAGATAAGTATGTATTTTACTATAAAAAAGGAGGAAGAATTTTGAAAAGGAGAGTAATAATAAAAAAGGCAATAGCAGTTGCAGTAACAATGTCATTAATGACATGTTTAGTGCCTAATGGCTCAATTACAGTTAATGCTGCATCGAAAAAATCAATGTTAAGCAAAACTAAAATTTCAGTAAATGTTGGAAAGAAGAAAACAGTAAAATTAAAAAAAGCAAAATATAAAGTAGTATGGAAAATTATATCAGGAAAAAAGAATATATCAATAAAGAAAAAAGGAAAATATAAACAGAAAATACAGATTAAAGGTAAAAAAATTGGTAAAGCAAAAATAAAGGCTGTATATGGAAAGAAAAAATATATTCTTAAAGTGACAGTTAAGGGAAATAATAAAGAAAATATTTCTAAAAACGTAGAAACACCAAAGAATATAGAAACCACATCAAAAACTACGGTTCAAACAACAGTAGAACCAACAACAGTGATGCCAACAACAATGGCACCGACAACAGTAGTGCCAACAACAGTGGCATCAACAACGGTAATGCCAACAACAGTGATGCCAACAACAATGGCACCGACAACAGTAGCACCAACAACAGTGGCATCAACAACGGTGATGCCAACAACAATGGCACCAACAACAGCGATACCAACAACAGTGATGCCAACAACAGCGATACCAACAACAATGGCACCCACAACAGTAGCACCAACAACAGTGGCATCAACAACGGTAATGCCAACAACAATGGCACCTACAACAGTAGCACCAACAACAGTGACACCAACAACAGTAGCATCAACAACAGCTAACGGTAATGTTGATGAAAGCATTCAGGCACCGGTAGGACTTAAACATGCACCGGGAGAAGGATTGCCATATCATTTTGCATGGGCTAAGGCAGATGATATAGACTCATATAATGTATATGTTGATGGAACTTTAGTAGATAACGTAGTTAATGGCGCAGTTGATTTAAATGAATCTGTATTCACAAAGGGTTCAGGCGAATATGCAATTGGAATTGCAGCAGTAAAAGGAAATAAAACATCAGCAATAACATCAATTAAATATACATATGCAGGAAGCGGACAGCCAGCAACAACAAAGGCACCGGAACCTTCAACAGCAAAGCCTACAGATGTAACAGTGGCACCAACAGTACCGGGTCAGGATGTAGATGAAAATATACAGGCCCCTGCAGGACTTGAATGGGCAGGAAATGCTAATTTGCCTTATTATTTTGCTTGGGCAGCAGTTGATGGGGCTGACGGATATAATGTTTACATAGATGGAGTGTATGTAACAAAAGTTACAGAAAAATCAGTTAATCTTGAAAAATCGGTATTTACAAAGGGTTCCGGGGAATACACAGTAGGAGTTGCCGCAGTTAAGGGTAACAAGGTTTCAAATATAACATCAGTTAAATATACATATACAGGTGATGGAGCAATCACAACAACAAAAGCTCCTGAGGCACAGCCAACGGCAGCACCAACGGTAGCCCCAACAGAGGCACCTACCGAAAAAGATACAGAATATATTCCAAGTAATAACAAGGGAAATATACCGGGATTTACAAAGTGGACATATCCGCAGGGCTCAGCAGTTACAGAAGGAAAAGCAGAAATTGATTTGCCGGCTATTTCAGGTGGAAATAATTATGACTATCAGCTGGTATACAACGGAATTGAATTAAAAGATAATACAACATATAGAATTACAGTTAAGTTCACTTCAACAGTAGCAAGAAAGTATCAGGTTATCCTTCAAAGCAATGGAGTAGATGGCGGAGACTGGTCATATGCTAATTCAGATGCAGCAGTTTCAGTTGAAGCAAATAAGGAATATGTATATCAGACAACTGTAAACATATCTCAGGCAAAGAACAAATACTTGTTGGGAATTATGATGGGCTATGTAGACAATACAGCAAGTCAGGCAGGAAAGGTTATTGTTACGGAAGCAAGTCTTGAAGAACTTGGTACTGTTACACCAACAGAAGCACCAACAGAAGCACCAACGGAAGCACCAACGGAAGCTCCAACTAAGGCACCGGAAGATACATCTCATGTAGTAAAGAATCCGGGGGTTCAGGAAGAGGCAGCAGATTCACAGGTAGCAAGTGGCGTTTCACTTACACCATATTTTGATGGTATTGATGATAAATTGTCATCAACCAAAGGAAATACAAGTAACAACGAAGGAATAGAAAATTTATTTGACAATAATGTTAATACAAAGTTCTTTACAAATGATGCTCCGGCAATCACTATTGCATGGAAAATGAAGAGAGCAGTTACACTTAAGAGTTACACATTTGTATTAGCAGGGGATGCATCCACATATAAGCATAGAGATCCTCACAGCTGGGCAGTATATGCATCAATGGATGGTGAAAACTGGACAACTATTTCAGATATTGATAATGGTGGAATTACCCACACAAATAATGGTGAATACACATTTAATTGTACAACACAGATGTCAGCACAATATTTTATGATTATTATTGAAAATAGTGGTGATGATGGAAAGTTGTATTATGGTTCACAGATGTCTGAAATTTATCTGAAAGGTGATGTTGACAGAATTACAGAAAGTAGAGGAATTGACATTACAGATCAGGTAAGTGGAATAGATACCGGAGCTACTACAATAAACGGATTTAATTCGAATGAAGGTGTAGAAAATATATTTGATGGCAAGAGAGAAACTAAATTATATACTACATCTCAGGTACCGGGGAATATAGTATGGAAAATGAAACAGAATACAACACTTTACAGTTACACAATTACCACTGCTAATGATAATGCAAAATATCCAAATAGAACAATTAAAGCGTGGAAGTTATACGGTTCAACAGATGGAAGTAACTGGGAATTAATTGATACGGTAAATGAAAGTGGAATGGCAGATCAGGATTATGCTGATTATACATATCTTGTTGATAAGATAGGAACATATATTCAGTATAAAATGGAAATTACAGAATTGTATGGAAGTAGTTTCCAAATTTCAGATATTACTTTGAGAGGTAACTCAGTACCTGACAGAGAGTTCAAAGCTTTGTTTGTAGGTGACTGGGATCAGGTAACAGCAAAAGGATATAAAGAAGCATTGTATAATGCATTTTACGAGGTTTACCCAAGACAATATAAGCGTTGGGGAACAGGTTCAGAACCTAAGAGAATATTTGTAAGAGCTGATAAAGGTTATGACGGAGTAGCATATACATCCGGTTCTTCAATAGTAATTGCAGTTAACTGGATGAATAATCATCCTAAGGGAATTGGATATTTCACACATGAATTAACACATGCTGCACAACAGTATGGAAACGTATCTTCATCATCAAAAGCATGGTGGGTAGAAAATATGGCAAATTACGGTGGATTCCGTTATTACCACTGGGCACATGAAGATACTGCGCAGGTATATTATGCCAACGATACATCACTTCAGGACTGGGGCTATGAGGCATATGGAAATAACAAATGGTTCTTCTCATATATGGATTCAAAATATCCGACAACGAAGGAGAGTAGTGGAAATGTAAAATATGGTCTTATTGATAGTCTTAACCATTTATTAAAGGACAATAAGGGTACAAGATATGACGACAATCCATATGATACATCAACACCATGGAATCAGTTAGTAAAGCAGATTACAGGATATGATTGTATAGAATCTCTTAGATTACATTATGTAGAGGAACTTAAAAACGGTACATGGACATTTACAGGATTTGGAAATTATTCAGATAATTGGATTACTACAGATTTACCTGGAGTACCTAATATTGATTATCCGGCTTATGTAGGAAAAACTCATGGAAATACAACCGGTACAAAACTGTCTTCAGCAGTAACAAGCGGAACAAATTTATTGTCAGGTGCAACAATTATCAGTGAATCAGGTTACACAAAGGATGATGAGTCTTCATCTAAACTTATTGATGGCAATTTGTCAACAAAATGGTGTGCAACATCAGGAAGCGTCGAAAATCAGGCATATGCTTTATCAGGTGCTCAGCACTTTGTAAAGATAGACCTTGGAAGTACAAAGACATTTAATACCTATACTCTTTACAATACATCAAGTAAGGAAGGTTTCGGAAATACAACTGAATGGGAAGTTCTTGTATCTAAAGATGGAAAAGAATGGAAGTCAGTAGATTATCAGGTAAATCAGAATGATGCAATTTCATCATTTAACATAGGAAGCCAGACTGCAAGATACATTGTATTTAAGATATTTAATTCAGATAATGGTGGAGTTGGTACTGTAAGACTTTACGAACTTCAGTTATATAACAGATAGAAAAATATTTAACGACCCTTTATGCTATTAACAGTGGCATAAAGGGTTTTTTTAGGTTAAAATATAACTGAAAAGATATTTAAGGAGTTGAAAATGGAGAATAAAAAAATATTTTTAGCACCTGGAGCACATGTTGTTGGGAATGTCAGGAGGAGTTAAAACATGAAAAAGCTACAAAGTAGAATACTGGCAATTGTACTTGTAATTGCCGTGGCAGGAGCTTACATGCCAATTTCAGAAGTGCCAACTTATGCAGCTACAAAAAAGGTAAAGCTGAGTAAAAAGGAAGTAAACTTAAAAGTTGGAAAAAAGAAAACTGTTAAATTAAAAAATGTAAGTAAAAAGGTTAAATGGAAAGTAGTAAAAGGAAAAAAAGTAGTTTCCATTAAGAAAAAAGGAAAATTAAAAAACAAAATTGTAATTAAAGCTAAAAAAGCCGGAAAGGCAGTAATAAAAGCTACATACAACAAGAAGAAATACAAAGTAAAGGTAACGGTAAAAAATAATAAAGGGGAACAGCAAACATCAGGAAATGCACAGACATCTACAACAGTTGCTCCTACAACCGCAAATGGTGCAGTTATTACAACTACAGTTGTAGAACCAAAAACAGAGGTCCCAACGGAAGCCCCTACAGTAGCCCCGACAGAAGCTCCGACAGAGGCCCCAACAGCAGCCCCAACAGAGGCACCTACGGAAGCACCAACAACAGTAGCACCAACAGAAAAAATAACAGAAGTTACAACAACTACACGAAAAGAGTTTTATGAAGAGCCGGAAACAGAAGTTCATCCTAAGAACATAAATGTTGACAATTATATGAAGCAGATAGATACTTCAAGTTCAACTAGCATTAAAACAAGTGCAAATGAAGGAATTGAAAAACTTTTTGATGGAGATATAAATACAAAGTTATGTACATCAGATGGATTTCCACTAAGAATATCATGGCAGATGAAAAAGCCAATTATATTGAAAAAATATACATTAACAACAGCCAATGATAGTGAGGCTTATTCTTATAGAAATCCAAAATCATGGCATTTGTATGGCTCAAATAATGGAACATCATGGACACAGATAGATACTGTAACAGATAGTGGAATTGAAGCAAAAAATTTAAAAGCTTATACATATGAAACAGATATTCAGGAAAGCTATCAGTATTATTTAATACAGTTTGAAGGAAATGGAACAAATTATTATGGATTCCAGTTGGCAGAAATTTCACTTAATGGTGATGTGGCAGATGTTGATAAGGAAATGGGAGAAGATTTATCTTCTTACTATGACAGCATTTTTGCAAGTGCTACAACTGCAAAAGGTAATGGTGATGAAAAACCATCTAATTTATTTGATGGAAGTAAAGAATCAAAATTATTTGAATTTTCAAATAAGTTTAGCATTGCCTGGAAAATGAAACAGGATACAACATTATATAGTTACAGTTTAACAACAGCTAATGATAATGAAACATATAAGGGCAGAAATCCAAAATCATGGATATTATATGGATCATCAGATGGAACTAATTGGGAAAAAATTGACACTGTAAATAATAGTGGAATGGAAGATGTTAACTTTAAGACATACAATTACACAGTGGATAAGGTTGGTTCATATAGATATTACAAATTAGATATTAAAGCGGGATATGGAAGTTCAGTACAGTTGTCAGAAATATCATTGAAAGGAGCCTATATAAGCCCAAGTAAATATGATATTTTGTTTACAGGCGATTGGAAAGATGTAACAGTAGATGGTTATTTGGAAGAACTTACAAAACTGTTCTACAACAGTTATCCAAGATTATACCAGAGATGGGGTAATGGAACAGAACCTACAACTATTACATTTAAGGCTGATAACAATTATGATGGCGTAGCATATTGTCAGGGAACTACAGTATGTGTTTCAACTAAGTACGCTAACAGTCATCCGAATGATATAGGATTTTTCTCACATGAAATAACTCATTCAGTACAGCAATATAGTGGAAAACTTAATTATGGTGATGATGTAGCGTGGTGGACAGAAAATATGGCAAATTATGGAGGGTTCAGATACTTCCATTGGTCAAATCCTAAATATGTACAGGTTTATGAAGCTACGGATACATCACTTCAGGACTGGGGTTATGAACAGTACGGAAATAATAAATGGTTCTTTGCATATATGGACTCAAAGTATCCAACAAGAAAGAATGCAGATGGAACATTAAAATATGGACTTATTGATAGTATAAATAAATTAATTAAAGACAATAACACCGGAAGTACTTACACAGATGATCCTTATAATACAACAACACCATTTAATAATGTAGTAAAACAGATTACAGGTTATGATTGTATTGAGTCTTTAAGAAAGAGATATGTAGAAGAGTTGCAGCAGGGTACATGGACATTTAAAGGATTTGCTGATTATGAAGATAATTGGCTTACTGAAAATATTGACGGAATACCAAATCCTGAATATCCAATGGTTGGTGAGAAACTACATGGAAATAAAACAGCAACTCAGTTAAATAATACAGTTACAGAAGGAACAAATCTTTGTCTTGGAGGAAAGGTGTATGATTGCTCCGGATATACAAACGATAACGAGAATGCACAAAAATTAATAGATGGAGATTTAAATACAAAATGGTGTGCAACAAGTTCTAATGTAACTAGTGGTGAGTACAAATTAAATGGCGTAAAGCATTGGGTAAAAATTGATTTGGGTCAGGAAAAAGAGTTTAATACATACACGCTTTACAATACAAGAAGTAAGGAAGGTTTTGGAAATACTACTGAATGGGAAGTTCTTGTATCCAACGATGGAAATGAATGGACATCAGTAGATTATCAACCGTCCAACAACAGTGCAGTATCTTCATTTAATATAGGAAACCAAAAGGCAAGATATATAATGATTAAAATATTTACACCTGATGAAGGTGTTGGAACACTTAGATTATATGACTTCCAGTTATTTAACATAAAATAGTGTAAAAAGTAAAAATTTTAACCCTTTTTGTCAAAAAATTAGATTGAGAGAGAACAAGAAAAAGTATATTATTATGTAAGAAGAAATGAAAATTTCGTTTTTAGATTACAAAAAGGAGATTAAAATGAAAAAAAGAGCACTAAAAAAATCAATAGCATTATGTTGTTCGATTACAATGTTAGCAACAAGCATACCATTTACTGCAATAAACATAAAAGCGGCAACAGGAGATTTTTTTGATGAGAACAATTCGGTAATGATTGACAAAGGCGGATATAAGAAAGAAGTCTTTGGAGTTAGAACTGACGACTGGGGAGTAAACTGGACAGATAGAAAAGAATCATTACCTCCATCAAAGGTTTATTTAACTGACAATTATAAAGAGACAGTTGGAACTGTTCCAACAAATGACTGGGCAAGTTCAGTTGTATTTGACCAGTATTCAGAGTCATTGTATGCACATCCTCTTGCATATAGAGCTGCAAGTAATGGTATGCAGATGGCATCACCGGCTGTAGTAGATAGTACTTCTTATGTTGACGGTGAACCAACAGTAGAAAGTTTATTAAATGATGATACAGTAGAAATGGTTGTTGGTGGTGAAAATTTTTCAGCTAAAGATGCTAAGGTGGATAAAACAACAGATTGGAGTTATGAAATTGTAATGGCAGATAATGCAGGCAATAGTTCAATGCGTTCAATTATTGCAAAGGGAACTCCATATGCCTATTATACATTTGATAATGTTACACCAACAATTTCACTTGGTGCAGGTGCAACAGACCTTGCAATAGTAAAAAATACAACATCTTCAAATATAATCGGTGTAAGTTTAAAAAATAAAAAAGATGGGAAAATACATTATTACATGTTAGCAGCACCATCAGGTACAACATGGATTAATGCAGGTGGAAAACTTACAGCAAAGATGCCTTCAGGAAAAAACTATATGTCTGTAGCAATACTTCCTGATGGAAGCAATGAAGCATTTTCTTTATATGAAAAATATGCATTTAACTTTATTACAGATACAAAGGTACAGTGGGAATATTTAAAGAATTCTTCTAAGGTCGTTACTAAATATAATGTAACAACAAAGAATATGGAGAATGGAAGCACAGGTGGAGATACTATTATGGCACTATATCCTCATCAGTGGCGTTATTCTAATTCTAAATATACTAACTATACATATAACACAATTCGTGGAACAATGAAAACGATTGTTGGAACAAGTTATGTAACTGAAATGCAATACAACGGAATTTTATCTTCATTGCCGGTTACAACTGACGAAAATACAATTGGAAATATTAAGCAGCAGTTAGGATATCTTTATGATTATAGAAAAAACAAAGAAGATCCTAAGTGGATTTGCAATTTGGAAGGTCAGTATGGTGGATTTGACACATATTGGGTAGGAAAGAATCTTAATACATTATCAGATGCAATATGGCTTTCAGGTCAGCTGGATGGTGATGATGCGGATATGAAGAATATAACAAATGAAATGGTAGAAGGAGTAGAAAACTATCTTGAATTCTGGTTTGATCCATATCAGGCATATATAAGTGGTGATCACAAGGATGACTATTTCTATTATGATGAAAATTATGGAACATTAATAGGCTATCCATCATCATATGATTCTGACAAGCAGGTTAACGACCATCATTTCCATTATGGATATTGGATTAAGGCAGCCGCAGCAGTTGCAATGAAAGATCCACAATGGGCTAAAGAATGGGGCGGAATGGTTTATGAGATGATTGGTGATATTGCTAATGTTAATCGTGACGGAAAAGGTTATAATGCCAACAGTCCTACTAAGTATCCATTCCTTAGAAACTTTGATGTTTATGAAGGTCATTCATGGGCATCAGGTGTGGCTAATTATGAATATGATGAGAATGGAGAGTTAGTTGACAAGAAGGGTGGTCTTTCAGGTGGAAATAACCAGGAATCATCATCTGAGGCAATTAATGCATGGGCATCATTAATCTTATGGGGAGAAGCAGTTGGAAATACTACAATCAGAGATGCGGGTATTTACATGTATACAACTGAAATAGCTGCAATTGAAGACTATTATTATGATGTACATAATGAAATTTTCACAGAAAAATATAAAGATGCAGGTAATTATAATATTCAGACAGTTACAAGATTATTTGGTGGTCGCTATGATCATACAGCATGGTGGACAGAAAACTCTATTGAAGTAACTACAATTACAATGTTACCAATTTCCGGAGCAACACTTTATATGGGAAAATATAGGGATAAAGTCAAAAACGTTGTAGACAGTATAGATGAAAACAGTAATCAGTGGAAACATTTTGTTTCTAATAAAGAACAGATTTGCAATAATTTCAATAAAGTTGACATGCTTACAGATCCAAAGACTAATCAGGATGTAGTAGCAGAGTATTATGCTTATTATGATCCGGATGGTGCCCTTGCAAGATGGGATATGAGTGATAGTGGAAAAGTTGAAAATGGTGAATCAAGGGCACATACTCTTTCATATATAACATCATTACAGAAGTATGGAAATCAGGATTTTTCCATTACAGGCAGTGAGCCACTTTCACTAGTATTGAGCAAGGATGGAAACAAAACATATGTTGCAGAAAATCATACTGATGAAGTAAAGAGAGTATATTTTACAGATAATACATATGTTGATGTACCAGCTAATTCAAGCTATGTTGGACCAAAAACAGGAAACGGTTCAAATCCAAATGTTGATGAAAGTGAATTGCTAGGAAATACTTCAAAAGTTAACGTGGAAATATATCTTGAAAATTATGAGGGAACCGGATACGAAAAGCAGGAAAAACAGGTTAGCGTAAAAGAGGGGACTACAAGTTATACGTATGAACCAGAGAACATTACGGGATTTACATATGATAATGGAAATAGCAATAATATACTTACAACGGTTGTAAAAGAAGACAATACAGCTACGGTTAAGGTGTATTATAAACGTAATAGCTATACAATTCAGTATGAATTAAACGATGGAACAAACAATGATGCAAACCCTAACGGTTATAGATTCGGAAGTTCAATAAAACTTAATAATCCAACGAGAGAAGGTTATAAGTTTCTTGGTTGGTATACAGATGATAAGTATCAGAATCAGATAACGGAAATAACAGATTCTACAGCAGAAAATTTAGTACTGTATGCAAAGTTCCTTGATGAGTCAACTATATCCCAGTATACGGTAGAGTATTATAAACAGAAAGAAGATGAAAGCGGATATGACCTTGTAACTGAAGATACTGAGAGAATAGAAGCTATAATCGGTACAGAGGTTTCTGCAGAGGAAAAGGAGTATGATGGTTATATTCTTAGCGAAAACTCAGTGGCTAAGGGAATAGTAATAGCAGAAGGGAAATTAGTTCTTCGCTTATATTATGATATTAAAAAAAGCCCTGAATCAAGAATACAAAGAGGAGCATATGTTGATGAAAATGGAAAGTTAAATTTCATTGCAAAAGACGATGTCAACAGTGCAATTGTATATTATGAAATACTTAATGGAAAAACAGAGGCAGAAGCTTTTTATAAGCAGGCAGTGGAAACAAATGGTGGAAATTGTCCAGGATATCCAATGAATAAGACAGATATTGGATTTAAAAAAATTGTTGATCAGGAAGTGACAGGCGAGCAGTATGTAGTATTTAGATTCAATATTAATGACAAAGAATTAACGGATTGGGTTATTTCAAAAATATCTGATGTTGAAAAAGTGTCAGCTGAGACAAAACCAGCGCCAACAACAACGGTAGCCACAACAACAGAATCTCCGGAAGTAGATCCAAGTGTTGATGAAAGTATTAAGACACCGGAAGGGCTTGTATGGGCAGGAAATGCACAGTTACCATACTATTTTGCGTGGGCAAGAGCAGATGGAGCAGATTCATATAATGTTTACATTAATGGAGTTTGCGTTAAAAATGTAGTTGATGGAAATGTTAATTTAGATTACACAGCATTTACAAAAGGATCAGGAGAATATGAAATAGGTGTTGCAACTGTAAAAGGAAACAAACGCTCAAGAATAACATCTATTATGTATAACTATGTTGATGATGGAAATCACCCAACAACAACGGTAGCGCCAACAACAGAAGCACCAACAACAGCAGCGCCAACAACAGCAGCGCCAACAACAACAGCAGCGCCAACAACAGAAGCACCAACAACAACGGTAGCGCCAACAACAACGGCAGCGCCAACAACAACGGCAGTATCAACAACGAAAGATACAGAACAGGAAACAACTACAAATAATGGTGCAGTAACATCTGTGGAAACATCAAGCACTTACAAAACAGCTGAACAG
>UMLF01083574.1_pt1 | contig 20270 bp, 18 predicted proteins | sample 1966501 | NCBI WGS metagenome assembly UMLF01 (sample SAMEA4836194, study PRJEB28245) | human gut metagenome | biome: gut microbiome; material: fecal sample | place: Denmark | collected 2008 | reverse complement strand
CCCGCCGGTGACGGTGGCGGCACAGGCACTGCAAAACGATGCCGGCGAAATCATCGAAACCGCCAACCATGCCATGATGCAATGCTCCATTGCCTGTGAAACGGCGTTTCCGGCGGGAAGCGTGGTGCGGAAACCGGTGGAATGAGCCAAGCTATGATTTGGGATGCGCTTCTTGTGAACAGGAGGTCTTTTTCATGAAACGATATGCCTTTTCCGGCGCACTGGTCTGCGCCCTGCTTCTCAGCGGATGCGGCAAGATCGACCACACCGCCGGTCCTGCCAGCGCCACACAGCCGGCAACTGCCCAGCAGTTCACCGATGCGCCGGCGCTGGAGTTCTCCGCTGCGGACAGCGACCCCTACCGGAACGTCATCCAGTACTATCTGGAACAGTACCAGTCCGACAGCGCACAGGACGATTCCCTGCCGGAACCCACTTACGCCCTGTACGACATGGACAAGGACGGTTCGCCGGAGCTGATCGTCCGGACGGGCTACAACGAGGCGGAGTACACCTTCTGCGTCTGGACGACAGACGCCGACAAGAATCCCGTACAGGTGGAGGGCGACGCCAGCGGCTCGCACACGCTGCTGTACGGCTCCGACTCGGAGAACGGGTTCTTTACCAGCGGCTGCTATATGGACACCCAGAACATCACCCAGTACACCCTCACCGAGGGCAACACGCTGGCAGAAACGGTGTGCTATCAGGGACAGCTGACAGGAGAATCCCAGATCGCCTACGGCTACTACGATTTCTCCGCCGGCGAGGGCTGCTTCCGCATTGTGCAAAAGCCTCTCTCCAGCTACGCCTACCAGAAAGAAAGCCCCCATGTGACAGATGCGCAGGACACCATGTCACTGGAGGAGTATCAGGAGGCACTGAACCAGATCGGCACAGACGGCGCTGTGGGATAACCGCAGCAAATCCATATGACAAAAAGAAACGCCTCGGCAAACGAATTGCCGGGGCGTTTTTGGTGATCCTCATTTCACGTTCTGCATCTTCGACATGACGATCAGCGTCACGATCCAGCGAATCCACGGCAGGAACATCAGCACCTGCAAGACGATGCGAAACGGCTTTTTCCAGCCCAGACAGGGCGCACAGGCGATGAGGTAACGGTTGCCGTAGACAACGCCCATGACATAGGGAATCAGCAGGGCGATGAACTGCACCAGCAGGGGCAGCGCCATCATCAGGGTGAGTCCGCCCAGGAGCACAGCGGCGGCAACGATCGCCGGCAGAAAGACGATGCAGAGCAGCACCGCCATCAGCGCCGCCATCCACCAGACACTGAGCGTACTGACCAGCAGAATGACACCTGAGATCAGCATCAGCAGGAAAAACGGCAGGGAGAGCCACAGCATGGTCAGCTGCTGCTTCGCCGCCTGTTTCCGGTCGCTGCCGGTCTTGGCAATGGGGACACAGCTGCATATGCGCACCATGGTATACGCCCACGTGGCAGCACAGAGCAAGCTTGCCAGATTGGACACGAACGACAGCGCATAGGGCAGCGTGTACAGATACCGCACCATCCGCAGCGTTTCCAGATCATCAACGAACCATGGAACCAGAAGCGTCGCCACCAGCGGAACCAGCGTTCCCACCAGAGAAAACAGGTGCAGCAGCACCTGCGAACGGGTGCGCTCCGGATGCAGCTTTCCGGTGACATCTAAAATCACCAGCACCGCACAGGCAATACAACAAAAGACTGACAGCATCCCTTACTCCCGAATCTGTCCGTTGCCGCTGACCAGATACTTCACCGTGGTCAGCTCGTGCAGTCCCATGGGGCCTCTTGCGTGGAGCTTCTGGGTGGAGATGCCGATCTCTGCGCCGTAGCCAAATTCCCCGCCGTCGGTGAACCGTGTGGAGGCGTTGACGTAGACAACAGCGGCATCCACGGTGCGCTGGAATTTCTGCGCTGCGTCCAGATCACGGGTGATGATGCACTCGGAGTGCCTGGTGCTGTACTTGGCGATGTGCGCTATGGCGTCGTCCAGACTTGCCACCACTTTTACGGTAATTTTGTAGTCGTTGAATTCTGTGTCATACAGTTCTTCCGTCACCGGCTGAACGGCATCGCCCAGAATCTTCCGTGTCTGTTCATCGCCGTAAATCGTCACATCGTGGGCACGGAACGCCTCCTGCACACGGGGCAGAATCTCCGCTGCAACGTCCTTGTGCACCACAAGTCCCTCAATGGCATTGCAGACCGAGGGACGCTGGGTCTTGGCGTTGTCAATGATGCGGACAGCCATTTCATAATCCGCTTCGCCGTGCAGGCAGCGGTCTACGTAGACGTGGCAGTTTCCGGCACCGGTTTCAATGACCGGCACGGTGGACTGGCGCAGCACCGCCTGAATCAGTCCGGCACCGCCGCGGGGAATCAGCACATCCAGATAGCCGGTGAGGTGCATCATATCAGCAGCAGTTTCCCGTGAGGTGTCCTCCACCAGCTGGATGATGTCCCCGGGCAGTCCGGCAGTTTCCACAGCGTCCCGCATGATCTGCGCCAGTGCGGTATTGGAGTGGATCGCCTCCTTGCCGCCACGGAGAATGACCACGTTTCCGGCTTTCAGGCAGAGGGTGGCAGCGTCTACGGTGACGTTGGGGCGGGATTCAAAGATAATGCCGATGACACCCAGCGGCACACGGGTCTTGAGGATTTGCAGTCCGTTGGGGCGGACAGAGCCGCTGTCCACAGAGCCAATGGGATCTTCGGCGGCGATCAGCTGGCGTGCTGCGTCTGCCATGCCGGAAATGCGGGCAGGGGTCAGCCGCAGGCGATCCTGCAGCGATTCTGTCATGTGGTTCTGGACGGCAGCCTCCAAGTCTTTGGCGTTGGCGGCGAGGATCTCCTCCTGTCTTGCCAGCAGGGCATCAGCAATGGCAGCGAGGGCGTTGTTTTTGACCTGGGGTGCGGCAGTGGCAATGGCGGATTCCACAGCTTTTGCCTTGACACCAAGGGTTTCAGCGTAATTCATGGGTGTGCTCCTTTCTAATGATAAAGACGTGTAAGCAGATTGTGGAGAAAGAGGTGAGAAAATCGAAAAAATTTCGAGAGGAAGCGAATCAGACCGCTTTCCCTTGGCTGCCTGTTTGTATAGATGTGGGATGTTTTACACGGAAGCGTTCTCTAATGATTTCTTTCACGACAGCGGGTACTGCAAAAACCGCCCGTTTTTCTCGAATCCATATGCGGTGTATAACAGCACACCCATTTCAGACGCAGTGATCCACACGGCTCCGCAGCCATAGGTTCTGGCTTCTTCCACCACATGATCCAGCAGTTTTCGGGCAATGCCTTGTCTGCGATAGGTGGGATTCGTGTACATACTGGACAGCAATCCGATTTTTCCGGTGGGATTGCTGTAGTACGGCGGTTTTTCCACAAAGGACATGCCGCTTGTCCCGATAATGCGTTCTCCGTCCACCGCCAGCCAGGACACGAACGTGCCGTCTGCCAGGTGTTTCTGGTAGTATGCTGTCAGTGCCGGCTCTATGTCCAGATCAGACTTTGCCCCTTCTTCTTTTAGCTGTGCGATTCGCATTGCCACAAATGTGGGGATGTCTGCTTCTGTCAGACGGCGGTAGGTCAGTAGAGCGTTCATGGGCATGCTCCTTTCCAGATGATAAAGGTGGATGAGAAGATTTTTTAGTGCAGCTATTTTTCTAAAAATGCTGTCCATGTTGATACTGCACCAAGTCTTGTTTCAGGTATCTCGTGAGAAATATTCCACTGGAATATTTCTCATAGGTTTCTTGCTGGAAAAGGGTAGTCGGGGGAAGCGGTCTTGTTCGCTTCCCCTCAAAAATCTGTCGATTTTCTCACCCTTTTCTCCGCGTGCCGGAAGCGTGGCACGGGGCGTTTCGCTGTCTGCGGACAGCGATCAGGGCTCCTCGCCCTGAACCTCGCCAGCATTTTTGAAAAAATTGCTGGAGCAAAAAACTCTATTGATGTAATAACCTGCGGGTTTCACGACGATACTGCACCAAGTCTTGTTTCAGGTATCTCGTGAGAAATGTTCCACCGGAACATTTCTCAGCCCTTGCTTTTTCAAAGGGGAAACAGGGGAAGCGGTCTTGTTCGCTTCCCCTCGAAAATCTGTCGATTTTCTCACCCTTTTCTCCGTGTGCCAGAAGCGTGGCACGGGGAATTTCGCTGTCTGCGGACAGCGATCAGGGCTCCTCGCCCTGAACCTCGCCAGCATTTTTGAAAAAATTGCTGGAGCAAAAAACTTTTGTGCTGCCTGCGGCGATATAAAGGCTTACCGTGTTCCTACAAAAGCTTCTCATTCCGCCATAAAATGCGTTCCGATCGGCTCGCCGTCAAACAGTGCGTACAGCTGTTCCGGATCTCTGCCGTTCATGATGACCATATCCACGCCGGCTTCGGTGGCAATTTTTGCGGCGTTGATCTTGGTCGCCATTCCGCCGCTGCCCAGTGCCGAGCCGGCACCGCCTGCCATTTGTTCAATGCGGGCATCGATTTTCCGGACTTCCCGAATGACCTGTGCATTGGCATCGGTGCGGGGATCAGCAGAGTATAGTCCGTTGATGTCGGACAGGATAATCAGCAGATCTGCTCCCACTGCGGCAGCAACTGTAGCGGAAAGGGAGTCGTTTTCGCCGATTTCCAGTTCCAGCTCATCGATCGCCACCGTGTCATTCTCGTTGACAATGGGGATCACGCCCATTTCCAGCAGTCTGCCAATGGTGTTCTGTACGTGGGGCAGACGCTCGTTGGTCAGGGTGGCACGTGTCAGCAAAATCTGTGCCACGGTAACATTATATTTGGAAAACATGTCGTCGTAAATGTGCATCAGTTCGCACTGTCCCACAGCAGCAGCAGCCTGTTTGGAGGGCGTGTCCTTGGGGCGCTCCGGCAGGTTCAGCTTGCCCACGCCCATTCCCACAGCGCCGGAAGAAACCAGCAGCAGCTCTTTGCCGGCGTTGTGGAGGTCGGACAGAATCCGTACCAGATTGGTCATCCGGCGGATGTTCAGTTTTCCGGTCTTGTGCGTCAGCGTGGAGGTGCCCAGCTTCAGCACGATTCGTTTTTTCTTGGCAACATCAATCATCGTATCATATTCTCCTTACGGGGCAGTAATCACATTCTGCGGGGTTCCCGCCAGATAACACCGGAGGTTTTCCTCGGCAAGCGCCAGCAGGCGCTGTCTGGTTTCCAGCGGTGTCCATGCGGTATGCGGGGTTATGGTGCAATTGGGCAGATCTGCCAGCGGTGTGTCCCCCATGGGCTCTTCCGTCAGTACGTCCAGCGCTGCGCCGGCAATGGTGCCGTCCTTCAGCGCCTGCGCCAGATCGTCCTCTCTCACCAGTCCGCCCCGTGCCGTATTCACCAGCAGCGCCGTCGGCTTCATGGTGCGCAGCCGTGCGGCGCTGACCATGCCGGCAGTCTGTTCTGTCAGGGGCGTGTGCAGGGTGAGAATGTCCGCCTGCCGGAACGCCTCGTCCAGCGATACCAGCGGATAGGGGCAGTTTTGGGGCTGGGTGCGTGTGGCGACCAGCACCTCCATGCCGAACGCTGCGCCAATGGCAGCGACCTTTCTACCGATGCTGCCGTATCCCACCACTGCCAGCTTTTTTCCGGCGAGTTCCTGCATGGGATAGGGCATGATGCAGAAGGTCTTTGCCTGTTTCCACGCCCCCTGCCGGACAGCAGCGTCATACTGTGCCACACGGCTGTAATCGTGGAGGATCATGGCAAAGGTGTGCTGCGCCACAGCATCGGTGGAATAGCCTGCCACGTTGCAGACGGTCACGCCGTGCGCCTTCGCTGCGGCAATGTCGATGTTGTTGTAGCCCGTAGCGCACTCGCCGATATAGCGCAGCTTCGGGCACTGGTCGAAGACCGCAGCGGGAATGGGAGTCTTATTGCACAGCACCGCATCCGCATCGGCGATGCGCTCCGCCAGCTGTTCCGGCGGGGTCAGGTCGTAGACCGTCACCTGTGCGTACCGGGAGAAGCGCTCCAGCGAAACGCCGCCGCCGGAGAGGGTGGTGCCGTCTGTGACAACGAGTTTCATGCGGCATCCTCTTTCGGCTGGCCGTCCGCATCGTCCTGTCCGTCCTTTTTCCGGCGAACCTTGGCGAGGATGGAGAGCGCCAGCGCCCCCAGCAGCAGAACAGCTTCCAGCGCACCGATGGTGTGAAACCAGGGCTTTCCGTTAAAGAAATCGGCGGCGCCGGTCTGTCCCAGATGCTCCATGAGTCTGCCCAGATAGATGAGCAGCGAGGCGGGGATGGCGATGGTCAGCACCAGCTGGTACGGCCGGCGCAGCCGCAGATATTGCAGCAGGAAAAAACAGCCTGCGACCAGACTAAAAATCAGATGGCAGGAAAATGAAAGCGGAAATGTGGTGACATCCATGAGAAAAAGCTTCCTTTCAAAAGTGATCGGACGGTTCGGGTGCACAGCTGCACGGGAATTTGTCCGGAATATATGTATTATTATAGCATGAAATCTGCGGCTTTGCAATGGGTTTTCCACAAAAACCGAAATCCGGAATGAGGAATGCTCTGACAGGGCGAAACAGTCAAATTCTGTGGAAAGTTCATTTCTGTAGGGACACGGCGTGCCGTGTCCGATTCTTTTCCACGGTCAATATCACTGCGATACATGGATAAGCGTTGCTTTTCAACATGTCACATCCAAAAGCAATCCCGGTTTTTGCGGACACGGCACGCCGTGTCCCTACAATGTATCCCCTGCCGCACCAGACATCACTGCCCGCAAAAAAAGGAACGGCAGCACCGTTCCTTAGGTTCACGATTTTACAGGTTTCTGCCGGGAGAGCAGCAGCATTCCCGCCAGCAGCAGCACCGGAAAGACCGCCGCCGCCAGAATGCCCATGCGGAGGTTATCGCCGCACTGGCTGGAAACCGCTCCCGCCAGCGTCGGGCCGCCGGAGCATCCCAGATCACCAGCGAGCGCCAGCAGGGCAAACATAGCAGTTCCGCCGCCTTTGACAGCAGCGGATGCTTTACTGAACGTGCCCGGCCAGAGGATTCCCACGGAGAATCCGCACACTGCGCACCCCGCCAGTCCCACAGCAGCGTTGGGAATCAGGGAGATGCAGCCATAGGCGGCGATACACAGGAAACAGCTCAGCGTCATGAAGCGGTTCAGGTTCAGCCGGTCGCCGTATTTGCCGTAGATCAGGCGGGAGGTGCCCATGAGTGCGGCAAACGCCATCGGTCCTGCCAGATCGCCCACGGTCTTGCTCACACCCAGACCCTTTTCGGCGAAGATCGATGCCCACTGGCTCACCGCCTGCTCGCTGGCGCCGGCGCACAGCATCATGAGCATCAGGATCCAGAAGATCTTCTTCGTAAACAGCTCCCGCAGCGTCAGCCCCGTTTCGCCCTCCTCGTGAAGGGAGTAGATGGGCGCACCGGCAAACAGCACCAGATTTCCCACGGGAATCAGCGCCCAGAGCACCGTCAGGATGCGCCAGTTTCCAACGCCGGCGAGCCGGAAAAACACAGTGGAGATCAGCACCACGCCCACGTGTCCCCAGCAGTAGAAGGAGTGCAGCAGACTCATGGCTTTCTCCTTGTTCTTCGTGGGGCACGCCTCCAGAATGGGACTGATGAGCACCTCGATGAGTCCCCCGCCCACGGCATAGATACCCACAGCGATGAGGATTCCCGCAAAGGGATTGGGCAGCAGGTCAGGCAGAAACGCCAGCAGCACCAGCCCCGCAGCTGCGCAGCCGTGGGCGAGGAGCACGCAGGTGCGGTAGCCCAGTTTATCCACCACGCCGGCGGAGAGCAGATCAACGCCCAGCTGGATCAGGAAGTTGATGGTGATCAGCGCCGTGATCTGCGAGAGCGGAATGTGATAGCTGTCCTGAAATACCACGAACAGCAGCGGTACAAAATTATTGACCACCGCCTGCACAATATAGCCGATGAAGCAGGCGTACATGGTCTTCTGGTAGTTTTTCGATTGGGACATGGGTTTTTTCTTTCCTTACAAGTTCTTAGGATTTCTTTTCACGCTGCATTTTCTCCCGCAGCTTCTGGAGCGAGCCGGAAAACCGCTGGCGCTTTTTTTCGGCGGGCTTGCCGGGCGGTTCCGGTGTGTCGCCCATGGTCTTTTCCCGAATGACGGTGTAGATGATGGACATTACCGGCACACCGAAAATCATGCCGATGACACCGAACAGACCGCCGCCCACGGTGATGGCGAACAGCACCCAGATGGCAGGCAGTCCCACAGACGTTCCCACCACACGGGGGTAGATCAGGTTGCTGTCCACCTGCTGTGCAATGATGACGATGATGACAAACGCCACCGCATGAATGGGGTTCACCATCAGCAGAATGAGGGCGCAGGGAATTGTTCCCATCCAGGGGCCGACGTAGGGAATCATGTTGGTGATGCCGATGATAACAGCGATCATCATGGGGTATTCCAGTCCGCCGATGGTCATGACGCAGAAGATCAGCACGCCCAGAATGAAGGCGTCCGACAGCTGTCCGCTGACAAAGTTGGAGAAGGTGTTGAATGTCAGGCGGCCGTAGTGGGACAGGCGCTGGTAGTGCTTTTTCGGCAGAAAGTGCCGGAGAATGCGCTTGCCCTGCCTGCGGAGCTTATTCTTGCCGGCAAGGACATAGACAGAGAAGATCAGACCGATGAAAAAGTCAATGAAACCGCCGATCAGACCGCTTGCCAATGTGCCCAGCGTACCCAGCGCATCGGGAATGTAGCTGGTGAGGCTGGTCAGCTTGGTGCGCAGCGAGGCGGGGTCGAAGCCGTTTTCCTGCAGGAACCGGAAGATCTGTTCCCCACGGTTGCTGTTGAGGAACTTCATCACATTGCTATAGTAAATGAGAATGTTGTCGGAGAAGTCCCGGATGCTGTCCGCAAACTGCGGCACAATGATCCAGATCACACCGCTCAGAAGCAGCAGCATGAGAAAGTAAGCGCAGAACACGGCAATCACACTTGCCGGAAACTTCGGAAACTTTTTCTGCGCCTTTTGCAGCAGTTTCTCAATTTGACAGGTGGGGCGGTACAGCACAAAGGCGATGACCAGCCCGATGGTGATGGGACGGAGCACGCCCAAAACATAGGAGAGAAATCCGGTGAAGATCTCGTGGCGGATGAACAGGAACGCCACCAGCAGCAGCACCACGCCGCTGAAGATCGCCGTTGCTGCCCACTGTTTGTTGACAAGATCCCACTTTTTGATCTTCCGCTCCTCTTCCAGTTCCTCGGTATACTTTTCCTGCAGGCCCTCCTGCGGTACGGTATCCTGCTTCGAATCTGTTTCCATAATTACCTCCCAGTGTTTTTTGGATGTCGGTGTCTTTTGGGGTTCTGATGGGCACATGTGTCCGGTTCTATGCACGTAAAAAACGAAAAATAATAAGGCTGCTCCAGCTGAGCGCAGCTGGCGAGGTGTTCTTAGAGGGCACGTGCCCTCTAAGTCGCTGTCCGCAGACAGCGAAATTCCCCGTGCCCATGCTTCTGGGCACACGGAGAAAGTGGGTGAGAAAAGCGACAGCTTTTCGAGGGCGGAGCGAACAAGACCGCTCCGCCCTGTGTGCCGTTTGCCGTACTGATATTTTGAAAACGTTCCGGTGGAACGTTTTCAACGGAATTTCCCTTTGTTGAAATTGGCGGACACGGCACGCCGTGTCCCTACAAAGAGCAAGCAGCCAATTCGTCCCATTGACTGATAACCGCTGTCATCGCCCCCGGATTATCCCACGACCTGCTTTGCCACTGCCACGGTTTCCATGGCATCCTTGGCGTAGAAGTCGGCGCCGATCTTCTCGGCGTAATCCGCTGTCAGCACAGCACCCCCCACAACAACCTTGCAGTCGGGACACGCCGCCTTGACCAGCTGGATGGTCTCCTCCATTGCGCCCAGCGTGGTGGTCATCAGGGCGGAGAGTCCCACCAGCTTCACGTTATGTTCCTTTGCCGTATCCGCCACCAGCTGGCACGGCACATCCTTGCCCAGATCCAGCACGGTATAGCCGTAGTTTTCCAGCAGTACACGGACGATGTTCTTGCCGATGTCGTGGATGTCGCCCTTGACGGTGGCGAGCACCACTTCCCCACGGCTCACCGGCGCAGCGTCCCGCTGGATAAGCGTGGTCTTGATGACCTCAAACGCCGCCTGCGCCACGCCTGCCGTCTGAATCAGCTGGGGCAGGAAGATCTTTCCCTGCTCGAAGAGCTTGCCGGCACTGTCCAGCGCCGGAATCAGCATCTCGTTCACCACCACCATGGGGTCTGTGGTCTCCAGCAGCTGCGCCGTGATCTTGGCGCCCTCGCTCTTGAGTCCGTGGGACATGGCATAGGGCAGATCCAGCGTCTCCGGCTTTTTCTCTGCCGGCGATGCCTTTGCCGACGGCGTGGGGGCAGCGGAAGCAGTGGGTGCGGGCATGTTGGCGTATGCCTCCACAAAGGCAGCGCAGTTCTCATCGAAGCCGCGCAGCAGCCGGAATGCCCGCACTGCCTCCGCCATAGAGGCAATGTTGGGGTTGATGATGGGCAGATCCAGCCCGTTTTCCAGCGCCATGGTGAGGAACGTCCGTGTCACTGCCTCACGGTTCGGCAGACCAAAGGAGATGTTGGACACGCCCAGCACAGTCTTGAGCCCCAGCTCTGTCTTGACCCGATGGACAGCCTCCAGCGTCTCCTTTGCGCCGTCCTGCTCCGCCGAGGCAGTCAGCGTCAGGCAGTCGATGTACACGTCCTGCCGCGGGATGCCCAGCGCCATGGCACGTTCCAGAATCCGCTTGGCAATGGCGAAGCGGTCGGCTGCCTTTTTGGGAATGCCGTTTTCGTCCAGCGTCAGTCCCACCACTGCCGCACCGTATTTCTTGACCAGCGGCAGGATGTTCTGAAGAGATGCCTCCTCGCCGTTGACGGAGTTGACAATGGGCTTGCCGTTGTACACCCGCAGTGCTGCCTCCATGACTGCCGGAATGGTGGAATCCAGCTGAAGCGGGGTTCCGCCGATGGACTGGAGCGCCTTGACGGTGCGGATCATCATACCCTTCTCGTCAATGCCCGGCATACCCACGTTCACGTCCAGCAGATCTGCGCCGGCATCCACCTGCTGCACTGCCTGATCGAGGATGTAGTCCATGTCGTTCGCCTGAAGCGCCGCCTTGAAGCGCTTTTTGCCTGTGGGGTTGATGCGCTCGCCGATGATGCGGGGCTGGTCGATCAGCACCACCTCCGAAGCGGAGCAGACCGCCGCAGGAATCTGAATGTTCTCCCGCTTTGCGATCTCCGTCTGTTCCAGCAGGTCATAGGCTGCCCTGATGTGCGCCGGCGTAGTACCGCAGCATCCGCCGTAGACCGTCACGCCCAGCTGTGCAAATTTCACCACGGCATTGGCAAATTCCGCCGGATCCACCAGATATTCGCCGGTGACCGGATCGGGCAGTCCGGCGTTGGGCTTTACCACCAGCGGCAGCGTCGTCCACTTCGCCATCTCCTCCACAATGGGATACAGCTCATCCGGTCCGAGGGAACAGTTCACGCCAACGGCATCTGCCCCCAGTCCCTCCAGCGTCATGGCGGCGGATGCTACGGTACAGCCCGTAAACGTCCGGAGGTTCGGCTCGAAGGTCATGGTGCAGATCACCGGCTTGCCGGAGTTCTCCTTTGCCGCCAGCAGCGCCGCCTTGGTTTCGTACAGGTCGGTCATGGTTTCGATGACAATGAGGTCCGCATCCTGTCCGGCGCGGATCTCCTCCCGAAAGATGTCGTATGCCTCCTCGAACGTCAGCGTGCCCAGCGGTTCCAGCAGCTGTCCGATGGGGCCGATGTCCAGCGCCACCTTAGTCTGTGTGCCCTCGCACGCCTTGCGGGCGCAGGCAATGCCGGCGGCGATCAGCTCCTGTACGGAATAGCCGGACTTCGCCATTTTGTGGCGGTTTGCGCCGAAGGTGTTGGCATAGATCACGTCCGACCCGACGGCGACGAACTGTTTCTGCACGCCGATGATACGCTCCGGCTCGGTGATGTTGTACACCTCCGGCAGTGCGCCCACGGGCATACCGCCCTTTTGCAGCATGGAGCCCATACCGCCGTCCAGACGAATGAAGTTACGATGGGGAAATAGGGAAGAAAGCATAAGGGGGTGTCCTTTCCAAAAATGAAATTATGCGGGGAATGGGATTCCGGTTAAGTGTGAGATCTCTTCTTTTTTCCAGAATTCGTTTTCCCTGTAAAAATACTGCTGTTTTCGTTTTTTAAGGCTATTCAGCTTCTAGGCGTGCGCAAGTTGTGCAATTGATTTTTCAAGTGTGTGCAGGCTTTCCGCATACTCACGTCTCCCATTTGGATATTCGATGTATGCCTGTCTTCTGTCATGGTCATACCCGGCAATCGGCAGTCCTTTGATTTTTTTGATTTCGTTTTCAATCCGAACTGCCTCCCGAAACCGGCGGGTCAGCTCCTCATCAGAAACGCCGCAGGTTGTATCCAGTTCATTTTCACTGTTCACAGAAAGCCTTCCTTTGTCAGAGCGTATGATAATACACAAAGATATCCTGATATTCGCCGGTTTTCAGCAGGAATCCGCCGGGGATGGCACCAACCCTCCGGAAGCCCAGCTTCTCATACAGGCGGATGGCACGGTCGTTGCCCTTGACCACAGCGTTGAAGATCAGCAGCCGGTAGCCAAGCTCCTTTGCCCTGTGCAGGCAGTCCTGCACCAGACTCTCGCCGATCTTCTTTCCACGCATGCGGGAGGAAACGGCATAGCTGGCGTTGGCGTGGTGGCCGCATCTGCCCACGTTGTTGGGGTGGAGGATATACAGTCCGGCAACCTCGCCGTCCACCTTTGCCACACCCACAAAGTCCTGCTTTCCGAAAAATTCCACGCCGGTCTTATGATCCAGTGTTTCCATCTGGGGGAACGCCATACCTTCCTCCACCACTTCGTTCCAGATGGCGATCATGCCGTCCAGATCTGCTTCTGTATAGGGTGCGACTTCGTATGCCATGGGTAGGACTCCTTTCTCTTATGAGCGCTCGTGTTCATAGACGTCTATCTACGTCTTTTCGGCAAATTTTTGCCTTGTCTGCAAAAAAATTTGCTCGAAAATCCGCATATATTTCCGATGAACACAAGCTCTGAGATTCAGCAGTGTGCGCCGCCCTTGCGGAACGCACAGGTTTCCCGCATCCGGCAGGTGGCGCAGCCGCGTGCGCCCTTTTTCAGCGGATGCGCCGACAGCCCGATGAGGGCGGTCACCGATTTTCTGGGAATGAGAATGTGCTCCGGCGTGACGGTCAGCCCCAGATGCTTCTGCGCATCCAGCAGCTGGAGCATCTGAGGCTGGAGGGACAGGGGCAGGTCGCCGTAGCCGGGGCTGTAGCGCCATGTGAAATACACGTCCGGCAGGCGCTCCCGAAAGTGCTCCTCCGCCCGGTTGCACACCTGCTCAATGGCAGCGCTGGCGAGGGCATCCATGGCAAGGGAGCTGGTCATATCCGACACGCCCGCCCGATGGATCAGCTGGTCAGCTGCGCCGGAGAGGGTGGCAGCCATGAGCAGCACCCGGTCGCAGTTCTCCAGCAGTTTTGCAATGTCCTCCCCCGTCAGCGCCAGACCGCCGGCGGAAAGTGTGCCGTCCTCCCGGCACAGGGGCAGCACCCGAAACACCACGCCGGGGTGCACTGTTTTGCGCAGCTGCGACTCGCAGCGCTCCATGACGGCACGGAGCGTGTCGTCCGGCGCTTCGGGACAGCCCATGTACCGCAGCGCCTCCCGCTGGTCGATGGGGTTCAGGGAAATGCTCAGCATTTCGTCGCCGCCTTGATGATGCCGCCCACCGCTTCGCTGATTTTCCGTGCCACGTAGGGGTTGTTCATGGTGTACAGGTGGATGCCGTCCACGCCGTCGGTCACCAGATCCACGATCTGGTCAATGGCGTAGGCAATACCGGCATCCCGCAGTGCGTCGGGATTGTCCTCGAACCGCTGCACCATCTTGGTGAACTTGCGGGGCAGGCTGGCACCGCACATGGTGACCATGCGCTCGATCTGCTTCCGGTTGGTGACGGGCATGATGCCTGCCTCAATGGGCACGTTCACGCCGGCACGGGCTGCCCGGTAGCGGAAGTCATAGAACGAGTCGTTGTCGAAAAACAGCTGGGTGATGAGGTGGCTTGCGCCGGCATCCACCTTTTCTTTCAGGTGGCGGATGTCTGTGTCCATGTTGGGCGCTTCGGGGTGGCACTCCGGATAACATGCGCCGGCGATGTCAAAGCTGCCGGTCTTGCTGCGGATGTAGCGGATGAGGTCGGCTGCGTGGTTGAAATCCGTGGTGGGAGTCAGTCCCTCCACCCGATCGCCACGGAGCGCCAGAATGTTCTCGATACCGTTCTCCTGAAACTGTTCCAGAATCTGGTCGATCTGTGCCTTGGCATAGTGGATGCAGGGCAGATGCGCCATGGGCAGCACACCGTAACGCTCTTTCAGGCGGCGTGCAATGGCAAGGGTGTTCTCCCCGTTGCCGCTGCCGCCGGCACCGAAAGTCACGCTGATGAAGTCCGGATGGAGATCCTGCAATGCCTCCAGCGTGTCGTAGACAGTCTCAATGGGAGAGGTCTTTTTCGGGGGGAAAATTTCAAACGAAAAAACCGTTTTTTCGGAAAATAACGATGCGATTTTCATAATGCTTGTTCCTTTCTGCGGCAGGCTGTGCCGATAATACTCCTTCTATTATACCACAGCTTTCCGCATGGGGGTAGACGGGAAAATCGTATCGCTTGATATCGGTTTTTTCTATAGCTGTGATTCGGGTTAATCGGCAGCCTGCCGGAACCAGTCCCATTCCTCCGGTGAGTACCGTTCCCGGAGAACTTTGCCATGCTGTGCTTCATAATCCTGCAGCAGCTGCGGTGCTTCTTTCAGAAAATCTTCACCACGTTTGCGGTGGCTCCCATTTTCAGAGAAAAATCCCATATCCTCATAGCAAAGGGGATAGACCTGTTCCAGAGCAATTTTTTCCGGCGGCAATTGCAACTGTTTCAACAGCAGTTCTCTGCGGATTTCCGGCAGGGTGATGCCGTCTGAGGCAGCTTTTGCTGATTGCCGTACTGGTTGCTCCGGCAGCCAGACATAGCCATTTTTCTGCCGTATCGGAAACTTGGTGCATGCCAATGTGGGATACAGACGGGCATACCGCCGCAGCTTTTCCTTGGAATCTACTAGCAAAAGCTTGCCGTACTGTGCCGTCAGTTTTTCGAAGTTCGGCTCCGTCAGCGGCTGCGGCTGGTCGCCTAAGGCAGTCGCCGTTTCCCGCAGGAACTGCTCCGCCTGTACGAAAAAGGCATCCTGCTCCGGCTGGGGCAGTGCTGCCAATGCTTTTTTTGCCAGCGGCAGCACAGTAAATACCAGCCGTGTCCCCAGCAGCCAGCACCAGTCCACAGACTGTTCCAGCATGCACTGCCGCAGCTGGTCGGCTATGGTTTGCAACAGCTGTGGTGTGACCTTGCCGGACTCCCGCTTCCACGGCAGAAAATCCTTTCCCAGCGGCTCGGCGTATTCCGGCTGGCACAGCTGCATCTCGCCGGAAAAGGGAACCCCCTTTTGCCGGCAGAAACAGAAGTATGCCGCCAGTACTTGCTGCCGTTCGTTTTCGTTAGTTCCAAACAGACGGCACACTTTTCCCTCTGCTGTGAGAGCAATGCCGCCCAGCAGCCGATCACATCTCCACAGCAGCCAGCTTTCCGTGCTGCCGTCATCTGCGGAAAAGCCGCCGGAAACCGGCTGCAACAGGTACGAAACAAACCGACTTCCAAAATACAGCATCCCAAAATGGGTTTCCAGAAAAGTGCAAAGCTTTGCATGGGAGGGATCGTGCGCCTTTCGTCGGTCATATTCTTCCCGCCGGAATTGCCCCAGTGCCTCAGTCAGGTCGGCAGCGTCGGAGAGCGTTTTCAAATGATTGACAGAGGGAATTTCGCCGCCCACCCAGCGAAAATCGTGCCGGAGAAACTGCGTTTCCAACATTCTGTTGTACGCATAATCGAAAAATGCGAAGCAGCGGCTTCCCAGAGCCTGTTCCGTATCCCGCCGTCGCTGTCTGCCGGCTTTGGAAAAGTAATAGGCTGCTATTTCCGGAAGCAGTGCCGCATACTTGCCGTGGTAGCGGGTGGAAAGACGGCGAATCGTCCACCCATTTCCTTGCAGCGTGACAGAGGCTGTCCCTTCCGGCAAAAGTGCCGTCATGGTGTAATCGTCGAATCCGTCATCACACCGCTTGATGCAGTCGGAGAGGTATCCTGTGACGAACATCTGCGTTCCCGTGGCTTCCTCCGTGAGAATCGCCGACGGGATCTTCTCCAGCAGCAGGCTGTATTGTTTCAGACAGTGCCGCAAAAAATCGATGTCGCAGTACTGCCAGCGATAGGAATATGCCATGTCAGATGCTCCAGTCAATTTCCGGCAGCCCGTGTTCCCGCAGGAAGGCGTTTGCCTTGGAGAAATGCTTGCAGCCGAAGAAGCCATGATAGGCGGACAGAGGGCTAGGGTGTGCGGCGGTCAGCACCAGATGCTGGGGGTGCTGGATCAGGGCTTTCTTTGCCTTGGCGTTGTTGCCCCAGAGCAGGAACACCACCGGTTCTTCCCGCTGATCCAGCAGCCGGATGACATCGTCTGTGAACTGCTCCCAGCCCTTGCCCTTGTGGGAGTTTGCCTGTCCGGCACGCACCGTCAGCACCGTGTTCAGCAGCAGCACGCCGTGCTTTGCCCAGTTGGTCAGTTCGCCGTGCTTGCCGGTGTTGTCGATGCCCACATCGTCCTTGATCTCCTTGAAGATGTTCACCAGCGACGGCGGCGGCGCCACGCCTTTCCGCACGGAAAAGCTGAGCCCGTGCGCCTGATTGGGGTTGTGGTAGGGATCCTGCCCCAGAATCACCGCCCGCACCTTGGCGTAGGGGGTGTATTTCAGGGCGTTGAAGATGTCATACATGCCGGGGTAGATCGTATAGTTCCGGTATTCCTCCATGAGGAATTTCCGCAGGTTCTGATAATAGGTCTTGGCGAACTCGCCGTCTAAGATGGTGTCCCAGTCGTTTCCGAAATGTACCATTTGCAAAGCTCCTTCTCTTTGTGTTGCACAGGATATGATACCATTATATCATAAGGACAGCGGGATTGCAACGCCGGCGGGGAAAGTTTTCCCCAGAAATTTGGAGACCTCGCCGAATTTAAATCTTTCAAATCGGCAATGTTGTACAAGTTTTGCCGCGGCTATTGACTAATTGCGAATTTTGGCATATAATAATAAGTAATTGTCAGTCGTGCATGCTGCCGCAGAGGCTCGTCCCCTGCACTGCCGCCATGCACACGCAAGCACACATATTTTGCGGCGCTGGGACAGACAGCCGCCGCACCACAGGAGGCTAAATCGTGAGAAAAGTGAAAAAACCCGTTTTCTTCATCGTATTTGCCGTCATCGCCCTGTTCACCCTCACCACCCTCTTTGGCGTGCACTCCCAGTACGGCGACATCGTGACCACCTATGTTCACGGGGTCGACGATATCCGTCTGGGCATCGACATCCAAGGCGGTGTAGACGTTACCTTTGAACCGGCAGACGACGTAGATGCAACGAAGGAACAAATGGACGCTGCGCTGGAGACCATCAAGCTCCGTCTGGCAAACCAGAACATCAGCGACAGCGAAACGTATCTGGACTACAAGAGCAACCGCATTATCGTCCGCTTCCCCTGGCAGGCAGGCGAAACGAACTTCGATCCGGAAGCTGCGGTCAAGGAGCTGGGCGAAACCGCCGAGCTGACATTCCGCAAGGGCACCGACACCGCCTATGACGACAACGGCGACACCGTTCCCGCCGGCGAGATCGTTCTGACGGGTGCCGACGTGGAGAGCGCCGGAACCGGTGCCACACAAGACGACTCCACCAAGGAATACACCTATATGGTCACCCTGAACCTGAACGACAGCGGTAAGGAAAAGTTCTATGAGGCAACCTCGGAACTGTACCAGTCCAAGGGTCAGATCTCCATCTGGATGGACAACACCATGATCTCTGCGCCCTCTGTCAGCGCCGTGATCTCAGATGGCAAGGCCACCATTACCGGCAACTTCACCTACGAGAGCGCCAAGGAGCTGGCAGACAAGATCAACGCCGGCGCACTGCCGTTCTCGCTGGAAACCACAAGCTTCAAGACCATCTCCCCGACCATGGGCGAGGGTGCGCTGAACGCCATGATCATCGCCGGCATCATCACGCTGGCATGCATCGTCATCTACATGATCGTTCTGTACCGCCTGCTGGGTGTGGTTGCTTCCATCACCCTAATCGGACAGGTTGCCGGCATGCTGGCAGCAGTTTCGGGCTGGTTCGGCTTTATGTCCAGCAGCACGCTGACGATCCCCGGCATTGCGGGTATCATCCTCTCCGTGGGCATGGGTGTTGACGCCAATATCATCACCGGCGAGCGTATCCGTGAGGAGCTGCGCAAGGGCAAGACGCTGGACACTGCACTGCAGTCCGGTTATCACCGTGCGTTCAGCGCCATCTTCGACGGCAACCTCACCGGTATCATTGTTGCCATCGTCCTCATGGGCGCATTCGGCGTTCCCAGCAGCATCTGGGCAAAACTGTTCAACAAGATCTTCTTCTTCTTCGGCGCAACCACCGAGGGCGTTATCTACTCCTTCGGCTTCACGCTGATGACCGGTCTGATCATGAACTTTATCATGGGCGTACTGGCTGCAAGACTCCTGACCATGTCGCTGTCTGGCTTCAAGTGCTTCCAGAACAAAAAGCTTTACGGAGGTGATATCCATGTCAAAGCAGACTAATCCGGAAAAAGAGGGAAAGAAATACGACGTGGACGTCAAGGTCCGCAACTTCTGCGGCAAGGCGAAGATCTTTTTCATCATCTCCCTCGCATTGATCGTCATCTCGCTGCTCTCCACCTTCACCGGCGTGGACATTGCGCTGGAATTCAAGGGCGGTACCATCATCACCTACAGCTATATGGGCGACATGGACGAGTCCAAGCTGGAAAAGGAGCTGACTGCTCTGGTCGGCTCTACGGTCAACGCACAGGAGGGCGAGAGCCTGGAGGGCAACGCCCACACCCTGTCCCTCTCCTTCAGCTCCAACGAGGGTCTGACCGTAGAACGGCAGGCAGAGGTTACCGACAAGATCCAGGAACTGTATCCGGACAGCCAGCTGGAACTGCTGGACTCCAACGACGTTGACGCACGTTCCGGCGGCGAGTTCTTCGCCAAGTGCCTCGTTGCAGCAGCATTTGCAGCACTGATCCTGATCGTTTACATCGCCTTCCGGTTCAAGCAGATCAGCGGCTGGTCCGCCGGCGTGTGCGCCGTACTGGGACTGCTCTCCACACTGGTGGTCACCTACGGCAGCGTTGTGCTCATCGGCTTCGAGATCGACTCCAACTTCATGGCAGTCATCCTGACGCTGCTGGGCTATGCCATCAACGATACGATCATCATCTACGACCGTATCCGTGAGAACCAGACACTGCTCCCCGGCATGCAGATCGAGGATCTGGTCAACATCAGCTCCTCCCAGTCTCTGCGCCGAAGCATCCGGACCTCCGTCACCACATTCAGCTCCATGCTGATCGTGACCATTGTTTCTCTGGTTATGGGTCTGGATTCCATCCTGAGCTTCTCCGTTCCCATGATGGTGGGCATCGCAATGGGTACTTACAACTCCATCTGCTTCGTTCCCAGCCTGTGGGTATGGTGGCAGAAAAAGCGTGGCATCTCCGTTCTTGCTCCGGTAAAGACCAAGAAAAAAGCCAACGCATAAATTCCGGTAAATTTACCATTCTAACAGCGTCTGTCCCCCTTGGGGACGGGCGCTGTTTCCTTTTGGACACGGAAATCAATTTTCAAAAATATGCCGATTTAAGTTGTGCAAAATTATGAGGTTTGACAAATGAGGCTCCCCTGAAAGGGGTGATTCCCCATGGAATGGGGAAATGTCACGAAGTGACAAAAGGGGACCGCTCGGTAAGAGCTGGCAGTGCGTAGCACTGACTGAGGGGTTCTATCACTGCATTTTTTCTTTACCTTGATTTTGTAACGAAATCGACCCCTCCGAGCGGCTTCGCCGCCCACCTCCCCTTTCAGGGGAGGCTCAATTGATTCGGATGCATTGGCATTCATTTGACGTTCCTCGGGAAATGTGCTACAATAAACACAGAAACCTGATGCGGTTCGGGAGTGTTGGTGTGTGTACAGA
>UMLF01018294.1_pt1 | contig 20401 bp, 18 predicted proteins | sample 1966501 | NCBI WGS metagenome assembly UMLF01 (sample SAMEA4836194, study PRJEB28245) | human gut metagenome | biome: gut microbiome; material: fecal sample | place: Denmark | collected 2008 | reverse complement strand
TTCATTCGTGCCTACAAGGAGCATAAAAAAGGACATTGAGTTTAAAGGATTATATAATAAGAGACATACAGGAAAAGTTCAAATATCTTCCGTCAGCGGTATATTTGGCTTTAATCTGCATTGCGATGTATATTTTTGTGTGTCTGCTGCGATATCTTTTCACAATGAGAGAGGTATCACAGGCAGATGAGAGAAGAAAAAAGATAGTGGGCAAAATCTGGCATATGCTGTTCTGCGGCACCTTTGTGGCCTATATGTATACGCTTATAATGATAGTGTATTATTCAAGGGAGCCGGGAAGCAGAACCGGCGTCGCCGATATGGTGCTGTGGAGCAATTGGGGCATGACACTTCAGATGCACGCTTATTTTATAGAAAATATAGTATTGTTTATACCATTTGGGCTTATATTTCCATTGGTTTTTAAAAATTGGATGAGATGGTTTACAATACCTGTTGGTGCTTTTATAAGCGCAGCAATTGAGTACACGCAGCTGGTTACCGGCAGGGGATATTGTCAGCTTGATGATTTTGTGACAAATACGGCAGGAGCAGCAATCGGATTTTTTATTTATTTGATATTATATGCAGGGTGGCTGGTATGGAAAAAAATAAGATAAGCATTGTGGTACCATGCTTTAACGAGAAAGAGGCTCTGCCTCTTTTTTATAATAAAATAACTCAGGTGTTTGATCAGATGAGTCAAGAGAGTGAGACAGCGGGATTGTACTATGAACTGATTATAGTGGATGACGGCTCTGTGGACGGGACACTCGATGTCGCAAAGGAGCTTGCCGTAAATGATTCCGGTGTGAAATACATATCATTTTCGCGTAATTTTGGCAAGGAGGCAGCCATGTATGCAGGCTTGCAGCATGCGGTGGGGGAATATGTTGCAATAATGGATGCAGATCTTCAGGATCCTCCGGAAATGCTTCCGAAGATGTATCAGGTCCTTAATAAAGAGGGTTATGATGCTGTCGGTACAAGGCGAGTGACACGCAAAGGTGAACCAGCGATTAGATCTTTTTTTGCCAGAAAGTTCTATAGGCTGATGAGTAAGATTTCAAAGGCAAATATGGTTGATGGGGCACGTGACTACAGGCTGATGAATAGGAAATATGTGGATGCTCTTTTATCGCTAAAAGAGTACAATAGGTTTTCAAAAGGACTGTTTGGATGGGTAGGCTTTAAGGTGAAGTGGCTTGAGTTTGAGAATGTAAACAGGGTGGCAGGTGAGACAAAGTGGTCATTCTGGCAGCTCTTTTTGTATAGCCTTGACGGAATAGTGGCATTTTCCAACGCGCCGCTATACATCGCATCCATAGCAGGAGTGTTCAGCTTTATTGTCGCAATAATTGCAATGCTCTTTATCATTATCAGGAGACTTGTATTCGGAGATCCGGTAGCCGGCTGGGCTTCGACTGTTGTTATCATACTTTTTATAGGTGGGATACAACTGCTTAGCATAGGCATTTTGGGACTTTATCTGTCGAAGCTATATCTCGAGGCAAAGGACAGACCGATATATTTAATAGGAGAATCAAATATAGAAAAACCTACAGAAAAAAATTAAGGCTTTCTTAAGATTTCTTAATTCGATAGCATATGACATTTTTTTCGAATGTTATGTGCTATAATTTTTTCGGCAACGTTTATTAATGCATGAAAGAGGACTAAGATGAAAAACGTACTGGAGTGGCTTGAGGCCACAGTAGAAAAATACCCTGGCAAGCCTGCATTTTCGGATACTGAATGCAGCATTACGTTTGCGCAGGTGTATGATATAGCAAGAAATACAGGAGCATATCTGATAGAACAGCTTGGAGTAGACAGATCCCCTGTTGCAGTATTTGCCGGAAGAAAAATGGTGACACCGGCATACTTCCTGGGTGTGGTATATGCAGGCAGACCGTATGCACCGATTGATGCATCGCTTCCTGACAAGAGAATTGAGAAAATTCTTGAAAATCTGTGTCCAAGGGCTATTGTGGCTGACAGGGAAAGCCTTGAGCATGTGGAGAACATAGTGGATGAGCTGGCAAAGTCAGAAGGCTTCGATAGACCGCAGATATTTATTGCTGAGGATATATCGCGCTTCGAGCAGGTGGCGTGCGCTGATAGTAATTGTAAAATCAGTGAATCAGCAGAAGACGCTGTGACGGATAGTGAGAACGATATGCTCGCAACAGTCCGCAGGCAGATGTCCATGACAGACCCACTGTATATTATCTACACGTCAGGCTCCACCGGCAATCCGAAGGGAGTCATGACATCACATCTGTCACTTATGACATACATCAATGCATATTGTGATGTGATGCATATAGAGGAAAGTGATGTGCTGGGCAATCAGTCACCGCTTGATTATATTGCGGCAATAAGGGATATTTATCTGCCGCTAAAGACCGGTTGCAGCACAGCGATTATTCCAAAAGAGTATTTTATGGAGTCAAATGCCCTGTTTGATTACATGAATGATAAGAAGGTCAGCAGTGTCGGCTGGAGTGTTTCGGCATTTACCATCCTCACATCGCTTGGGGCCTTTGAGGAAGTAGGGCTTAAGAGTCTCAGAAAAATCTGCTTCTCAGGCTCAGTGATGCCGTGCAGGGTGCTTCGAAAATGGCAGGAAAATCTGCCGGAAGCGCATTTTGTGAACCAGTATGGGCCGACAGAGGCAACTGCTTCGTGCACGTATTATAGTGTGGATCATCTGGTGGAAGAGGACGAGGTGCTTCCTATAGGAAAAGCCTATGACAATTACAGGGTTTTCCTGATAGATGAGCATGGAAATGAGCCGGCTGTCGGAGAACAGGGCGAGATATGCGTATGTGGACCAATTCTGGCGCTGGGTTATTATAATGATCCGGAGAGGACAGCTGCGGCATTTACACTCAATCCACTCAACAAGGCTTATCCTGAGCGGATGTACCGCACCGGGGATTACGGAAGGCTCGATGAAGCCGGCATACTTCATTTCTGTGGACGTATGGACCGCCAGATAAAGCACATGGGACACCGTGTGGAGCTTGATGAGGTGGAGCATGCCGCCAATGTGGTAGAGGGAGTCGCAGAAAGCTGCGTTATATATAATAAAGCAAAAGAGGTGCTGATACTTTTCTACACAGGTGACTGTGACAGGAGAAGCCTTGCGCTGGCACTGAGGGACGAGCTCCCGGGCTTTATGGTGCCAAGGAAAATCAAGAAGCTGGAGCAGCTTCCCAAGCTTCCAAACGGAAAATATGATATGAAAAAACTGGAGGAAATGTAAAATGAGAGACACAATTTTAGAGATTTTAGAGGAATTAAGACCGGATGTGGATTTTGAGAAGGAGACAAAGCTCATCGATGACAAAATTCTTGAGTCATTTGATATAGTTTCACTCGTATCGGAGCTGACAGATGAGTTTGACATCACAATCAGACCAAAGGATCTGGTTCCTGAGAATTTCAACTCAGTAGATGCAATCGAGAAGCTTGTGAAAGAGCTTGTGGAGGAATAAAGCATATGATACAGACACCGTACTATGTATTTGATACGGACGAGTTTGCGAAAAGAGCAGCCATGATAAGGGCTGCTCTTGATTGTAAAGGAGGACGTAGGATACCACTTTGCTTTTCGATAAAGGCAAATCCGTTTCTGCTTCACAGGCTGCCGGAGGGCTTAGACCATGTGGAGGTGTGCAGCCCGGGAGAGCTTGAGATATGTATAGCACTAGGTGTGCAGCCGGAGAGCATCATATATTCAGGTGTGATGAAGGAAAAATGCGATATAGAGCGAGCAGTTTCATATGGCGCCGGCATACTGACCTGTGAAAGTATAAGACATGCGGCGCTGATATCAGAAGTGATGCTTGAATGTATGCCTGAAGGTGCGCATGAAACCGGATTTGTCAAAACGAAAGCACAGGTCATACTGCGCCTGACAAGTGGCAACCAGTTTGGCATGTCGCTTGATGATATTGAATATATCATTTCGCATCCGGATGAGTTTAAGGGCATTGCGGTAATGGGTATTCACTACTATTCCGGCACACAGAAGAGTCTTCGCAAAATAAATAAGGACTTGGAAAAAATAAAGTCTGCACTGACCGGATTAAAAGAAAAATACGGCTTTGAGCCACAGCTTGTAGAGTATGGCCCGGGACTTTGCGTGGAGTATTTTGAGGATGACTGGCAGGAAAAGGAAAAACAATCACTTGATGAGGCAGCAGAGGTGCTTAGAGAATTTGCTGTGGAATATCCGCTTGGCATTGAGATGGGACGATTCCTCGCAGCCTCATGCGGTAAATATTACACACAGGTAAAGGACTTAAAATCGACAGGCGATGCCAACTATGCGATTCTGGATGGAGGAATCCACCACCTGAATTACTTCGGGCAGAGGATGGCAATGCAGGTGCCACCGATTAGTATATATAGAGCTGCCGGTGTGGAATTAACACAATTGCCGGACATAGACTATACACTATGCGGAAGCCTCTGTACAGTGGCAGATGTGCTGGTACGCGAGGTGAAGCTTAAGAAGCTTGAGCTTGGTGATGTTCTTGAGTTTGGGCACTGTGGTGCGTACTCGGTGACAGAAGCACCGGCGCTCTTTCTGTCAAGACAGCTTCCGGCTATATATGCATATTCGAAGGAGTATGGATATGAGTGCCTGAGGGAGCATATTCCTGCGGCTGAGATAAATTTGGCCGGAAAAAAATTGTAAATAAAAGCGCCATGGTAAATTGCCATGGCGCTTTTGAATATGACATAAACAAAGCATTTTGTGGGAAGCCTGACTATTAGCCAAGCTCCTTATCACACATATCAAGTACAGAAGCAATGGTAGTATCCATATCATAGTACTTGTATTCACCGAGACGTCCACCGAATATAACACCGGTCTCCTTGTCGGCAAGCTCCTTGTACTTGGCATAGAGCTGTCCGTTTTTCTCATCGTTTACAGGGTAGTAAGGCTCATCGCCGGCCTTCCACTCAGAAGAGTACTCACGGCTGATAATAGTCTTTGGCAGGTCATTGCCATCCTCATCCTTGCCGAACTCGAACCACTTGTGCTCGATGATACGTGTCCATGGAGTCTCGCGGTCTGTATAGTTGACAGCGGCATTGCCCTGGAAGTTAGGAATATCGAGGGTCTCATTCTCAAAGCGCACTGAGCGGTACTCTAAAGTACCTAGCTTAAAGCCAAAGTATGCGTCAATCGGACCTGTATATACAACCTTGTCAGCAAGAGAATCAAGCTCAGCCTTGTGCTCAAGATAGTCGGTATTCAATCTGACCTCAATGCCGTCGAGCAGATTTTCAACCATCTTGGTGTAGCCACCGATTGGAATACCCTGATAAAGAGCGTTGAAGTAATTGTTGTCAAAGGTAAGTCTAACAGGAAGACGCTTTATGATGAAAGCCGGAAGCTCCTTACAATCACGGCCCCACTGTTTCTCAGTGTAGCCCTTCACGAGCTTCTCATAGATATCACGGCCAACGAGTGAGATAGCCTGCTCCTCGAGATTTTTAGGCTCACCGGTGATTTCCTTTTTCTGCTCCTCAATCTTTGCAGCAGCCTCCTCCGGTGTCACCACACCCCACATCTTGTTGAAGGTGTACATGTTAAATGGCATAGAGTAAAGCTCACCCTTGTAGTTTGCCACAGGGCTGTTTGTGAAACGGTTGAACTCAGCAAACTGTGTGATGTAGTTCCAGACCCTCTTGTCATTGGTGTGGAATATGTGGGCTCCGTACATGTGTACATTTATGCCCTCCTGCTTTTCGGTGTAAACATTTCCTGCTATGTTAGGACGCTTGTCCACAACAAGCACTGATTTGCCCTTGGCCTTTGCCTCATGGGCGAAGATGGCTCCGTAGAGACCGGAACCTACTACTATATAATTGTATTTCATTGTTTTCTCCCTGTTGCATATTGATATTATAATTATAAGTACATTTTCCGGAAAAACAAGCAGAAACAATGAAAATAAGTAAATATTAATAAATCCTGTATTAGAAAATTATGATATACTTAGATATAGGAAGTTCAAAAGTAAGAAAATAAGAGGAAAGGCAACGCAACGATGAAACTACCCGGCTACTACTCCTCAGGAGAATTTGCAAAAAAAGCGCATATTACAAAAAAGACCGTCAGGTACTATGACGAGCACAATATTTTAAAACCATCCTACGTAAACGAAAACGGAGCCAGATTCTATAATGATGACGACTTTGCGCGTCTACAGCAGATACTGTTCCTCAAATATCTGGGATTTTCCCTGGATGATATCAAGGAGATGACACTCAGAAACACGGACAGTAATGTCATGTCTGAGTCGCTTCACATGCAGCTTGGCCTCGTGGAGGAGAGGATAGAGCAGATGAAGCTTATGAAATCGGCATTGCAGGAGGCTTCAGAGGTAATAGACGAGGGGCGAAGCGTGGACTGGAGCCATATGCTGGAGCTGGTCAATATAAACGAGATGGAGCAAAAGCTAAAACAGCAGTACAGGGATGCTTCAAATATATCAGCCAGAATCAATCTGCACAGGGATTTCTCAATGAATCCGGTGAGCTGGTTTAGCTGGGTATTTGATGAGTGTAGCTTTTTTGAGGGGGAAAAGGTGCTCGAGGTGGGCTGCGGTGATGCCTCTCTCTGGACACAGAACATAGACAGGATACCGGCAGATATGCAGATAACCCTGACTGATATATCGTATGGCATGGTAAGGGATGCGACGAGAAATGTAGGCGCAGATGACAAGCGCTTCACATATGAGGTGATGGATGCCCACAGGCTGTATAAGCCGGATGCATCGTATGACTGCGTGATAGCAGACCATGTACTGTTCTATTGTGACAATCTGGATGCCGTGTGCAGTGAAATCCTAAGGGTGCTAAAGCCAGGTGGCGTGTTTGTGTGCAGTACATACAGCTCACGGCATATGAAGGAAATAAACGACCTGGTGCAGCAGTTTGATGACCGTATAGAGCTGTCAGCGGAAAGGCTGTATGAGCAATTTGGTAAAGAAAATGGTGAGGCAATACTTGGAAAATACTTTGGTGAGGTAAGCTGGCATGGATACGAGGATGAGCTTGTGGTAGAAAAAGCAGAGCCTGTGATAGAGTATGTGCTCTCGTGCCACGGCAACCAGAACAGGTATATTGTGGACCGCTATAAGGAATTTGCGGCATTTGTCAGAAAGAAGACAGAGGGAGGGTTCCATATCACAAAGGATGCAGGTGTATTTATTGCACGAAAATGATTCAAAAAACAGGATATTATAAGCATATATTTTGTGAAAAATGCTAAAAATATAAAAAAGTACTTGAAGGTGCCCTTGGGGCACCTTTTATAATGCAGGTAAATGATGAATCAGGTCAGTGGATTTTACAGACCGAAAGCATCAAATGCAGCACGTAGTTTCAGTTTGAAGGAGAACAACATGAAAGGTATTATATTAGCGGGAGGTTCAGGCAGACGTCTTTACCCACTCACAATGGTAACATCAAAGCAGTTACTTCCAATTTATGACAAGCCAATGATCTACTATCCTATGTCAGTGCTTATGAATGCAGGCATCAGAGATATTCTGATCATTTCAACACCACAGGATACACCAAGATTCAAGGAGCTCTTAGGAGACGGACATCAGTTTGGTGTCAACCTCACCTACGAGGTACAGCCAAGCCCTGACGGACTTGCACAGGCATTTGTTATCGGTGAGAAATTCATCGGTGATGATACAGTAGCCATGGTTCTCGGAGACAACATCTTCGCAGGACACGGTCTCAACAAGAGACTCAAGGCTGCAGTTGAAAACGCAGAGAGTGGTAAGGGTGCCACAGTATTCGGATACTATGTAGATGACCCTGAGAGATTCGGTATCGTAGAGTTCGATAAAGAGGGAAAGGCTATTTCAATCGAGGAAAAGCCGGAGCATCCAAAGAGTAATTACTGTGTCACAGGTCTTTATTTCTACGACAACAACGTAGTAGAGTACGCAAAGAACCTTAAGCCATCAGCCAGAGGAGAGCTTGAGATAACAGACCTTAACAGAATCTATCTCGAGAAAAAGGCACTCAATGTAGAGCTTTTAGGACAGGGCTTCACATGGCTTGACACAGGAACACATGAGAGTCTTGTAGATGCCACAAACTTTGTCAAGACAGTCGAGACACATCAGCACCGCAAGATAGCATGTCTTGAGGAAATCGCTTACTTAAACGGCTGGATTACAAAGGATGAAGTATTAAAGACATATGAGCTCGTAAAGAAGAACCAGTACGGACAGTACTTAAAGGATGTACTTGATGGAAAATACCGCGAGCAACTGTACTAATTATAGTAAAATCGACATTGCGTTAGTTAGCTGGTAGATTAAGTTAATAGAAATAATTTAAATCCCGCTTGCAAAAAGCGGGAATCAGGAGGAAATCAAAATGACAATTATCGTAACAGGTGGAGCAGGATTTATCGGAAGCAACTTCGTATTTCATATGCTTAACAAATATGCGGATTATCGTATCGTATGCTTAGACTGTCTCACATATGCAGGAAATCTCTCAACACTTGAGCCTGTAATGGACAATCCAAACTTCCGTTTCGTAAAGGAGAGCATCACAGACCGTGACGCCGTATACAAATTATTTGAGGAAGAGCATCCTGATATGGTTGTAAACTTCGCAGCAGAGTCACACGTTGACCGTTCAATCGAGAACCCACAGGTATTCCTTGATACAAATATCATCGGAACATCAGTGCTTATGGACGCATGCCGCAAGTATGGTATTAAAAGATATCACCAGGTATCAACAGATGAGGTATACGGAGATCTGCCACTTGACCGCCCTGACCTTTTCTTCCATGAGGATACACCAATCCATACATCAAGCCCATATTCATCATCAAAGGCAGCAGCAGACTTACTCGTGCTTGCTTACCACCGCACATATGGACTTCCTGTAACAATCAGCCGTTGCTCAAACAACTACGGACCATACCATTTCCCGGAGAAGCTTATCCCTCTTATGATAGCAAATGCACTTAATGATAAGCCACTCCCGGTATACGGAACAGGCGAGAACGTGCGTGACTGGCTCTATGTAGAGGATCACTGCAAGGCAATCGACCTTATCATCCACAACGGACGTGTAGGAGAGGTTTACAACGTAGGTGGACACAATGAGAAGACAAACCTTGAAATCGTAAAGATTATCTGTAAGGAGCTCAACAAGCCTGAGAGCCTTATCACATTCGTAGGAGACCGTAAGGGCCATGATATGCGTTACGCAATCGACCCAACAAAGATCCACAATGAGCTCGGATGGCTTCCTGAGACCAAGTTTGAGGACGGAATCAAGAAGACAATCAAATGGTACCTTGACAATCGTGAGTGGTGGGAGACAATCATCAGTGGAGAGTACCAGAACTACTATGAGAAGATGTACGCGAATAGATAGTTATTATCGTTTGTCTGGTGGTTTTGCGCATATATGGTGATGTTAGTCACGATAATAATTAAGCATAAAGGAGACCCGAAATGAAAGTATTTGTTACAGGAGTTGCAGGTCAGCTCGGACACGACGTAATGAACGACCTTGCAGCACGCGGTTACGAAGGAATCGGAACAGATATAGCACCACAGTACAGCGGAGCAGATGATGGCACATCAGTTACAACTATGCCGTATGTATCACTTGACATCACAGACCGTGATGCAGTGGAAAAAACAATTACAGAGCTTAAGCCTGACGTGGTAGTACACTGTGCAGCATGGACAGCAGTAGATCTGGCCGAGGATGATGATAAAAAAGCAAAGGTGCATGCAATCAACGCAGATGGCACTCAGAATATAGCAGATGCCTGCAAGAAGATAGATGCCAAGATGGTATATATCAGCACAGACTATGTATTTGACGGACAGGGCACCACACCATGGCAGCCTGACTGCAAGGACTATGCACCGCTCAACGTATACGGACAGACAAAGCTCGATGGAGAGCTTGCAGTGGCAAATACTCTTGAGAAGTACTTTATCGTGCGTATAGCATGGGTATTTGGAGTGAACGGCAAGAACTTCATCAAGACAATGCTGAATGTCGGCAAGACACATGACAGGCTCACAGTAGTAAGTGACCAGATTGGTACACCGACATACACACTCGACCTTTCAAGACTGCTCGTAGATATGATAGAGACTGATAAATACGGTTACTATCATGCTACAAACGAGGGCGGATATATCAGCTGGTATGATTTCACAAAGGAAATTTTTAAGCAGGCAGTGGAGCTTGGTCATACAGAGTATTCAGAGGACAGACTCACAGTAATGCCTGTTACCACAGCAGAGTATGGTGTGTCAAAGGCAGCACGTCCGTTTAACAGCAGACTTGACAAGAGCAAGCTTGTAGAGAATGGATTTAAGCCGCTCCCTACATGGCAGGATGCGCTGCACAGATATTTGCAGGAGATTAACTTTTAGAAAGGACATAGAAATCATGGGACAGATTAAAGTACAGAAAAACGTAGGTGGAATCGAAGGACTTTGCATCATCGAGCCTACAGTACACGGAGACAACCGTGGATACTTTATGGAGACATACAATTCAAAGGACATGCAGGAGGCAGGCATTGACAGAGTATTCGTACAGGATAATCAGTCATGCTCCACAAAGGGAGTGCTCCGCGGACTTCATTTCCAAAAGGAATACCCACAGGCAAAGCTTGTGCGTGCAGTAAAAGGCTCAGTATTTGATGTGGCGGTAGACTTAAGAAGCAATTCAAAGACATACGGCAAGTGGTTCGGAGTAGAGCTCACAGAGGAGAACAAGAAGCAGTTCCTTATCCCGGAGGGCTTTGCACACGGATTTTTAGTACTCTCAGATGTAGCAGAGTTCTGCTACAAGGTTACAGATTTCTGGCATCTTGGAGACGAGAGCGGTCTTGCATGGAATGATCCTGCAATCGGCATCGAGTGGCCACAGCTTGTCGGAGAGTATCCGGGAAGCGCCGACGGAAGCGGATACACACTTGAGGATGGCACACCAATCAATTTAAGTGATAAGGATCAGAAGTGGGAGACACTGGAGAATACATTTAAGTTTTAATTGATATGATATATCATAATATTATAGCTTTCGACATTAATTGTCGGAAGCTATTTACGTTATAAAAGTCTTGACCTTAATCACTAATAGTTGTAAACTAAACAAAAAATTAATTGAGGAAAATATATGAAGTTAAAGCAAAGTAAAGTATTTAAGGCTGGCATAGGATATACTATAGGAAATGTCATGGTTAAAGGTATAAATTTTTTGGCTATTCCTATATTTAGTAGATTGTTAACTACGGAAGAGATGGGGTTGTATACGGTTTTTGCCGCATATGAAGCAGTCTTGTTCGTTTTTATTGGAATGGCTCTGCATAGCTCAATAAGAAGCGCAAAATATGAGTTTGAGGGTAAAATTGATGATTTTACATCATCAATTATGGGAATATATTGGATAAATTTAATAGTTGCCTTGTTTATTTCTATTGTTTTTAATAAAATATTGACAAAATTATTGGATCTTGATTTAGTTACATTGGTTATGCTTGTGATATACAGTTTTGGAATTGCGGTAGTTACTTTATATAATGCAAGAATTAGCTTGGATTATGAGTATAAAAAATACATTAAGGTTTCTTTAGCAAGCACAATTGGAAATGTAGGTCTTTCTTTAATATTAATTAAGACTATTTTTAATTCATCAAGAGGATTTGGAAGGGTACTTGGAATTACAATTTCCACTGTACTTGTTACAGTATATATTATATATGATTTATATAAACGTGCTCGACCGACATTTAGAAAAAAATATTGGAAGTTTGGAATAAAATACAGCTTGCCTATTATTCCACATGGAATATCACAGGTGTTGCTTGCCCAATTTGACAGAATAATGATTAATAAAATGATAGGAAAGTCTGAGGCTGGCATATATGGACTTGTTGGTAATATCAAATTGATTTTAGCTATTATATCAGATTCAATTTCTGAAGTGTGGATGACATGGTTTTATGAAAAGATGAAAAATAAAGAAATAGAAGCTGTCAGAAGTAGAGCAAGACAATTGTGTTATTTTTTCCTCATTATTGCTATTGGAGTAATGTCAATTTCACCAGAATTGGTTCTTATAATAGGCGGACAAAAATATGCAGTTGGAAAATATGTTGCAATCCCTATGATTTTAGATGCTTTTGTATTATTTATATATAATGTAATAGTTCCATCTGAATATTTTAAGCAAAAAACAAGTTTTATCATGTGGGGAACAATGAGTGCGGCGGTAATTAATATCATTACGAATTATATATTTATACAGAAATATGGCTTTATTGCGGCTGCATATACTACGCTGTTTGCATATATTTGTTATATGATATTACATCTTGTTATTTCTTATAGATTAATGAGATTTTCTATTATTCCAGTTAGCTGTATTGCATTATGTTTACTTAGTATTGTGATAATTGCAATAGTAGATCTTATATTTATTGATAATATATTTGTAAGATATTTGGTATGTTTTGCTGTGGTCATGTTTATTGGAATTAAGGTGCTGCCGGAGTTTGTTAAAGAGAACAGAAGAAAAGCAGAGTAAAAGTACAAAGTTCTTGACTATGTAATATGTTGGATGTAAACTAAAAAGGTTATTGTAAATATCGAGAATGTAGAAAGGCAGATTTTAGATGAATAGGGAACTGAGTTTGGAAGAGGTGCATAAAGAAACCTTAAATGTTTTAAAAAAAATAGATGAGATATGTGAGCACAATGATATTAAGTATTCAATTATGTATGGAACATTAATAGGATATATGAGACATAATGGGTTTATACCTTGGGATGATGATATGGATGTTTGCATGTTAAGACCTGAATATGATAAGTTTGTAGCATATTGTAATGAACATGAAGAAGAACTATATCCATTTAAGTTGATGTCAAAATATACAGCCGATGATTATCCTTTTAATTTACAAAGATTTTGTGATACCAGATTTAAGATGGTTAAAACGGATGGACTATCTGATGCGGGGATGGGATTATTTATAGACATTTATCCTTTAGATGCATTAGGAAATGTTAAGAATGGTGCTAAAAAACAAATAGAAAAAAAGAAAACATTTTGGATGCAGTGTGTTGGTTGTGCACAGAGTAAGAATATAATGGGAACAAATAAGAGTTTTGTTAAACGATTATTAAGATTTCCGGTTTACTTGTATTCACATGTGAAGGGGACTAAGTATTTTTTGGATAAGTTTGATGTGCTTACAAATAGCTATTCATATGAGGATAGCAAATATGTCGGGGATTTGATATGGGATAACTGTGTTACATATTATGAGAAGGAATGGTTCGAAGATGTTGAGGACATTATATTTGAAGGTGTAAAAACCAAAATTCCCGTTCAGGCTAAAAAGGTATTGGAAGAAGAATATGGAGACTATATGACTCCACCACCTGAAGAGGAGAGAGTTCCATATCATGAATATATAATATATAGAAAATAATGGTGATAATTGATGCTATTGATTGGTAATTATAAAACTTTTATTGAAAAATATAATAAAGAAGTCTTCTCTATTGTATATATTTTTCTACTTATACATTTCTTTTGGGGAACAACAATGATACAAATTCATTTGCCACGTTGTTATACATGGATTTGTTTGGTAGTGCTTCTGGGATATATTATAGGTAAAATATTAGTTGAACCAAATAGAAAATATCTGATTATTATGGCAACAATTGTTGCACCATTTATTATAAGTGGGCTTTTAAGTGGCTATCATGAATTAATGTATGTGGGTTTATTGATAGCAGCAGCAAAAGATATTCCAATTGATAGAATTTTAAAAGACTACCTAATGGTATGTATACCGTTTTTATTAATTACGATACTAGGAAGTCAAATAGGGATTGTTGAGAACCTAATATATCCAAGTCTATACAGGGGAAATAGGATTGCATATGGATTTTTATCACCTACGGATTTTTGTGCTCATGTTTTATTCATTATTTTAGTATTGTTTTCTGTGATAAAAAAGAAGAATTATTGGAAAATGGCTTTAATATCTGTTCTGATTGCAGCTTTTCTTTATTTTAGATGTGATGGTAGAACAACTGTTGCCAGTCTACTTATTTTCTTGACAGGAATAGCTATATGCTATATTATAAAAAAATGGGTTGGATTAAATAAGCGTATTGAATGGCTACTTGTAGATATCTGCGAGAGTTTTATTGTGATAGCTTCGTTTGTATTGGGATGGTTATATCAGCTTAATAATAAATATATTATTGGATTAAATGATGTGCTGTCGGATAGATTAAAGTATATTGCCCAGACTATGTCGACATATAATATCAAATTATGGGGGCAGTATATTGAGGAACACGGAAATGGTGGGTCTATTATTGCTAAAGATAATTATTTTTTTATAGACAATTCATTTGTAAGATGCATGTATGAGTATGGAGCTATTGTTTTTGTGCTGGTTATAGTGCTTATATTTATGGCTCAAAAAAAGATGCTGGATAATGAGAAATATATTATGTGTTTAGCATTTTTTATCGTGACTATAGCGTCATTTGCTGAACACCATCTCCTTGAAATTGCATATAATCCGTTTATTTTTTCTGTTTTTGCTTGTATGAGCAATAATGATAAAGTTATTATGGAAGAAAAGAGGATTTGTTAAATATGATTTCGGTTTGTGTTGCTGCTTTTAACGGCGAAAAATACATTGAGGAACAGATTTTATCTGTATTAAGAAATCTTGATTCTCAAGATGAAATAATTATTTCAGATGATGGTTCTTCTGATAGAACCAGAAGAATTGTTGATGATTTGGCTGAAAAGGATAGAAGAATTAGAATTATAGATGGTCCTCGAAAAGGACTGATTAAGAATTTTGAAAATGCAATAGTACATTCAAAAGGCGATATTATTTTTTTATGCGATCAGGATGATGTATGGAAAGATAATAAAGTTAAAACAGTACTAGATATTTTTGGAAATACGGATTGTACTTTGGTAATGCATGATGCATGCATTGTTGATGCTAATTTGAGAATTTCCGGTTGCTCTTTTTTTGAATTTAAAAAATGCAAAAAAGGGTATTGGAGAAACTTGATAAAAAATTCATATATAGGTTGCTGTATGGCTTTTAAACGAAGCATACTGGATTATGCAATTCCTTTTCCGGATAATATTCCAATGCATGATCAGTGGATTGGATTGTTGTCGGAAAGAGTTGGAAAAGTTGAGTTCTGTAACGAACAGCTTCTTTTATATAGAAGACATTCAAATAATGCATCAGAAATGACTCATTTACCTTTGGGTGAGATGGTTAAGAATAGAGCGATTATGCTGAAATGTATAAATAAAAGAATCAGGGAGAAGAAATGATATTAGCAGGTATAACATTATTCAATCCAGACGTTGCAAGACTAGAAGAGAATATATCATCAATTTATGGACAAGTTGATAGGGTAATATGTGTGGATAATGGTTCGGATAATATAAAGAGCATTGAGGATTGTGTATTAAAGAACTGGAAAAATATAACAATTATTAAGAATGGAAAAAATGAAGGCATTGCTAAAGCTTTGAATCAGATGTTTGAATTTGCCATTGAACAACAATACGAATATGTTTTGACTTTAGATCAAGACTCAGTATGCCCGGATAATATAATTGAAGAATATAATAAGTATTTAGATGAACATAAATTGGGTTCATTATGTCCACAGTGTGTTGATAGAAATTTCAAAAGTGAATTGAATAATGAAGATGTTATAGAGGTGGATAAGTGCATAACATCAGCTTCATTGGTGCCGGTTTCAGCTTGGAATGATGTTGGCGGATTTAATGAAGAACTTTTTATAGACTTTGTTGATCATGATTTTTGTGCTAAGCTTAAGGAACATGGGTATAGAATACTTCAGATTGGTAGTGTGAAGCTTAGCCATGAATTGGGAAAAGGAAAAAATTATAGTATTTTAGGCGTTAAATTTACTGCACTTAATCATTCAGCAATGAGAAAATATTATATGGTTAGAAATTGGATTTATTATATGAATGAACATAAAGATATAATAAATCTAAAGGCAGAAAAGAAATCATATAGATTATTTTTTTTTAAAACACTAATATTCGAAGATGATAAGTTGAAAAAAATGAAACAAATGCTAAAGGGTAGAAGAGACGGCATTGAATTAATAAGGAGAATTCATGAAATCAAGTAAAACAATCAAAATAGTAATGGAGATGATAACATATATTAGTTTAGTTTTGTATATGTTTGATGTTGTATTATTAGGAACAGGGGAACTGACAAAGAGCTTTGGAATTCAAAGTAGAATGATTTTTTTCGGAATATCGGTTTTAGCGGCAGTTGTCCTTATATTATTGGATTTGAAAAAATATTTGAATAATAAGTATTTAATAAGTGTACTTGTTTTCATGGTTGTTATATTTATAGCTGCTATTAGAGGCTTTGTTGGAAAACAAAACACAACAATACTTTTGTCTGATTTCAAAGGTTTTTTGAATTTTTTGATAGTTTTTCCAATGATGGCAGTTATGTATAAAAAAAATAGAGTGATTTCATTTTTGAAAATGTTATGTTTGTCACTTGGAGTTGTATCTGTGTTAGGTATTATTCTGGCATTTTATCTGCAGATGCCTTTAGAGATAAGACACTGGGCATATGATTTTTTTGATGGATATAATATATGCATGATTACAGAATTGACAGGAAGGGTGACTCGCATTTTTTTCAATTCTGGAAGCAGACTTTTTTTTGCTGGTTTTGCTTTAAGCATTGTATTTTCGTTAATAGAAAATAAACGTAAAATTATTTGGATATTTATTGCATCGTTAGATATTTTTGGTGTGTTTATTTCGTATACACGATCAGGCTACTTGGCATTTGCTATTGGAATATTTGCATTTGTAGTATTAATATTATTATTTTATAGAGACTTTTTTAAACCATTGGCTATAAGGGCATGTTTTGTTGCTGGAATAGTTGTTGTGTTAATTGGTACGGTTAGTGTCGCTGAAAAAGCAAATTTGGTTGATGTGGCCATAAATAGATGTTTATTTGCCGGAGCAGAAATAGAAGATAATGATACAAATGTTGACAAACCTTCTGATAATAAAAATGATAAAAATAATAAAAATGACAAATTAACAAACGAAAAAGCTGAAATTCAAAATTTAGCCATCAGAGAACAGAGAAAGACTTTAGCAATAGAAAATATAAAGAAACATCCATTCTTTGGCGGAGGATTGGGAGTATCCAATGATATAAATGATGGTTTTATTGAGTATTTTTATTTAGATATTTTAAGTAAAATAGGTTTTATAGGCTTTATAATTTTTATTATTCCTTTTTTATTTTCTGCTTTTGATACTATTATTTTGCGTGATGTATTTTGCAAAGAACAAAGATTATTAGCTTTGGCAGCACAGTTAGGCTGTTTGTTTGTTTTTGTTATATCATATTTTAATCCTTGCTTAAACTCAAGTGTTGGATTATTTATGTATTCATTGGCTCTTGTTTTAGCTATGCCGTGGGAAAATAAGAAACCAAAGACTGCTTATTTTATAAGTTCTACTAACCATTATAATGTGAGAACAGGAAAGTTTGTTAATGATTATATTAAAAAAGGTTATGATGTAATTTATGTAACCTCTGATTTTGATCATATGACCAAAAAGAGGTATTATTTTAATGAGTATAAAAATAGTAAGCAACTGCATGTAATCTCTTACAAAAAAAATTTATCAATAAGCAGGATATTGAGTCATCTGATGTTCAGTTACAAAACGTTTTACATGTTATTGGCTTGTAAACCAGAATTGGTGTATGTAGAAGTGCCAAATAATTCATTGGTAAAAAGTTCAGCAAAATATAAAAAGATTAATAATGCTGAGATTATTGTGGACGTTTTTGATATGTGGCCGGAATCTATGCCGGTTAAGACAAAGAATATGATTGTAAACTGGGGATTCGATATTTGGAGAAATTTCAGAAATAAGAATTTAAAATTTGCAGATCAAATATGGATTGAGTGTGATTATTATAGGGAGTTATTGTCGGCACAAAAGATTAACCTTCCAATGGAAACCAAATATTTGAAATTGAAAAATGCAGAAACAAGTATAGAAATGAAAGTATCAGAAGAAGAAATTGATTTATGCTATTTAGGTAGTATAAATAATATCATTGATATATCATTAATTGAAAAAATTGTTTCAGAGTTTGCGAAAAATAAAAGAACAAGAATCCATATAATTGGTGATGGTGAAAGAAAAGATGAATTTCTTGATATTCTGAAAAAAAATAGTATAGAAATCATTGATCATGGTAAAGTATATGAGATAGATAAATTGCAAGAGATTTTTGATCAGTGTTGGTTTGGAATTAATGTCTTACGAGAAGATTTAGCGATTGGAATTACAATGAAGTCTATTTCGTATTTTAGGGGCGGTCTTCCGATTATCAATACTGTTCAGGGTGATACAAGTAGATTTGTAGAAGAATGTAACATTGGAATAAATGTTGACCGACATGATGTCAAATCTTGTGTTTTAAGAATTCTTAATATAACAAAAGATGATTTGGCTTGTATGAAGAATAATACCAGAAACTTGTTTGAACAAAAATTTGCAGAATAGGATAAAAAACATGAAAAAATATTTTAAAAAAACAATGCAATCTATTATTTTTATATTGAAAGTCTTGTTATATTTATCATTACTGTTCAGTTTTCTCTTTCTGTTTTCGAGAAATAATTTTGCAGTTTTAAATATTTCAAGAACAATGGCAACTACAATTTTTACGTATGTATTTGTTGGGCTTTTAATGACAGCGATATATGGCAGATATGATATAGGTAGAAGAAAGAGTAAGCCGATAATTTATTCATTGGTATTAGCAACATTATTTACAGATTTTGTTGCATATATCCAGTTAATGATAATGAACACGATAACACCAAATGTTTCTGCCTTCAAGTTTTCTGATATAGGTACTTTGGCACTTGTAATTGTAGTCCATGTGGTTATTATTATTGTTTTTGTTCATATTGGTAATGGCATATTTTTCGCAATAAATGATCCTGAGAGCTGTTGTGTAATTACTACACAGGAATCAGACCTGTCAAAGCTTTCTTCTTCTGTAAAACGTTACAAAAAGCAGTATTGCATTAAAAGGGTAGTAGATTATAGAAGAAAAGATCTTTATGATATCATAAAAGATATGGATACAGTGTTTATATATGATATTCCTTCTGATAAGAAACCGGATATAATTAATTTCTGTTATGAGCGAATGATAAATATATATATAAATCCTGATGTATGCGATTTGGTTGAAAATGTATCAGAACATTATTTGCTGGATGATGTATCATTTCTTAATCACAATATCAGCAATATGACTTTTGAGCAGAGAGTGATAAAACGAATATTTGATATTATATTCTCTTTGATATTTGTGGTGATTAGTTCACCAATCTGGATTGTAAGTTCTATTGCAATAAAATTGGGAGATGGCGGAACCGTATTTTTTAAACAGAAGCGTGCAACACAATATGGAAGAGTGTTTTATGTTTATAAATTTAGAACAATGAAAGAACATGTTGAAAACCGATCTGCAACATCGGATGATGACAGAATAACAAAGGTGGGAAAGGTACTTAGAAAGACAAGACTTGACGAGGTACCTCAGCTGTTCAATATATTGAAGGGGGATATGAGCTTTGTTGGACCAAGACCTGAGATGCTTGAAAATGTGAAAAGCTATACAAGCGAATTGCCGGAGTTTAAATATAGACTGAGAGCAAAGGCGGGATTAACCGGATATGCTCAGATTGCCGGAAAATATAATACATCACCAAAGGATAAGCTTATACTTGATATGATGTATATTGAAAACTATAGTTTTAGAACAGATATCAAATTATTGTTCCAGACGGCTATTGTACTTCTCAAGAAGGATAGTACTGAGGGATTCCAAAAGGTGTCAGATTGCTTAGAGTGTGAAAAGACACCAGAGAATTTAATTGATTAAGACATTTTATAAAAATGGGTAATACTTGTAAGAAATTGTTGCAAGTTTTACCCATATAATATTTTACTAAAATTGAAGAGAAAATATTTTGTAATATTTTGTAATTTTTCAAAGAAATTACTTGCAATATCATAACATAAATACTAGTATTATATATATAAAATAAAAAAAGTCCAGCTAATAAATGTCAATAGTAAAATGAGAAAAAATCTATTTTATTTTCTGACTAAAAAAGGGCGGACTTTCCCCTTGGTGAAAATATCGTTTTTGAAAGATATTGAT
>UMLF01054739.1_pt1 | contig 20531 bp, 18 predicted proteins | sample 1966501 | NCBI WGS metagenome assembly UMLF01 (sample SAMEA4836194, study PRJEB28245) | human gut metagenome | biome: gut microbiome; material: fecal sample | place: Denmark | collected 2008 | reverse complement strand
GAAAGGTTCATCGTAAATGGTCAGGCAGCCATCTTTTTGCAGCCGCCGCAGCACCGGGTACAGTGTCGATTCGCTCAATTCCAACGCCTGCTTGATCTCCTGGGTGATCTTGTAGCCATAAGTACCTTCTTCCTCGCGCGATACGACCGCCAGCACCACGGCATCCAGCAGCGCCGCGCCTGTGGTAAAGCTCATGTGGGTGCCCCCTTCCCTGTTGTATTAGCCCGGCAGTGCCGCTGTGTGTGGCGGCGGCTTTGACGGTATTATTTTGTTCTATATATTATATATCATATAATATTATGTCAGTCAATATATTTTATCTGGTTCTTTCCCACTACTTCAAAAATGGCAGCAAAAATGCCGCAGACACACAGCCTGCGGCATAAAAGTGATGCTTATTCTGTTTTAGCTTACCTGATGCTGCTCGATCCAATCCGCCACCGCGCGGGAAAGCTCGGTCAGGCTGCCCTTGGTAAAGGGGGCTTTCATTCCGGCGCTTTCGGCCAGCTCGGTATAGGTTGCCATACCGGCCAGGTTGGTCAGCTTCATATAGCGCTGCCAGGCGTCCTTGTGGTCCTTCAGGCTGGCCACAAAGAACTGCAGGGCAATGGCGGTTGCCAGGCAATAATCAATATAGTAGAACGGGCATTCAAAGATATGCAGCTGGCGCTGCCAGCCTGCGCCGCGGCCATAGAACGGCAGGTCGCCGAACTTGTTCCAGGGGCGGTATTTCTTTTCCAGCTCCAGCCAGACGGCATTGCGTTCATCCGGCGTAAGATCTGGCTGCTGATACATAATGTGCTGGAATTCATCCACCATGCAGCCGTATGGCAGGAAGATAAAGCTGTCCTCGGCGTGCAGCAGCTCGTATTTATCCGTATCCTCCTTAAAGAAGAGGTGATGCCACGGGGCGGTCAGGAACTCCATGCTCATGGAGTGGATCTCGGCGCTCTCCATACCGGGGCACTGGATATCTTCGGGGATGTTCTTGGGGCTGCGGGCAGCCAGGTAGCCTTCCAGCGCATGCCCTGCTTCATGGGTCAGCACATCCACATCTCCCGCCGTGCCGTTCCAGTTGGCAAAAATGAAGGGGGTCTTGTAATCGGGCAGCATTTCCTCATAACCGCCGCTCATTTTGCCGGGGCGGCTGAGAACGTCGAACATCTCGTTATCCTGCATGAAGTCGATGAACTCTGCCGTTTCGGGGCTGAGCTCATGGTACATCTTGCGGGCACCGGCCATCAGCTCGTCATAGCTGCCGTGCGGCACGGGGTTGCCGTCCGCAAAGCTGATGGTGCTGTCCCAGAACATGGGGTTCTCAATGCCGGTGCGCTTGTTGCGCAGAGCCAGAGCCTTCTGGATCATGGGCACCACCTGCTCCACCACTTCCTGGCGGAACGCGGCAACCTCCGCCGGGCCGTAACCGATGCGGTTCATGCGGATATAGCTCAGCTCGCTGTAATCGTTGTAGCCCAGGATGCGTGCCTGCTCGTTGCGATTCTTGACCATCTTATCATAGATCTCGTCAAACTCGGCGCGGTGGGCGTCAAAGTAAACGGCTTCCGCCTCGTAAGCCTTACGGCGCATGGCGGGGTCAGTGCTCTGCTTATACAGCGTCAGCTGCGGGATGGTCAGCTGTTTGCCGTCCAGCTCCGCCATTGCACCGCCGTACAATTTCTGGTAAGCACTGGTCAGGGCATTTTCCTCTTTCTGCAGTTCGATCACCCGGTCGTCCATGCTCAGCACCAGGTTGCGCAGGCTGGGCAGAATGCGGGTACCGAACGCTTCTTCCAGCGCTTTGGCGTGCGGGTTGGAAAGAATCGCCTCCGCAACATTGCGTGCTGCATTGCTGACCGCCGGGCCAGTTGCATCAAACCATTCCTGTTCCCCGCTCCAATATTCATCGCGGGTATCCTGGGTATAATGGATGGATGCCAGGCAGGATGCCGTGTGGTAATGGGCCATCATGGCGTTTTCTTCGCGGTAAAGTTGTACCAGTTCTTCGCCGCTCTGGGCAGCGGCCATCTTTTTGGCATACTCTTCGCACTGGGCCAGAACCTTATCCAGGTCCGGGCGTTCGTACTTCATTTCTGAAAATTTCATAGCGATTCCTTTCTATTGTACATCCATTTTGGGGATACCGGAAATTCAAAAAGTCCGCCACGTTGCAAAAACAGGCCATTTTTTGCTTCTTTCGGCTTTCCCAACGGATAAGTATTTTTCCGTGCAGGCACGGGCATTTGGCGTTAAACCTTGTTATGTTAATATCATAGCACACCAACAGGTATTTGGGTAGCCCCCTGTGCGGCGGGCAAAATGCACTTGCGGGTTTGCGGCAAATAGGCTACAATGGCAGTGAGCAAACACTGCGGCTTTTGCCGCCACAAAGGAGCAAACGACCATGACGTATAACGAAGTACTTACTGCAGCGCGTGGCCAGATGGGGCCCTGCAAAGCGTGCCCTGTGTGTGATGGGCGTGCCTGCCGCAACACGGTGCCGGGTCCCGGTGCCAAGGGCGTGGGTGATGTTGCCATCCGCAATTACAGCGCATGGCAGAACGTGCGGGTGAACATGGACACCATTTGCGAATCGGGTGAGCCGGACACCACGCTGGAAATGTTCGGCCACAGTTACCGCATCCCGGTTTTTGCCGGGCCGGTGGGTGCCATGCAGCTGCATTACGGCACCAAGTACACCGATCTGGAGTACAATGATATTCTGGTTCCCGCCTGCCACGATGCCGGGATCCTGGCTTTCACCGGTGACGGCACCAATCCCGCGGTTATGGTGGGTGCCTGCAAGGCGGTAAAAGCCAATGCCGGGTTTGGCATTCCAACCGTAAAGCCTTGGGATGCCGGGACGATTGCAGAAAAGATGGCCCTGGTGCGTGCCACCGGCGCGTTTGCCGTTGCCATGGACATTGACGCCGCTGGTCTGCCGTTTTTGAAGAACCTGAACCCGCCCGCCGGCAGCAAAACGGTGGAGGAGCTGCGCGGCATTATTGCGGATGCCAAGGTCCCGTTCATCATCAAGGGCGTCATGACGGCACGCGGCGCGCAGAAAGCGGTGGAAGCCGGTGCTTCGGCGATCGTGATTTCCAACCACGGCGGGCGCGTTCTGGACCAGGTGCCCGCCACAGCAGAAGTTCTGCCGGAAATTGCGGAGGCCGTCAATGGCCGCTGCAAGATTCTGGTGGATGGCGGCATCCGCACGGGTGTGGATGTATTTAAGGCGTTGGCCCTTGGCGCAGACGCCGTATTGATTGCCCGCCCCTTTGTGAACGCCATTTACGGTGCCGGTGCCGAGGGTGTTCAGGTGTATGTGGACAAGCTGGCCGGTGAGCTGGCCGACACCATGAGTATGTGCGGTGCACATTCCCTGGCCGAGATCACCCGCAACATGGTGAGAGTGTGATTTTTTACGAGGGTTTGTGTTCCTTCTTTGAAAAGAAAGAACCGAAGAAACTTTAATCTCGTATTACATACAAAATAAGATCAAGGCCCGTTGCACAGGATTTTGGGATGCAGCGGGCCTTGGTTGTTTTAGGTGATATTTTTTATTGCTCTGTAGGGAACGGTCTTGACCGTTCCTCAACGTTGGGGCCAGATATTTTTGTGTGTGCCAATCCTCAACCCGTGGAACGTTCAAGACCGTTCCCTACAAATTGGGCAGGGTTTCTGCCCTCTTTTCATACTATACAAATACAAAACCAAAATAACCGCCCGCCTGCCGGAACGTCATATTCCAAACAGACGGGCGGTTATCTAAGGCAATACCGCATAATTCTAAGTGCCGATACGGCGAGCGAGGTGCGGCAGCTGCTAAGCCAAAAGCGCAGATAATACTGGATGCTGCAAAGGTGAGCGCCGCCAGTGGCGGAAACAGCGAACCGAAGCAGGGGCAGCGGTCGCAGAGTGCGAGGGGCTTTTGCCCCCGAAGCACGATGCGGGTACCGCAACCCGACATTATCGAGCATTTTGGCAACGCAGATGCCGTGCCGCAGCCGCCGAAGCGGTGCTTTAGCCGTAAGGCGGGAATTGTGCGGTATTGCCCTAAATTTGTCTTATCATTTCGGGTGCTTTTGTCTCGCTATCCCGCAACCTTACTGCGCGTGGTTGATGGGTTCCATGATGGCGTGTACCACAAAGCGCTGGTTGTTGGAAGCATAGGCGGAGCGACAGGTGGAAAGCGTCAGGATATGGCTGCCGCTGGGAACATCCACGCCGGTATCATACAGCGAAAGTTCTTTCAGATACCGCAAAAAGGCATCGTAATCTTCGCCCTCACTGTAATCCAGCGCATAGCACGGGTCGTCCGATTTGGCATCGTGTGCCGAGAAGATGCGGCACAGGTAGTCGCCATCCGGCGTGTACAGGGTAAACGTTGGGTTTGCGCTGTAAAAATCCTGCTTGCGGTAAGCATCCAGCTTGCCGAACATGGCGCCGTTATGGATGTTGTGACCATGGATCACATGGCACAGACCGTCCGCCCAGCTGGTGGAATCCCACGAAGGGCGGATCAGACAGCCATCGTTGCTGCTTGCACCGGAAAAGCTGCGGCGCAGGTAATAGTTGGAATCTTCGTTCTGCACCACCGGCAGCGAAAGTTCCAGCCCCGGCACACTGAGCCATGCGGTAACGTCCGGGTTCTGCTCTTTCAACGCGGTAAAGTCCAGGCGGGAAGCCGGGGCGTTATCGCCGCCGGTGCTGGTATCCATCCAGACAAGCTGGGTGCGCAGGGCCTGGTATTCTTCATCACTTTTCTGGTAGCTTGTCCACTGCCAGAAGAACAACAGCAGGAACACCACCGCGGCAGCCAGCAGCGCCGGTACAATAAACTTGGAAAGCTGCGCTGCCGTTACGCCATCCGTACTGCGCCGACGACGCGGCTTGGGGTCTTTCTCCGGCGGCTCACGGTACATGGTGTACTGCTTTCTGCTGGATTTGTGGTGGGTATTGCTGCCTGTGGAGCGGCGGGGCTGCCCGCTATAAGAGGGATTCTGTCTGCTCATGCTTACCCCCTGTCGGAATGCGAGGCATCATCGCCGTTTTCTTTCTTTTTGCGCACCACGGTCACACCAACAGCCGCGCCAATACATACAACTGCCAGCGCCAGGAAGATCCACATCACCGGGCTGTCACCGGTGGGCAGGCCGTACTGACCGTTTGCAAAAGCCGGAACATTCGGCGGGGCCGTGGGGCTAATCTTGGGGGTATCACCATCGCCATTGGGTATTGCGTTACCCGGCGTATTCGGGTCATCGCCGGGTTTACCCGGGGTCGGACCACCACCCGGGTTGGGCGTTTTGTCCGGGGTCTCCGAAGGATTGCTCGGTGTCGGCGTTGCGCTCGGCTGGTCCACCATCTTGACCAGGTGGTAGCCACAGTTGGGGATGGTGCCGTCACCGTTAAAGTAGAACTCTACATCCGCAGCCTGAGCATAGCCCTCCGGGGCGCTTTCCTCGTGCATGATGTAAGTATGGCCTGCCACCAGCACCTCGCCGGTGTTGCCGGTCATCACCAGCTTTTCCGGTTCTGTACCGGAAACCCAGCTGTGAACCAGCTTGGCGGTGTTCTTATCCGTCAGCGTCATGGAAGCCCCTGCCAGAGAGTTGCCGTTGGGGTCCACCTTGGAAAGCTTGACTTCCAGTGGCTGGTCAATAACAGTCAATGTCTGGCCATCCAGCTTGCCGGATTTGGAAGTTACGGCAACGGTAAAATCCGAATTGATGGTAAAGGTAATATCGCTGGTCATGGCATAGCCTGCCGGAGCGTAAGTTTCGCGCAGCAGGTAGTTACCGGGCGAAAGTTGCATCTCGTGCGGAGTGCTTTCGGTCTTCCAGCTGTCGATCTCGCTCTGGGTGCCATCGGAGCCTACGCTGTAAACCACCAGTTTTGCGCCGGGCAGTTCATCGCTGCCGGTGGCGGACTTTTTGCTCACGATCAGCTTTTGCCGCTTGGCGTTGGTAAAGGTAAAGGTTTTGCCGTCATCGCTGGTGGTCATGGTGGAAACATAGCCATCCAGGCCGGTCATATCCTCGCTGATGTTGCAGTTGGTCATGCCCTGGCGGATATCAAAGTAAGCGGTGCCATCCCCCGTGATGGTACGGGTGGCGCTGCGCTGCTGGCCATCCTGGGTATAGGTCAGCACAATTCTGGCCGGGCCGTGGTTGCTGTCATCGGTAATCCACTTTTTCTTGACCGTGATGCGGCCATAGCTGCTGATGTTGCCGGAGTAACTGTTTTCCACATGTTCCTTGACCATAATGTACACGATCCAGCTGGTACGAGAACCAAAAAAACAGTTGGGTACCGGGATGGTAATGCTGTCCATCGTGCGGGAAAGGGTTGTGGTAATGGTAAAGTAGCCGTTCTCAGCATAGGTATCATTGCCGATGCCGTGCGGGAAGTAAACATACAGATAGCGGTTGTTTTCGCCGCCCTGATAGAAGCTGACGTTGCCATCCGTATACTCGATATTATAGTTGCCGGGGCAGGCATCCAGCAGCCAGCCGATATCCATACGCAGGTAGCTGTTGCCCTTGGTGGTGTTTTCTTTCATCAGGCTGGAGTCATCCAGGATTGCCTGGCCGCCCGCTGCCACCGTTGTGCCGTCCAGCATGGTTGTATCATGGGTATAGGTCACATAGGTCGAATTGGACTCATCCACCAGTGTGGCATCGTTCGGGTCATAAGCGCGGCCCTGCAAACCGAACAGCACGTTGAAGGAGATGGTATCGCCAACCTGCATGGTCAGCGGGGTTCCCTGCTGGCGCATCTGGTCCAGCTGGTTCAGGGTATAGTCCACACCATTGACCGTAACGGTAACACGCTTGACGTAATTCATCAAGTCCACACATCCATTGGCCGATGCATCATAATTGGGATAATAATAATCATCCTGTGCCGCATGGGCACCTGTTGCAAAGGCAAGCACCAACAAAATCAGCAACAGGCAGTACCGCACGCCGTTCCGTAAGTATTCCATCTTCTGGTTCAACGTTTTCAACCTCAATCACCTGACATCCTTGTTTTTTACAGACGCTACAATGTATTTTATCATTTTATAACGCCTGCTCGTTTTATCTTGTTCCTTTAACTATGTAGTTTATTTTATCATATCCTTGTACGGCTTTCAACCTGCAAAGCTTCCAAATTTACACTTTTTTGTCACAGATTCCTTGGGTGCATCTGCTATTTGTTTCCCGCGGCAGGCAACAAATGTCCGGCATTTTTGCTGTGGGCAATACCGCATAATTCTAAGTGCCGATACGGCGAGCGAGGTGCGGCAGATGCCAAGCCAAAAGCGCAGATAATACTGGATGCTGCAAAGGTGAGCGCCGCCAGTGGCGGAAACAGCGAACCGAAGCAGGGGCAGCGGTCGCAGAGTGCGAGGGGCTTTTGCCCCCGAAGCACGATGCGGGTACCGCAACCCGACATTATCGAGCATTTTGGCAACGCAGATGCCGTGCCGCAGCCGTCGGAGCGGTGCTTAAGCCGCAAGGCGGGAATTGTGCGGTGTTGCCTGTATTCACGCCGGATTGCGTCAGCTTTTGTGAAGTATCCTCACATGCAGCAAATAGCAAAGGCCGGCGGCTCCGTTTTTTGGGCAGCCACCGGCGTATTGTCATGTTGTTTTACTTGATTTTATTTGCCCCAGACAGTTTTCGCAATCTCTTTAACCAGCTTGAGCTTGTTCCACTGTTGCAGCCCGGTCAGCTTGTTGCCGATCTCGCAGGAGGCAAAACCACACTGCGGGCTCAGGCAGAGGCGGTCCACTTTTCTGCTTCGTGCATCAGGTCAATGTGGTTTTATGCGGCGGGATTGGTGCCGGTGCCCAGGCCGCCCTTGCGCAGGCTGGCATCCAGCTGTTTGGCGGTATTTCCGGCAGTGCGGATGCCGCTGCCGCAGATCATCTGGCTGGTCGGCTTGTTTTTGACCCCAACGCCCACTGCAATCATCATGCCCACGAAGCAGAGCACGCCTGCGGCTCCCATTCCTGCCACGAGGACAAAGGCGGCTGTGCCGGGAGCTGCCACTGACCAAAAGAGTTAAAAAGTGCCGCGTCCCGAGAGAAAAATCGAGATGCAGCACTCATTTGTATCTTCATTTTTGATTGTTGAAGAAAACCAAAAATCCGAACCCTTTCCCCTGTCGAGAAAAGGTTCGGATTTTTATTATTCAGTGCGGATAACAGGACTTGAACCTGCACGTCGTAGACACTGGACCCTAAAACCAGCGCGTCTGCCAATTCCGCCATATCCGCTCAAAATACCTTTGTATTTTAGCAGGTATCACGCTTTTTGTCAATGCAGGCAGACGGGTCATATTAGGTTTCGTATCAGGTCAGGCTTTGCAGGTATGCCTGCGGGCCGGACTGGTACAGGTCGCCGCCATGGGCATCCAGCAGAACGGTAAGGGGCATATCCACCACTTCCAGGCGGCGGACAGCCTCGCACCCAAGGTCCGGCCAGGCGATGATCTCGCAGCTTTTTACGCTGCCAGCCATCAGGGCACCTGCCCCGCCAATGGCTGCCAGGTACACAGCACCGTTGCGCACAACGGCGGCCTTTACGGCTTCATCCCGCTTGCCCTTGCCGATCATACAGGCAAGGCCCAAGTCCAGCAGGCGCGGGGTAAACTTATCCATGCGGCCGGATGTCGTGGGACCCGCCGCACCAATGGCACAGCCGGGGCGCTCCGGTGTGGGGCCGACATAATAGATGGCCGCGCCTTTGATATCAAACGGCAGCGGTTTCCCACGGTCCAGCGCTTCGTTCATTCGGGCGTGGGCGGCATCGCGGGCGGTATATACGGTGCCGGTCAGCAGCACGGTATCCCCCGCGTGCAGCGGGGCAAGCTCCTGCCGTGTAAGCGGCGTTGTTAAACGTACCTGCATATAAAAATTACCCTTCCTGCTGCACGCGCGCGCGGCGGTGCTGCTCCCTGACTTCCTCATGGTGGCGGTTTACAATTTCCATTTCAGTTTGCAAAATCTGCCCCGGTGCCGGGTCCGGCTGCAGCTTGGGCGGCTGGTCGTCATCCAAGGAGATATCGATTTTACTGCCTGGTTTATGCTGAGCCGGTTCCCCCAGTGGGATATCAATTTGCGGTTTGTTTGCCAATTTGATCTCTTCCTTAAAAATTTGTGTCTTGGGCAACACCGCACAATTCCCGCCTGACGGCTTAAGCACCGCTCCGGCGGCTGCGGCACGGCATCTGCGTTGCCAAAATACTCGATAATGTCGGGTTGCGGTACCCGCATCGTGCTTCGGGGGCAAAAGCCCCTCGCACTCTGCGACCGCTGCCCCTGCTTCGGTTCGCTGTTTCCGCCACTGGCGGCGCTCACCTTTGCAGCATCCAGTATTATCTGCGCTTTTGGCTTGGCATCTGCCGCACCTCGCTCGCCGTATCGGCACTTAGAATTATGCGGTATTGCCCTATATTGTTCAAAGTTTCTGCTTCCTTCTTTTCAAAGAAGGGACAACAATGCCCGTAAAAAGCCCTTACACCTCAGCGCTGGCGCGGCGGGTAACGTGGCAGCTTACGTTGACTGCCACCGGCAGGCAGGCCACATGGGTGGGCAGCTGTTCAATGCAGACGCCCAGGCAGGTGGTTGCACCGCCAAAGCCCTGCGGGCCAAAGCCGGTTGCATTGATGGCATCCAACAGCTCTTTTTCCAGCGCGGCATAATAGGGGTCCGCGTTTGGCTGGTCCAGCGGGCGCAGCAGTGCCTTTTTGGCCAGAGCTGCGCATTTATCAAAGCTGCCGCCAATGCCAATGCCCAGCACAATGGGCGGGCAGGGGTTGGCCCCCGCCTGCTTGACGGTTTCCATCACAAAGTCTTTTACGCCCTGCACGCCATCGGCAGGTTTGAGCATGGTCAGGCGGCTCATATTCTCGCTGCCTGCGCCCTTGGGGGCTACGGTAATTTTGCAGACATCCCCCGGCACAAGATGTACCGTTAAAAACGCCGGGGTGTTATCCCCCGTGTTCACGCGCTGCAAGGGGTCCGCGGTGATGGACTTGCGCAGGTAGGCTTTCTCATACCCGCGGCGCACGCCCTCGTTTACAGCTTCGTCCAGATTGCCGTTGATATGCACATCCTGGCCCAGCTCGATGAACACACAGGCCATGCCGGTATCCTGGCAGATCGGCAGGTCTTTTTCTGCAGCAACGCAAAGGTTCTGCTGCAGCAGTTCCAGCGTCTGGCGAGCCAGCGGCCAGGGTTCGGCGGCATGGGCGTTATCCAGCGCCTGCTTCACATCCGGCGGCAGCTGGGTGTTGGCGCGGATGCACAGTTCTTCCACCGCATCGGTAATGGCGACGGCGTTTACTTCCCGGATGCTCATACCCGCGCCACGCCGCTTTCCCGTGCAGCTTGCGCCACAGCGTCAGCCACAGCCGGTGCCACACGCGGGTCAAAGGCCTTGGGCAGAATGTTTTCCTCGTTCAGCTCGTCCTCCGGGATCAGGCCGGCGATGGCCTTCGCGGCGGCCATCTTCATCTGGGGGTTGATGTCCCGTGCGCGGACGGAAAGTGCGCCCTTGAAGATGCCGGGGAACGCCAGAACATTGTTGACCTGGTTGGGGAAATCGCTGCGGCCGGTGCCGATGACCCGCACACCGGCTGCCTTGGCGGCATCGGGCATGATCTCCGGGTTGGGGTTGGCCATGGCGAACACAATGGCATCCGGTGCCATGGTGGCGGCCATCTCGGTGGTCAGCGCACCGGCAACGGAGGTGCCGATAAAGACATCTGCACCGCGCACGGCATCGGCCAGGGTGCCGGTCAGGTGTTCGGGGTTGGTCACGGTTGCCAGCCATTCCTTATGGTCGGCAAGGCCCGCCGGGCGGCCGGGGTACAGGATACCGTACTCATCCACGGCAACAATGTTTTTGGCACCGGCAACCTGCAACATCTTGATGATGGCCGTACCGGCAGCGCCGGGGCCGTTCTGCACGATCTTGACATCTTCCAGCCGCTTGCCAACAACCTTGAGGGCGTTGAGCACGCCGGCCAGCACGATAATCGCGGTGCCGTGCTGGTCGTCATGGAATACAGGGATATCCAGGTCGCGCTCCAACTCCGCTTCAATATCAAAGCACTCCGGGCTGCGGATATCCTCCAGGTTGATGCCGCCAAAAGTCGGAGCGATGGCCTTGACAGCGGCAATAACTTCCTCGCGGGTGGAAGCATTCAGGCAGATGGGGAACGCATCGACACCGCCGAACTCTTTAAACAGAACGCACTTGCCTTCCATGACCGGCAGACCAGCTTCGGGGCCGATGTTGCCCAGGCCCAGCACAGCAGTACCATTTGTGACAACTGCCACGGTGCGGCCCTTGAAGGTGTATTTATACACATCGTCCGGGTTCGCCTTGATCTGGCGGCAGGGCTCCGCAACGCCGGGGGTGTAGGCAGTGGACAAGGCGTCACGGTCCTTGACTTCAAACAGGCTGTTGACGATCAGCTTGCCGGGGTATTTTGCATGCATTTCAAGTGCGGCGGCATTGTAATCCATGGTAGTTGCTCCTTTGTTCGTATTCCTGTATTGATTTTGCTTTTATTTCAGTTTTGCATAAATCGGTTCCAGCTGGATCACGCAGAAATGATCCGGCCAGCGGTCCGATACCGCTTTGCGCAAAGCAGCCGGGATTTTGTTGGCGCGGTGGTCCTTGGCGGCCAGCCAGTCTGCGGGAACGGCACAATCAAAAATCACATTGGTATGGGTGGGGCCGGGCACAATGCGCAGGTCATGGATATCCGCTTCCGGCGCAATCTCGGCCAGCTGTTCTTTCAAGAATTTCCGCAGTTCGTTGATATGCGGGTCATCCGTCACAACAGGGTCAAAGTGGATCGTGACCAGCAGATGGTCATGCACCTGAAAATCCCGCTCGATAGAGTCGATCAGGTCATGGCTTTTCATCACATCACTGTCGGCGGAAAGCTCAATATGGAAACTGACCAGCTTGCTGCCGGGCCCGTAATCATGCACCATCAAATCATGGATGCCCAGCACACCGGGGTAACTCAGGGCTTTTTTCTCAATGTAATCGATCAGTTCCGGGTCAGGGGCCGCGCCCAGCAGCGGGCTGATGGTATCCCGCACCAGGCCGACGCCGCTCCACAGGATAAACAGCGCCACGCCAACACCCATCAGGCCATCAATGCGGTCAATGCCAGTCAGGTGAGCCAGAATGGTAGCGGCCAGAACCGCGGCAGTGGTAACCACATCGTTGCGGGCATCCGCCGCAGTGGCCATGAGCGTTTCGGACTTGATGCGGCTGCCAACGCTGCGGTTGAAGCTGCTCATCCACAGTTTGACCAGGATGGACACCACCAGCACCGCTATGGTCAGCGCGCTAAGGGTGACCGGCGTGGGGTGCAGCACCTTGAGGAAGCTTTCTTTCAGCAGCTCAATGCCGATGACCAGTATCATGACCGAAACCGCCAGCCCCGCCAGGTATTCGTACCGTGCATGGCCGTAAGGGTGCTCATCATCGGCAGGTTTTGACCCCAGGCGGAAGCCCACCAGGCTGACCACGTTGGAGCTTGCATCGGACAGGTTGTTCAATGCGTCCGCCGCAATGGCCATACTGCCAAACAGGGTGCCCACCGTAAACTTGCCCGCAAACAGCAGCACATTGCACACAATCCCCACCATGCAGGCCAGGTTGCCGTAAGCAGTGCGCACGGTGCGGTCCTGGATATTGGCCGGATCACGGATAAAAAGTCTGATCAGAAGTTTTGTCAAGAATTGCTCTTCCCTTCCCCTACAGATATGGATATTCGGAATTGAAGTTTCCTGCTGGGGCGTTGTATCCGACAAAACCCACAGACAGATAATTTACAAAAATGGCGGACCGATGGGGGTCCGCCATTTATCATTTCAGGTTCAAGCAGCGTTCCTGCTGACCATCTTATGCAGATCAGTCACGAATGATGCAGGCATCGCGCTCCGGGCCAACGGAGATATACTTGATCTTGCAGCCAACGGCCTTTTCCAGATATTCCACATAGCCGCGGGCAGCTTCCGGCAGGTCCTCGTACTTGCGCACGGAGGTGACATCGCAGTGCCAGCCCGGCAGCTTGACGACAACCGGCTGTGCATCGTCCAAAGTCTTGCCGGTCGGGAAGCGGTCGGTCACAGTGCCGTCAGCCAGCTTGTACTGGGCAACAACGGGAACTTCTTCCATATAATCCAGAACGTCAAACAGGGTCAGGGCCAGCTCGTCACAGCCCTGGCACTGAACGCCGTAACGGGAAGCAACCACATCAAACGGGCCAACGCGGCGCGGGCGGCCGGTGGCAGCGCCGTATTCATGGCCGGCTTCACGCAGCAGGTGCTTTTCTTCCTCGGTCATAGCCAGCTCGGTGGTAAAGGGGCCGTCGCCCACGCAGGAAGAATAAGCCTTCATGATACCGATGGACTTGTTCAGCTTGCGGCCGGGGATGCCAGCGCCGATGGGTGCATAAGCGCCGATGGTATTGGAGGAAGTGGTGTAGGGATAAATGCCGTAGTCGATATCACGCAGGGCTCCCAGCTGGGCCTCAAACATGATCTTCTTGCCGGCATCGTCAGCATCTGCCAGGTACTGGCCGACATCGCAGATGTAAGCGCTGAACACTTCCTGGAAGTGCTTGCACCAGTTCCACATATCGTCCACGCTGACAGGCTTCTGGTTATAAATGTTGACCATGGTCAGGTTCTTGGATTCCACCAGGGTTTCCAGGCGCTTGCGCACACTGGCATCCATGTGGACCAAATCGCCCATGCGCAGGGTTTTCTTCATGTACTTATCACCATAGGTGTAAGCAATGCCGCGCTTGGTGGAACCAAACTGTGCGCCCGTTTTGGCAAGGCGGGCCTCCTCCAGGCCATCCTGCTCCACATGGAACGGCATGGTGATGGTAGCACGGTCAGAAATTTTCAGGTTGTCCGGGGTAATCTTAACACCCTGTTCGCGCAGGGCAGCGATCTCTTTTTCGAGATGTTCCGGGTCAATGACCATACCGCCGCCCATAACACAGACAATGTTGGGGTGCAGGATGCCGGAGGGCACCAGGTTCAGTACGAACTTGCCGCACTCGTTTTTGACGGTGTGGCCGGCGTTGTCGCCGCCCTGGTAACGGGCAACGATGTCATAATCGCGGCAGAGCAGGTCCACCATACGGCCCTTGCCCTCGTCGCCCCAGTTGATACCGGTAATTGCAGTAAGCATGAAAAATAACCTCGCTTTGGCAAAATGTACAGCCTTTTCCGTTCAGTCTGCCGGGTGGCTGACTGATTTCTTGTAGCCGGGATTCGCCGCCAGCTATATTATAGCAAACCTGCTTGCAAATTCCAATACCCCGGCACAATTTTGTGCAAACCACACAGCCCCGCGCCAGCCGGGCCGCCACTTTGAACAGGGGATCAGTGGCGCACCTGCAGCTTGCGGCGGGTGCCGTCCGGCTCAATCACCGTGGTGTGCTCCAGCTGGTCAATCATGGATGCGCGGATATCGGCCAGGTATTCCTGCCGCAGGGCGTCACGCTCCGCCAGTTCGGCTTCCGTCAGGCCAGAAGTTTTTGCTTTATGAGCCAGCGCATTGATGCGCGCGATTTTTTCTTTTTCCATAGGGTTCTGTTCCTTTCCTTATATAAGGATATCCGGGCAGCAGGTCTGCCGCCCATGGCAGAGCATTGGGTGCTCTGCTACGGGTATTATAACACACCCGCTTCCCTTTTGTGAATGCAGGGCTGTACTTTTTGCAAAAAAGCTGTATAATAGAAAAGTATCCGCTTTTGACGGGGGTATTTTTTCCCTGCTGCGGTACGCGATGTATTTTTTCAAAAAAGACAGGAGACAATCCATGAAAAACACCAACCTGACCCGCGCTGCTGCCAGCCTGCTGGCATGCGGCATGGTTTTTGGCCTGACTGCCTGCAGTTCCAGCGCATCCTCCAGCGAAGCAACCGCCGAGAGCGCAGCTTCCAGCGAAGCTGCCAGTGAAAGCACTGTTCCTGACGACGCTACCGCAGAAAGCGCCGCCGATGATTATTCTTATCTGGCTGATTTTTCTTTCAGTGATGCCTATGACGAGAACGGCTACCTGAAAGGCATCACCGCGCTGGATTACGTCACGCTGCCGGATACTGAGAGCTTTACCCTTTCGGACGATGCCACCACCGTGAGCGACAGTGATATTGACGATTACATTTCCAACAACATTCTTTCCAACTATAAGACCACCAACGAGATCACCAACCGCGCCGCCGAAAACGGTGACACTGTGAACATTGACTTTGCCGGTTCCATTGACGGCGTTGCCTTTGACGGCGGCACCGGCAGCGATTATGATCTGACCCTGGGCAGCGGCACCTTTATTGACGGCTTCGAGGATCAGATCGTTGGCCACATGCCCGGCGAAACCTTTGATGTGAACGTCACCTTCCCGGATGACTACCAGGCCACCAACCTGGCTGGCAAGGACGCAGTGTTCGCCACCACGCTGAACTACATCAACGAGGATGTGACCCCCGACCTGACTGATGATTGGGTCAGCAGCAACCTGGCCGAGTCCATGGGCATGAACAATGTGGCTGAGCTGAAAACTTTTGTCAGCAACAGCCTGCTGTTCAATCAGGAAGCCAATGAGCTGTACGGCCAGCTGTACGATGCTGCCGAAGTCAATACCGATACCCTGCCCGAAGATGTGCAGCAGTATTTCACCAATACCGTGCTGTACCAGCCGTACCTGTACGCCCAGATGCGCGGCGTTTCGCTGGAGACCATGCTGAGCCAGTCCGGTTACAGCAGTGTGGATGAATACCTGAAAAACAGCGAAAGCTCCAAGCAGAGCATGATCAAGCAGATCCTGATCATGCAGGCTTTGGCGGAGAAGAACAACATTGTATGCGATACCGACATTCTGAACGCTGAGTTCTCCCGCTACTTTGGCTCCACCGATATGACCAGCTATGTGAACGCTTACGGCGAAAACTACGTGAAAACCAACATTCTGCATGACATTGTGATGCAGAACCAGATCGACAACGTTGCCTAAGCTGCTCAAGCTGTTTGGCTGCCCCCTGACCATTAAGTTTTAACCGTACCACCCGCGCCCGCTTGACAAAGCCGTGTGCGGGTGGTATATTAGGGCCATAATATTTAGACGTTTATCTAAATATATAATTCTTGTGATTTTCTGAAAGGGTATATGTTATGAGCACGATAATTTCTTTGCAGACCATTTTGTGGAGCGCCTTGGCCGCCGCAGCCGGTATCGGGCTGCCGGTTCTGGTTTTTTTGGTATGGAAGTTCAAATTCTGCCGGGGTGCAAAGCTGTTTCCTGCTGTTGTCGGCGCGGTGACCTTCGTCGTTTTCGCCCAGGTACTGGAAGGTGTGCCCAAGGCCATTTTCTTTGGCGGCGGCACCGGCGTTTCGCAGTATGTGCTGACCCATGCGTGGGCTTACACCCTGATCGGCTGTCTGCTGGCGGGCGTGTTTGAGGAAGTCGGGCGCTATCTTGCGTTTCGCTTTCTGCTCAAGCGCTATACCAACCGGCGGGACGCCGTAACCTATGGCATCGGCCACGGCGGGATCGAGGCAATCCTGGTTCTGGGGCTCACCGCCATCAATAATATTGCGATTGCACAGCTTGTCAACAGCGGCAGCATTGAAACCATAACCAATGGGCTGACCGGCGTGCAGCTGGACCAGGTACAGGCACAGATCGCCGCCGTTGCCAGCTTTGGGGCCGCCAACCTGCTGCTGGGGCTGGCTGAACGCGCGATTGCCATGACGCTGCACATTTCCCTCTCGGTGGTTGTATTCCGGGCTGTCCGGCAGCGCAAGGCCGGGTATCTGGGATTGGCGGTGGCGCTGCATGCGCTGTTCGATGTTCCCGCCGCTTTATTCCAGTGCGGCGTGCTGCACAGTACCTGGCTGGTAGAAGCACTGCTGCTGGTGCTCTGCCTGGGCTGCGCGGCTTACGCCAAAAAGCAGTATTGTGCATTGCAAGAACCGGAACAGCAGACGTTATTCGATAAGGAGGAACGCTGACCTATGGTAGGCGATGCGTTTAAGGCTTTGGGGGACCCCACCCGGCGGCGCATTCTGGAGCTGTTGAGCGAAGGCGAAATGAGTGCCGGTGATATTGCTGCGCACTTTGATATGGCAAAGCCATCCGTAAGCCACCACCTGAACATTTTGAAAAATGCCGGGCTGGTAACGGATGAGCGCCGCGGCCAGAACATTGTGTACTGTCTGAACCTGACCGTGTTCCAGGAAGCTGTTAAGTGGTTTTTCGATTTTGGCTTTGTGAAAGGTGGACCTGATGATGAAACGAAATAAACTGTTTTGGGGGCTGCTGATTTTTTGCGCCATCAACTTTGCGGCGCACCTCTGCTTTTATGGCTCCCTGCCGGATGTTGTGCCCACCCACTGGGGCGCGGACGGCCAAACCAACGGCTGGGGGCCAAAATCCACTGTGCTGATTATGGCAGCCCTGCCCGCCCTGATGCTGATTTTGATGGCAGCGCTGCCCCGCATTGACCCCAAGCACCAGAATTATGAAAAGTTCAAGGGCGTCTGGAACGCCTCCCTCACTGCCCTTACAATATTTATGTCAGCTATGAGCTGGTTTTCGGAGCTGAGCGTGTTCGGCTTGATTCCGGAGGGCAGCAGCCTGGTCGGTATTCTGGTCTGCGGCGGCTGCGGGGTTCTGTTCATCTTTTTGGGCAACTATATGCCGCGCATCAAGCAGAACTATATGTTCGGCTGCAAAACTCCCTGGGCGCTGAACAACGAACACAACTGGAACCGCACCCAGCGCATGGGCGGCATTGTGTTTGTTGTTATGGGTGCTGCTTTGATTGTAATTTCACTGCTGGCCACCATTTTGGGCGATGCCGCCACCATGATCTTGCTGCTGGCCGCCGTCTTTGGCGGCTCCGCCTGGATCTACCTCTACTCCTACCTCGTCTACATCGGCAAAATGAAGTAAGTAAGCGCCCCCACCCGGAGCGCACTCTTTATCCTGCATCGCGCCTAATATCCAAAAAAGGCGCGCAGCGCCCACCACCATTCTTCTTTATTATTTATTCTTTATTCATTACAAAATGCTCCCCTCTCCATGCAGTTCTCTTATGCACAGGGCGGGGAGCGTTTTATTTTTATTCCTGGGTTTTCTTTCCAGCACGTTCCGCTTTCATGCGGATGCGCTCGCGCTGGGATTTTTCCAGTTTTTTATAGCGGGCATAGCTTTCGGGGCGCACGGTCTCAATGCAGCGGGCAAAGTTCCAATGCAGACCGTCGCGGCGGTTCAGCTTAAAGCGCAGGAACCACGGGCCGTGGTCCGGGCAGGTGGCTTCGGTATAATAACCGGTGTTGCCGCGCTTGAGCCAGATATCGTTCAGCACCAGCGGCTTGCCGCAGAACGGGCAGCCCACCTGATACAGCGCAGGGTCATTTTTGTAGGCATCGTGGTCCAGGCGGTCAAAGTAGGTTTGGATATCGTACGTTTCGGTATCGGTATTGTTCAGCAGGGCGGCTGTCAGCTGGGCGGCGGGGTCCGGGTATTCGGCAATGCCCTGGGCCAGCGGCAGGCGGCGGCAGATTTTTGTGGTGTACAGGGCATCGTCCAGCGCATTGTGGAAATCGCCGTCATGCTCAATGCCAAGGCGGTCCACCACGCTTTCCAGCGTCAGGCCCTCGCCTTCCCCGCGGGGGAAATTTTTCAAAAAGATCTGCTGCAGGTCATACCAGCGGCTGGGCCAGCTTTCGTCCATATTATAAAGGAACAGGTTCTGTTTCAGCACCGGCACATCGTCCAGGCCCCACTCGGCAAATTCGGCGTCGGGGCCGGCCCATTCCTGGAACCGCCGCAGGCCTTCAGCAATGGGCACCCCGGCTTCCAGATCGCCCTGGCTCAGGCCAGTCACCTCCGCAATGCGCCAATGCAGCTTGCGGAAAATGCGGGGGCGCAGGGTCATCTCAAAGGTATCCAGTACATCGCCATTCTCGTCCACCCGCACTGCACCGATCTGGATGATCTCACCCCGCAGGGTCAGCTCCGCCCCATGATAATTAAAGGTTTTGGGCGCATTGCCCATGTTCCATTCCAAGTCAAAAACGATCAGGTTCACTGCGGGTCCTCCAAGATGAATTTTTCAACGGCCAGCCCTACCCCGTCATGCTCATTATCTGCGGTAACGTATTTGGCTGCCTGTTTTACTTCCGGCACAGCATTGCCCATGGCAACGCCCATGCCCGCATAGCGGATCATGGGCAGGTCGTTCCAGCCATCGCCGCAGGCCATCAGGTTTTCGGGGCCAAGGCCCATGTTTTTCAGCAGCAGCGCCAGCGAGGCGGATTTTTCCACCCCCAGGGGCATCGTTTCAATAAAGAACGGTGCCGAGCGGTAAATGGAAAGCTTGCCCGCAAACTTTTGCTGCATCAGCTCCTCCACATGGGGCATATCCACAGGGTCGCCAACCAGCAGCAGCTTGTTGATGGGCCACTGGATCTCGGCGGGCAGGTTTTCCACCTGGCGGGCCGGGATTTTGTTGATGCGGGCTTCCTCGCCAACATAGGGGTTGGCGGCATCCTCGGTCACAATGCCTTTGGCATCATAGGTCAGCGGCATCACGTTCCAGTAGCGGGCAAAGGTGCACACCGGGTCAATCAGCTCCGGCGGGAACTCATGCTGCACCAGCGTTTCGCCGGTTTTGCAGTCAATGATCTTACCGCCGTTATAGCTCAGGATGCAGCCGCCGCGGCGGTCCAGCTCCAGCTCTTTGGCAAGCGGCTCAATGCCCACGGTGGGGCGGCCGCTGGCCAGCACAATGCGCACGCCGCGGTCCGCCGCTGCCTGCAGGGCAGCTTTGGTGCGTGGGGTAATGACTTTGGCATTGTTGGTCAGTGTGCCATCCAGATCCAGTGCCAGAACTTTGTATTGCATAATATCCCCTGTTTCTTTGTTTTTTCGTCTTTTTATTTTACCCTATCAGCCGCCATTGCGCAAGGGGGCGGTAAAGATTCCGGTTATTTCTGCCTGCATTGCTCTTTGGAGCGCAGCAGGGCTGATTTTGCGGTGCAGCACACCCATTTTTGTGGCAAAACCCGGAAAATGACCGGGATTATAACGGTTAGTAATAGCTAACGCATTGACAACAAATTTTCCGCATGGTACACTATTCAGGCAATAAGGGAGTAGTCGGCGCGGCACTGGGCAAGAGCAGCCGTGCAGTTTTGCCAACACAATGAGCTAACAGCAAAGGCTCTGGCACTACTTGAAATGACGAGACTTATCCGCACAGGGTTCACCTGCATGCTGTGTGCAGGTGCTGGGCGGATAGGTCTTTTTTGTTTGCCCGGCTCTGCCCTTGGATCTAAGGCAACACCGCACAATTCCCGCCTTGCGGCTTAAGCACCGCTCCGGCAGCTGCGGCACGGCATCTGCGTTGCCAAAATGCTCGATAATGTCGGGTTGCGGTACCCGCATCGTGCTTCGGGGGCAAAAGCCCCTCGCACTCTGCGACCA
>UMLF01045349.1_pt1 | contig 20711 bp, 19 predicted proteins | sample 1966501 | NCBI WGS metagenome assembly UMLF01 (sample SAMEA4836194, study PRJEB28245) | human gut metagenome | biome: gut microbiome; material: fecal sample | place: Denmark | collected 2008 | reverse complement strand
GCGTTCGGGTGCTCGGCATCGATGCCGCCACGGAACCGGAGCGCACGTACGAGCTGAGACAGCAGGTGGCGATGGTCTTTCAACATCCCGACGACCAGATGGTGACGAGCATCGTTGCGGATGACGTTGCCTTCGGTCCCGAGAACCTCGGCATACCCCAGCCGCACATCGCCGAGCGCGTCCGCGAGGCGCTCGCGGCGGTCGATATGCTCGACTACGCACAGGCAGATCCCGCCGAGCTATCCGGCGGGCAGTGCCAACGCGTTGCCATTGCGGGCGCGTTGGCCATGCGACCGCGCGTCCTCGTACTCGACGAGCCCGCGGCCATGCTCGACGCCGGCGGGCGGCTCGCGATCCAGGATATCATCCGAAATCTTCGCGACCAGGGCATCGCCATCGTGCACATCACGCATTTCATGGATGATGCGCTCGACGCGGACCGCGTCATCGTCATGGAACGAGGACACATCGAACTCGAAGGTGCACCAGCCGAGGTGTTCGCCCAGCACGAAACGCTCCGCCGGCTAGGACTTGAACTGCCGTTCACCATGCAGCTCGCAGAACGCTTGGCTCCCGCGATACCCCATCTGCCTGCAGCAGCCAATGTCGAAGAGCTCGCCTGCGCGATTTCGTGCGCGGCGCGCGGCACCGTCGGCAGCTCGTTCACGCATTCGGCCCCACATGTCAATCCGGATTCGCCCGAGCGCCCGGCTGCGCCCGTCGGCACAACTTCGCCCATCGGCACAGCTTCGCCCGTCGGCACAGCTTCGCCCGGAGATCCAACGAGGGCGCAGGCTGCGGCAATCGAATTCGACCATGTCTCCTTCTCGTATGCCGACGAACGGCATCCGCACCAGCGCTCCGGCCTGCTCGACCGCCTGGGCATCCGGCTGCGTGCCCGCATGCCGCGAGCCGCCGATACCTTGCGCGACCTCAGCTTCACCGTTCCCGCTGGCAGCCTCACCGCGCTCATCGGACGTACCGGCTCCGGCAAGTCCACCTCGGCGGAGCTCGCCTGCGCGCTCAAGCTCCCCAACACCGGAGCGGTGCGCGTGCGCGGCATCGATACGTCCGACCTTGCGCGCCGCACCGAAGTACGCGCGAGCATCGGCTTCGTGGCGCAGCTGCCTGAACGTCAGCTCTTCGCCGAGACCGTCTTCGACGACGTCGCGTTCGGGCCGCGCAATCTAGGCCTCACCGAAGACGAAGTCACTGCACGCGTGCGAGGCTCACTCGAAGCCGTGGGCCTCTCCCCTACGGACGAGCTGCTCGAACGCTCGCCCTTCGCGTTCTCCGGAGGCCAGCAGCGCTGCGTGGCGCTCGCCGGCGTGCTCGCGCTGCAAACGCCCATCATCGTGCTCGACGAACCCATGGCCGGGCTCGATCCGCGGGTGCGTGAGCACATGCGCCGGCTGCTCGCGCGCCTCAAACGCCAGGGAACCACACTACTCGTAATCTCTCACGACATGAACGATGTAGCAGCGCTCGCCGACCACGTTGTCACCCTCGATTCAGGCTCTCTCGTTGCCGAGGGGACGCCGGCAGAGGTGTTCACGGGCAACCGCGACCTCCTTCCGGGCGTACCGGACGCAATCTTGTTGGCAGACGAACTCGCAGGCCACGGCGTCAGCCTGCACCGGGCCCCGCTCACGCTCGAGGACCTCGAAGACGAGATGCTCGCCGGATGCTACACGGTCGAGCCCACGGCGGCGCCGGGCGCGAAGGCGAGCCCCCACACACCTGCCACCGAGCATCGTGCGACACCTATGCCGCCCCTCCCCGCGCACCGCGCGGAGCCCGCACGAGAGCCAAGCCCCATCCATGCGCTCGATCCGCGATTGAAACTCGCCGTCACCGTCATCTACATGGTGAGCTGCCTCATGGTTGCCACGGCGCCGCAGCTCATCCTTGCCGGGTGCTTCGCGATCATCGCCATCGCGCTCTCCCGCACCTCGCCCAGCAAGCTCCTCAGGCAGCTGCGGCCCGTCGTCTTGTTCCTCGTGGTCACATCGCTCTTCAATCTATTCTTCGTGCACACCGGCGGTGTGCTCCTCGTCGCCGGCCCCGTGACCATCCACGCGGGCGGCCTCTCGGCCGCCGTGCTCTACACGCTGCGATTTCCCTTCCTGCTGCTCATGGGCTCGCTACTCATGATCACCACGCCGCCCGTTGCCCTCACCGACGCCGCCGAGCGTCTGCTCGCCCCGCTCGAACGCATCGGCGTGCCCATCAGCCAGGGCATGCTCGTGCTCTCCATCGCGCTGCACTTCGTCCCCACCCTCAGCAGAGATGCGCGCGCCGTGGCCAACGCGCAGATCGCCCGCGGCGCGCAACTCGAAGGCGGCGGCTTCCGAGACCGCATCCGCGCGTTCATCCCGCTTGCGGTGCCGCTCTTCTCCGCTGCCGTTCGACACGCGGACAACCTTGCGCGCGCCATGGACGCCCGGTGCTACACCGGCGGCAGCGGGCGCACGCACTACCACGAGCTTCGCTTCCGCGCGCAACGCGACGGCATCGCCGCCCTGGCGCTTCTTGGCTATCTTGCGCTGCTCATCGCCCTTCGATAGCGCGAGGCCCCGCTACCGACGCTCGTGCTCGCACCCGAAAAACTGCGCCAGGTACGCGAGATGGGCGTCGAGCAACTCGTCGATGACGTCGTACGCCACGGCATCCGAATCGCACAGCGGATTGGCCACAAGCGCCGCCACAAGCAAATCGCGATTTCCCGTAACCGCCGCCTCGGCAACCAAACGCTCGAACGACTTGACTGTTTGAAAGGTGCCATTGATGGCAGGCGAGAGCTCGCCGACGGTCAGGGGCTTGGGCCCATCGGCGGTAATCATGGCCGCGCACTCGATGGTGCTCTCCGCAGGCAGGCTGCTCACGGCGCCGCCATTGCGCACGTCGACATACTGGATGTCGCCACGGTCGTTCACGATGGAATCAATCAGGCTGCATGCGGCATCCGAATAATGCGCCCCACCGCGCTCCTCCAATTGCTTCGGCTTCTCGTGCAGCTCCGGATCACGATAAAGCTCGAACAGCTCTGCCTCCACCTGCTTGACCACCTCGGCGCGAACGCCATGAGCCCGGTAATCGGCCATGAGCTGCGCGAGCTCCTCACGCGTCGAGAAATAGTAGTTGAGGTAACTCACCGGCACAGCACGCAAGCCGCGCACGAGCGCCGACGACCAAGGAATCGCCATGATGTTCTTCATGGTGCCCAGCTCCTCAACCGGCAGCTCGCAGTAGCGATCAAGCACCTCGTCGAAGCAGCTCTTGCCGTCAATGAACACGTCCGTCACGAAGAAATGATGGTTGAGCCCCGAGAGCTCCATACGTATGCGCGCCGCGTCTACGCCCATCCAGCGCGCGATGCCAAAGCGCATGGAGATGGGACAATTGCACAGGCCCACATAGCGCTGCCACGAGGTATAGCGCATCACCGCCTCGGACACGATGCCCACCGGGTTCGTGAAGTTGATGAGCCAGGCGTTGGGGCAGATCTCTTCCATGTCGCGGATGATGTCGAAAATGACCGGGATGGTGCGGAGCGCCTTGAACATTCCGCCGGCTCCGTTGGTCTCCTGGCCGATGAGCCCGTGCTTGAGGGCGATGCGCTCGTCGGCGATGCGCGCGTCCAGCCGCCCCACGCGAAACTGCGTAGTCACAAAGTCCGCGCCCGCAAGGGCCTCCCGCCGATCGAGCGTAAGGTGTACGTCCATGGGTATGCCCGCCGCTTCGACCATGCGCTGCGCCAATCCGCCCACGGTCCGCAGTTTTTCCTCGCCCTCCGGCACATCCACGAGCCAGATATCGCGCGTCACCTCAACATCCAACCAGATGATTTTGTCTACCACCATTGCCGCACGCGGTGCCTTGACGGGCTGCCCATCGTCATCGAGTACACCTATATGCCGCTCGACCTTGTACCAGGACTAAAGAAGAGCCAGCTATACCAATCGGTATATGCGTATCTTCGCGATGTGCTTGGCTATAAGATCTCGAGTTTCCACCGCATCATCCGCGCGGTGGCAGCAACGGAAGAAGAAGCCGAGCGACTCGAGGTTGCAGCCGGCTCTCCCCTGCTCGAGCTTGAGCAGGTTGGCTTTTTAGACGACGGCACGCCGTTCGAATATTCTGTCTCGCGCAATGTTGGCGACCGCAGCGAGCTGCGCGACATCAACGTGGTGTAATTATTCGAGCCATCCTCAGTGCGCCTAGATGCCGCCTCCGCCGAGTAGCCCTTTGAGGACCTGTTCGGGATCGGCCGAGCCGCCGCGCGGCACCAGCGCGGTAATCTTCTTCTGCATCTTAAGCTCGTGCAGCTGGTCCTCAAGCTCGCGAACGCGGCTGCGGAGCTTCTCGTTCTCGCGCTCGCGCTCCTCGGCACGCTCCTTCATATCGAGGATGCGCACCACGCCGGCGAGGTTGATGCCCTCGTCGGTAAGCTGGTTGATGAGCTCAAGCCGCTCGATATCCGCGCGCGAGTACAGGCGCGTGTTGCCGCCCGAGCGCTTAGGATTCACAAGCCCCTTGGATTCATAGACGCGCAGCGTCTGCGGGTGCATGCCCGTGAGCTCCGCCGCCACGCTGATCATGTACAGTGGCTTATCTCGATCGGACTGAGCCATCGCACTCAACTCCTCCGGGTCTTTGAATCCAATGCGTTGCGCGCGCCCCACAACAAGCTTCGGGGCACGCGCAACGTGTTCTAGCTACATCTTAGCGCGATACCGATCAACATTCGCACGGTAGTCGCGGTGGTCGGCGTCGCGCAGCTTCTCAAGCGCAGCACGCTCATCGTCGCTCAGGCGATCGGGGGTGCGCACCTCGATCTTTACCAGCAACGCACCGGTACGTCCGCGGCGCTTCACATCGGGTGCGCCCATCTCGCGGAAGCGGAAGGTCTTGCCCGACTGCGTGCCCGCCGGAATCTTCAGGCGCACCGTCCCGCCACCGGGCGTCGGCACCTCGATCTCGCATCCCAGTGCAGCCTCGTACACAGAGACGGGCAGCGTCATGGTAACGTCTGCGCCATCGCGCTTGAACAGTGGATGCTGCTCGACATGCGTGATCACCAGCAGGTCTCCACGCTCACCGCCGTTTGCCCCGTATTCGCCGCGGCGCTTCAAGCGAACGCGCCCGCCATCAACGGCGCCGGCAGGCACCGGTACGCTCACCGTCTGCCGCTCCCCGGTCGAGGGGATGCGATAGGTGATCGTTTGGGACGTGCCGCGGAACGCGTCTTCGGCCGATATATCGATGGTGACCGTAAGGTCTTCGCCCTTGCGCACGCGGTTTGCCGCGCGCCCGCCCATGCCGCCGAAGCCCTGGCCCCAATCGCCACCAAAGGCACCGTCACCGTTGAAGATGCTGCTGAAGATGTCGCTCCAGCCCCCGGCGCCCGCGCCGCCGGTGTAGGTATACGCACCGCCCGCGCCACCGCCCGGCATGCCGCCGAACATCAGCATCTGGTCGTACTCTTTGCGCTTCTTCTCATCGGACAGCGTCTCGTACGCCTCGCTGATCTCTTTAAACTTGTTCTCGTCGCCACCCGCATCTGGATGGTATTTCTGAGCGAGCTTGCGGAATGCGCTCTTGATTTCTTTCTCGGAGGCGTCGCGCTTCACCCCGAGCACATCGTAGAAGGTCTTCTGCGCCATGGCGCTTGCCCCCTTTCGTCATTCATCTTCCCAAACGTGATAAAACGAACCCGGTTCGTTTTATCGCTCTGTCGCCAAATGATAAAACGAACCCGGTTCGTTTTATCATTTCCAGGCTTCATGGCTCTATCAAATCGGGCCCCGAAACTGTCGCTTCGGAGCCCGGTTACTACTCAGCAGCCTCGTCGGAAGCTGCGTCAGGTGCTTCCTCACTCGCCTCGGGTTCCGGCGCGGGGCGTTTCTCGCCACCATAGGTGACCGTCACCATCGCCGCCCTGAGCACGCGGTCGGCCATGCGGTAACCTTTCTGGTACACGTCGTTGACCGTCTCGTCGTACTGCTCCGGATCCTCCACGCGGCCCACGGCCTGGTGCTCGAGCGGATTGAACGCCTCGCCCTTGGGGTCGATCGCCTCGACGCCCTCATGGCCAAACACGTCGAGCATCTTGGCGCGCACGGCCTCCACACCATCGACGAACTGCGAGAACGCTTCGTCCATCTCCTGCGTGCGAGCATGGTCGATGGCACGCTCCATGTCGTCGAGCACGGGCAGCAGCGCCGTCACGAGCTTCTCGGTAGCACGGCTCTTCTCGGCCAAGCGCTCGCTCGCGGTACGGCGGCGGTAGTTATCCCAATCCGCCTGCAGGCGAGCCACGCGATCTTGCGCCTCGCGCACCTTGGCGTCGGCCGTTGTGGCCGTCTCCTCGGCAGCAGCAAGCTTCTTACGCACCTCGGCGAGCTCGTTTTGAGCCTGCTCGTACTTGAGCTTGAAGTCGTTCGCAGCGGCCTCCTCGCCGGCGCGAATCGCAGCCTCGACCATTTCCTCCTCGGTCATTGCCTGCGATGCCGCAGCCTGCTCGGGAGTGTCATCGCGGTCGGCGGGCTCTGCCGAAGCGGCCTCGGCCCCCGCGGTCTCATCGGATGCAGCCTGGGCCTTCGCGACCTCGTCATCTGCTTCTACGGGAATCTTCACGTCCCTCTCCTCAGAGTCATCGGAGGCGGCAGCAGCGGCCGCCTCCGTGCGAGCTTTCTTGGCGAACATTACTTGTCCTGATCGTCGTCGACAACCTCGTAATCGGCATCGACCACGTCGTCATCGGAGCTGGCTGCCGCCGAGCCGCCCGTTTCCTGCTGGGCATCGGCGTACACAATCTGCGCCAGCTTGTAGGCAACCTCCTGCAGCTTGTCGCCAGCGGCCTTGATGGCGTCCACATCGGTGCCCTCGAGCGCCTTCTTGGCCTCGGAGATAGCAGCCTCGGCCTCGCCCTTCACGTCCGCAGAGACCTTGTCGCCCAGGTCGGCGATGGTCTGCTCGGTGGAGTAGCAGAGGCTGTCGGTCTGGTTGCGGACCTCGACCTCCTCCTTCTGGCGCTTGTCTTCCTCGGCGTGGGCCTCGGCGTCCTTGACCATGCGGTCGACTTCCTCGTCGGAAAGCGCGGTGGAGCCGGAGATGGTGATCTGCTGCTCCTTGCCGGTGCCCTTGTCCTTAGCCGAGACGGTCACGATGCCGTTGGCGTCGATGTCGAAGGTGACCTCGATCTGCGGCACGCCGCGGCGCGCGGCAGGGATGCCGGTGAGCTGGAACTTGCCGAGGCTCTTGTTGTCGCGCGCAAGCTCGCGCTCGCCCTGGAGGACGTTGATCTCGACGGACGTCTGGTTATCGGCGGCCGTGGAGTAGATCTCGGTCTTGGAGGTCGGGATCGTGGTGTTGCGGTCGATCATCTTGGTCATGATGCCGCCCATGGTCTCGACGCCGAGCGACAGCGGGGTCACATCGAGCAGCAGGATGCCCTGGACGTCGCCGGTGAGCACGCCGCCCTGAACAGCCGCGCCGTCTGCCACGACCTCGTCCGGGTTCACGGACATGTTGGGCTGCTTGCCGGTCATGTTCTTCACGAGCTCCTGAACAGCGGGCATACGCGTGGAGCCGCCGACCAGGATGACCTCGGTGAGGTCAGAGAGCTTGAGGTTCGCGTCGCGCAGGGCGTTGGTCACCGGCTGCTTGCAGCGCTCGAGCAGGTCGTGCGTGATGCGCTCGAACTCGCCGCGGGTGAGGTCGTAGTTGAGGTGCTTGGGGCCCGAAGCGTCCGCCGTGATGAACGGCAGGTTGATGTTGGTGGTCTGCGCAGCGGAGAGCTCCTTCTTGGCGTTCTCGGCGGCCTCCTTGAGACGCTGGAGCGCCATGGGGTCCTGGCGCAGGTCGATGCCGTTGTCCTGCTTGAACTTGTCGGCCAGCCAGTCGATGACGCGCTGATCCCAGTCGTCGCCGCCCAGGTGGTTGTCGCCGTTGGTCGCGAGCACCTCGAAGACGCCGTCGGCGAGGTCGAGGATGGAGACGTCGAAGGTGCCGCCGCCCAGGTCGAAGACGAGGATGCGCTGGTCGGAGCCCTTCTTGTCGAGGCCATAGGCGAGGGCCGCGGCGGTCGGCTCGTTCACGATGCGCTTGACGTTGAGGCCAGCGATCTTGCCAGCGTCCTTGGTGGCCTGGCGCTGAGCGTCGTTGAAGTAGGCAGGCACGGTGATGACGGCGTCGGTGACGGTCTCGCCAAGGTACTTCTCGGCGTCGGCCTTCATCTTCTGCAGGATCATCGCGCTAACCTGCTCGGGCGTGTAGTCCTGGCCGTCGATATCGGCAACGGCGCGGCCACCCTGGCCTTCCTTGACGCCGTACGGCACGGTCTTGATCTCGGACGAGACCTCGCTGTACTTACGGCCCATGAAGCGCTTAATGGAGAAGACGGTGTTCTTCGGGTTGGTGACCGCCTGGTTCTTAGCGGCCTTGCCCACGACGCGGTCGCCATCGGCGCGGAAGCCAACGACGGACGGGGTGGTGCGGTCGCCCTCGGCGTTTACGATGATCGTGGGCGATCCACCTTCGAGAACCGCCATCGCCGAGTTGGTGGTACCCAGGTCAATACCAAGAATCTTGTTGCCCATGAGTGTTCCTTTCCTTTTGAGCTGTCCCGCCGCATGCGAAACACGACTCTTTTGTTCGTTCGGTCTTTATCATATCCCGTTGATGCACAGGTTATACTCGGCGATTCATAAAATCTAAGTCAATACATATAAGATTTCTTATTACTTGCAACGATAGGTAATCTCAGGGTGGGAACGCCAAGCGATATGCAGCGTTAGTCATGGGCACGTGGCGCCGGCACAAGGGCGGGTCCCTGCCCGTCCGCGCGCGTTGTCGAAAGCATCTGCGCAAATGGTTTGCGTGCAGTGCGTTCTATACCCGCCCGCATGCGCTGCCGGGCGGATTCTGGACAAGGCGGGGATTCTCGGGCGGGTTCCGGACACTGCGGGCATTGCCGGGCGGATTCTGGACATGGGAGAGATTGTCGGGCGACATTTCACCATTCTGAACGCCCTGAGCGTCCGAATGTCGCCCGACAACGATTCCAATGTCCAGATATCGCCCGGCATCGCGCGGCGTGTCCAAATGTCGCCCGGCATCGCCAGGCCTTCACAGGGCGCCCAGCGCGCACGCAAAAAGTTCCCCTCCCCTTACTCGGTGAACGGCAGAAAAAGACGGTCGGCGAGGGTTGCAATGAGACGGGCGCGCGGTATATTAAGCCACAAGAGTCTCGATGAACTTTCGCCAAACCACATCGAGCATCTATAAGAGGAGGAATCACTATGGCCCATCCCGTTATTGAAGCCGATGAGTGCATCGCTTGCGGCGTTTGCGTTGACGACTGCCCCCAGGGCGTTCTGGAGCTCCAGGACGTTGCTACCGTGACTGACGAGGATTCCTGCATCGCCTGCGGCGTGTGCGTGGAGAGCTGCCCCGCCGGTGCCATCACCGAGATCGCCGAGGACTAGCTTTTACCGCCTTATCGGCATACTCGAGCTATTCGCTCATGAAGACGGGCCCTTCGGGGCCCGTTTTTTGTTTGGCGGAGGAGCTCAGCGCGCAACTGTTCACGCTTGCGGCAATCGAGACACGATTGGTGGTACATGAGCTCGGTTGAAACCGACCTCGCAACGCATCACACCACCCAGAAGGCAGTATTTCCTGCGAATATTAGAGTCATCCCGCTGTTCAGGTGCCCGTTTCCACCGATGCAACGACTCCGAAACGCTCAACGAGCACCCTCTAGTACCACCAATCGTATGCATTTTGACACGAGGCCAAGAAGTTACAGAGAGGGAAGGTTGCCATCCAGCTGACAGCCCGAGCTTAGTGGCGCGCAAGCCGACATCACTTACTTAAATCACTTGCTTAACTTCATCCGCATGATTAGTACGGTGCACCGAGGGGCGAAAGCTGCTTGAGATAGGCCCACATGCGCTGCTTTGCCCGCCCATCGGCAAGCGCGGCCTCGAATCCATCGAGGGCAAGCACGCGCCTTCCAAGAACATGAGCGACGAGCCCCGGAGCGAGCATCGCCATGTCGAACTGCTCGATGCGAGCAAGCTCCTCGGCATATGCCTCGCGCATGAGCGACGCAGCGGTATCATCAAGCAGAACGACGGCCTCGGGATCAAGCGCCTCAAGCGCCTCGCGGAACAAGGCCGGGGGCAACGGCCGCCCCGAAGCCACCTCAGGCGCAGCGCCTTCCCCTTCCGGCCCTGCGATGGCAGATAGCGCGCAGAACTCCTCCGGCGCGTATCCAAGGCGCTCGAGCGCAGCCGCTAACGCCGCGCCATCGGCACCGGCAAGCAGCTCCCCGCCAGCAAGCTCGTTAGCATTGAGCTCGCCCTTCACCAGGATTATGGCCGAGAATGCGTTCCCCCGCATGCGAACGCCGCGCGCGGCAAGCGCATCGAGCTCCTGCTGCGCCGCCGCAAGCAGCGCGTTCCTTCGATCGGCATTCGAGACAGCCATGGTTCCCCCCTCGCTGGATGGGCGATACCTGAAAACGCGCGAAACAACGACGTATCGTTGCCGCGTGTGCTCGCAAGCACACGGGTTTGCAGGCGCACGGGCGCGCACTGCGCCGCGAGCGCGTGGACACGCGTGTCACGAGCCGCATCGCTCGCGGGCGCGGGGCACACGGAGCAGGCGCTCGGCATCGCGCATCCTCATTGTAGCGGTGACAGCATCAACGTGAACGACCGCGCACTGCGCCCAGCACGTGGGGGAGCAATAAAAGGCTGCTCCATCTGCAACGAGAACGCTGAGGTGGGTATAACCGCACTGTCTCGATTTATCCGCGCCTTTGAGCGCGCCTCACATAAGGAGGAACCATGGCAGCAATTACCGAGGTCAATGTCTCCAATTTTGACGCTCTGCTTGCTAACGACCTACCCGTTCTCATCGATTTCTGGGCACCGTGGTGCGGCCCGTGCCGCATGGTTTCGCCCATCGTCGACCAGCTTGCCGATGAGCTCGACGGCCGTCTCGTCATAGGCAAATGCAACGTCGACGAAAACCAGGACATCGCCATGAAATATGGCGTCATGTCCATCCCCACGCTTGTGATCCTCAAGGGCGGTCAGGAGGTCAACCGCATCGTGGGAGCTATGCCCAAGCCCGCTCTCGCCGCCGAAATTGAGAAGAGCCTGTAACGACACGGCTCAACAGGCGAGCGATACGGACGCAACGATCCGGCTCCCTACGCGAGCAATACGGACGCAACGACAACGTAGTACACTGAAGCCCCGGGTTGCCGGGGCTTTTTCATACCGGGATTCGCACCTGATGCCAACGGCGAACTACGGTCGAACACGGCCTCAAGGAGGACCTATGCACGATGTGGGCATGAACATGAGCCAGCTCGCCATGAGCGTGAAGCAGGTTGACAATACGATCGAGCTCGCTCGGTCTTGGAGCCACGATTTGCTCCATGCAACCGAGACATACGACATGGAGCGCATCGGCTCCAAGCTGGCCCAGGCGATGCGGTCGCTCGATGAGGCGCGCGCCGCGCTCGAAGGCTACGAAGAGGCCATCGAAGCCGACCATAATTCGGTGGGCACCATCCGGCTGGTGTAGCGATGGACGCCGCGCGCCCCGAGGGCCATACCGAGCGCTTTAACAACGCCGAACCTGCCGACCATACCCGCGCAAGCGCGTGTGATGATTTTGCAGGGCAGGCATGCTCATCAGATCAGGCGGGAGCAGCCGTGCACGCCAGCTCGGCCGATCTCGTCCGGTTCTCGGTCGCCGTGCCAGAAGACCTGCTCACCGCTTTTGACAAGCAGACTGCGCGCCGCGGCACCGGAGCCAACCGCTCCGAGGCAATCCGCGACCTCATGCGCGCCGCGCTTGTCAAAGACGAGTTGAGGACACCAACGGCGCAGGTTATAGGATCGTTGACGATGATCTACGACCATCACACCGGCGATCTCACCCGACAGCTTGACGAGATTCAGCACGATTACACAGCCGAGATTGTCTCAACCATGCACGTGCACCTGGACCACCACAACTGCCTGGAAATCCTTGCGGTGCGCGGCCAAGGCGCGCGCGTCTACGAGCTCGCCGATAAGCTTTTGGGCCTGCGCGGCGTACACCACGGCGAGCTCACCTGTGCCGCCACCGGTGCGAGCCTGGAGCGGTAGGACCGATCGCCGGTGAAGCACGCTCACATCCACATAACCGGAATCGTCCAGGGCGTGGGTATGCGTCCGTTCGTGTACCGAACGGCAATGGCGCACGGGATAAGCGGCTGGGTGCTCAACGCGGGCGACGGCGTGCACATCGAGGCATCGGCCGAGAACGCCTCCGCACTCGACGCGTTCGTGCGCGCGCTGCGCGATGAGGCACCGGCGGCAGCACGGATTGACGGCATCGAGGTTGTTGAGCACGCGGGCAGCACGGACGACGCGGGAGCTGACACACCGCAGGGAGTGATGCCGGAAGACCCCTCACCTATCTTCCGTATCGTCGCATCGGATGATGAGACGGAGCGCACCACGCTCGTCTCGCCAGATATCGCCACCTGCCCCGATTGCTTGCGCGAACTCTTTGACCCCTCCGACCGGCGCTATCACTACCCATTCATCAATTGCACCAACTGCGGCCCGCGGTTCACCATCATTCGCTCGCTCCCCTACGACCGGCCCGCCACATCAATGGATGCATTTCCCATGTGCCCCGCATGCGCGGCAGAATACGCCGACCCCGCCGACCGGCGCTTCCATGCGCAGCCCAATGCGTGCTTCTCCTGCGGCCCGCACATCACCTGGCGTGAAAAGGTCCAAACAGGCACCGATGCGTGGGAACGGCGCGACAGAATCACCCCCGCTGTGGGCACCACACGCCAGAAGAGCGATGCCATCATCGAACGCTGCGTCGAGATGCTGGCAGCCGGCGGCATCGTCGCCATCAAGGGGCTCGGCGGCTTCCATCTTGCCTGCGACGCATCGAATGAGCATGCCGTGCGCGACCTGCGCCGGCGCAAGCGCCGGTCGAACAAACCGCTCGCCGTCATGGTTGGCAACATAGAAGACGCCCGGGCGCTTTGCACGATCGACGAAGCTGAGGCGGAGCTGCTCACCGGATCCATCCGGCCCATCGTCCTGCTGCGCCGCCGCAAGCAAGACGAGTGCGACGGCGAATGGAGCGCTGAACAGGGCAAAGGCGGCAGCGACCACAGCCCAAAAGGTGACGGGAGCGACCGCTCCAATAGCAGCGAGAGCAGTCGTCCCTCGCTTGCGCCATCCGTCGCCTTCGATCTGCCCGAGCTCGGCATCATGCTCCCGTACACTCCGCTCCAGCACCTGCTGCTCGCCGCCTGCACTGCGCGTGGCGTGCATACACTTGTCATGACCAGCGGAAACGTAAGCGAGGAACCCATCGAAACCGATGACGGGCTTGCTTGGGCGCACTTGGTCGAAGGCGGCCTCGCCGACGCGCTGCTCGGCAACAATCGCGCCATTCTCACCCGGTACGACGACTCAGTCATACGCGTAATCGACGGCCAGGCAATGCCCGTGCGCCGCGCGCGCGGATACGCTCCGCAGCCGCTCGACCTCCCTCCTTGCGCGCCCAACGAAGAAGCGCAGCAGAGCGATGGCCCGCGTAGCGACATCCCGTGCATCCTCGCCTGCGGCCCCGAGCAAAAAGCGACCATCGCCCTCACGCGCGAACAGCCCGACGGCAGCGCACTGTGCTTCGTGTCCCAGCACATCGGCGATGTTGAAAATGGCGAGACGTTCGACGCCTGGCACGAAGCGCGCCATCGCATGTCGGGCCTTTTCGAACTTGAACCCCATGCGCTCGCCTGCGATCTTCACCCAACCTACCTCTCGAGCCAATGGGCGCGCGCCGAAGCATCTGCGGATGGGCGCGCGCTCATCGAAGTGCAGCACCACCATGCACACATCGCGTCGGTAATTGCGGAGATGGCCGCGCGCGGCATCATCGGCCCCGCGGAGCAGGTGCTTGGCATTGCACTCGACGGCACGGGAGCGGGAACAGACGGCACCGTATGGGGCGGCGAGGTCATGATTGCGAGCCTGAGCGGTTTCACGCGAATGGCGCACCTAAAACCCTGGCGGCTCCCGGCCGGAATGGCATCCGTGCGCGACGCGCGGCGCAATGCGTTCTCGCTGCTGCACTCCTGCGAGCTGCTCGACCATCCGGGAGCGCGCATGCTTGTCGAGGGCCTCAGTGAAGCCGAACGCGCGGTTACCGCCACTATGATCGAGCGAGGGCTCAACAGCCCGCTGACCTCCAGCATGGGCCGCCTGCTCGATGCCATGGCGGCTATGCTCGGAATTTGCCCGAGCGCTACGTACGAGGGCGAGCCTGCCATCATGCTCGAAGCCGCGGCGTGGCGAGCGCTTGGCACTGATGACGCGCGGCGCGCCCACGATAGGGCGGATGGCTTCGGCTATCGCTTTAGCATGCACGAACAGCCGGTTTCCGCGCCGGATGAGCAGACTCGGCAACGCAGGAGTCGCGTTGGCGAACATGCCATCGACCAGGTTATTGAGCTTGACCCGATACCGATGGCGCGCGCCGCACTCGACGACCTCATGGCAGGGCGCCCCGTCGAAGCCATCGCTGCTGACGTGCACTTCGCCGTTACGCAAGCTGTTTGCGATGCCTCCATCCAGATTGCGCGCCGTTCCGGCATTCGCAATGTTGCGCTTTCAGGCGGTGTTTTCATGAATCGCCTGCTCTTGGGCGAGGCGCTGCAGCGGTTGCGGGCAGAAGGCCTGCGCCCGCTTGTCCCCAGCGCGGTGCCGGTAAACGATGGCTGCATCGCCTTCGGGCAAGCTGTCGTCGCCCGCGCGCGGCTCTGCGAACGGTAGCGTCGCGCCCGCGCGCGGTCCCGAAAACCACAACGTAGCACGTGAGAGCTACCTTGATGAAACGCAGACACCCGGTGTCTACGATTCACTCAAAGCCTCGAACACCGAGCTCGACTCATCGCGGGCCCCTTGCTGGGCCTCGCGCAAGAAACTCCCACGGCCTCGCCGCATCAAACCAGCCCCGCATTTGCCCGCGGGCGAACGCGGCGGTACCATCTACCCGAACGAGCTCCCACCCACTATCTCGACCAAAGGGGCAATCTATGTGCCTTGCCATTCCGGGATCCATCGTAGCCATCGAGGGAACCAACGCCACCATTGACATGCTCGGCGTGCAGCGCCGCATCTCCATCTCGCTCACGCCGCAGACCCAGGTGGGCGACTATGTACTCGTGCACGCCGGCTTCGCTATCGAGGTTATCGACGCCGAAGAGGCTCGCCGCACCATCGAGCTCGTGCGCGAGCTTGATGAGCTCACCGAAGAAGACCTCGCCGGCGCCGAGGCATCCGCATGATGGGGCATGACCACACGAACGCGCAGAGCGTCGGCGCTTCCATCGACACCACAGCGCACCGGCACTCCACCGCTGCCGCAACCACTGCCGCCGCGAACAGCGCTCAGCACGACATGGACCTTTCGTCCTTCCGCGATCCCAAGCTCGCGCGTGAACTCATCGACCGCATACACCGGCTTGTGGGCAACCGCCGTATCAACCTCATGGAAGTATGCGGCACGCATACCGTGAGCATCGGGCGCTACGGATTTCGCTCGATTATGCCCGAGGGCCTGCGGTTGCTTTCTGGCCCCGGCTGCCCCGTCTGCGTGACCGCGAACCGCGATATCGACCATGCTATCGCGCTCGCCCGCACCGAGGGAATCACGGTGGCCACCTTCGGCGACATGATGCGCGTGCCCGGCAGCACCTCGTCGCTCGCCGCAGAGAAATCCGCCGGGCGCGACGTTCGCATTGTCTACTCCCCTCTCGACGCGCTCGAACTCGCAACCAAGCTGCCCGATCGCAACGTCGTCTTCATGGGCGTGGGCTTCGAAACCACGACTCCCGCCATCGCTGCCTGCATCCTCGAAGCAGCGTCCCGCGGGATTGAGAACTTATCCGTGTTCTGCGTGCACAAAACCACGCCGCCCGCGCTTCGCGCCATCGCAAACGACCCCGAAACCACGATCGACGGCTTCATATTGCCGGGCCATGTCTGCACCATCACGGGGCTTGCGCCGTTCCAGTTCATAGCACGCGAGTTCAACATTCCCGGCGTGGTGACGGGGTTCGAGCCAGTCGATATCCTCACCGGCATCGATCGCCTCGTCGAGATGATCATTTCCGGCACGCCCGCCGTGGAAAACGCCTACCCCCGAAGCGTGCGCGACGCAGGAAACCCCGTGGCGCGAAGCATCGCGGAGAAGGTTTTCGAACCGTGCAGCGCAACATGGCGGGGCATGGGAGAAATTGCACATTCAGGCCTGCGCATTCGCGAGGATTATGCGCGCTACGATGCGCGGCGCAGGTTCGCCGTCGAGGTCGAACCCACCCGAGAACCGCATGGGTGCCGCTGCGGCGACGTGCTCCGTGGCGTCATCGCGCCCACCCAGTGCCCGCTCTTCGGGCGCGCCTGCACGCCGGAACATCCCGTTGGGCCCTGCATGGTTTCGAGCGAAGGCAGCTGCGCGGCGTACTTCCGGTATCGCTAGCGTGGCGCGGTGCATAGCGTCCAAGCGGTTCTCCAGCACCGGACTTCTGCAAACCGCCTGAATCGTCAACACCGGGTGTTGGCGAACCACTGGCGAACCACTGGCAAGCCACGTTCGGCTACACTCATCTCGAGAACGACCAAGCACCCTGGCCATCGAAAGAAGGCATCATGATTTCGGACTCCACCGTACAGCTCGGACACGGATCCGGCGGGCAGATGATGAAGCGCCTCATCGATGAGGTCTTCCTCGACGCATTCGAGGCGCCCGAGCTTCACGCGGGCAACGACGCCGGCGTAGCCGCGCTGCCCGGCACGGGGCGCATCGCGCTCTCGACCGACACCTTCGTGGTGACACCGCATTTCTTCCCCGGCGGCGATATCGGCCGGCTCGCGGTGTGCGGCACGGTAAACGATGTTGCCACCTCGGGTGCGCGGGTGCGCTATCTCTCCTGCGGATTCATCCTGGAAGAGGGATTTCCTCTCGACGACTTGCGCCGCATTTGCCAAAGCATGGCCGAGACCGCGCGCGAGGCGGGCGTGGCGATCATTACCGGCGACACCAAGGTCGTGAATCATGGAAGCGCAGACGGCGTCTACATCAACACGGCGGGCGTTGGCGAGGTTCCCGAGGGCAGTTCGCTTTCTGGCGCTGCGTGCCAGCCGGGCGATGTCGTTCTTGTCTCTGGCACGCTTGGCGACCACGGCATCGCCGTGATGAGCCAGCGCGAGGGCCTCGCCTTCTCTACCACCATAGAAAGCGACGCAGCACCGCTTAACCACCTCATTGCCGCGGTGCTCGACGCCTCGCCCCATGTGCGCTGCTTCCGCGATCCCACGCGAGGGGGCCTTGCAAGCACGCTTAACGAGTTCGCCGCCGCAAGCAATGTCGAGATCGAGGTGGACGAAGAGGCCATTCCGGTTAAGCCCGAAGTTCAGGCAGCGTGTGAGATGCTTGGATACGACCCGCTGCAGGTGGCAAACGAAGGCAAGATCGTTGCCGTCGTACCCGCTGACGAAGCTACCGTGGCGCTCGAAGCCATGCGGGCGAACCGCTATGGAGCCGATGCCGCCATCATCGGCCGCGTGCGCGATGCCGGAGAGAGCGGCCCGTGTGTGCGCGTTCGTACCCCCTGGGGATCAACGCGGATTCTCGACATGCTCGTAGGAGAACAACTGCCGCGCATCTGCTAACGGCTGGAGCCGGGGCCGTCGTGGTCGCATCGGGCGAGAATCTGACGCCGGCACCTGCGCCACATTGGCGGGCGGCTTTGGACACTTGCCTGGCATGCCATCCGCGTTTTCGGGCGGCTTTCGGACATGCGCGGGGTGCCGGGCGGCGCTGCCGGGCGAGATTCGTACGCTCGCGGCGTTCCGCCTGTGCCACCGGGCGACTTTCGGACACCGCAACCGTTGTCGGGCGGCTTTCGTACGCTCAGAGGCCATCTAATGGCGAAGTGTCGCCCGAAAAGCCCGGCAGCGTCCAGGTATCGCCCGACAACGCGCGAGATGTCCGGGTCTCGCCTGGCAGCGCGTCGTTCCGCGTTATCGGCACTTGAAAACATAGAAACGCGAGCATGTCGCGAACGCAGCCTCGCAAAAAACTCGATGGCCTAGCCTGCCCCACGAATACACCTAGCTCAGCGCTGCGCATCATCTACCTCAAACGCCGTAAGGGTCGAGAAATGGGCAGGCTTGGCGAGCTCGAAATCAAGGTGAAGCGGCGCTGCGGGACAAGCGTGTCGATTATCTTGCCCAACAGCGCCGCGATTAAGCGAATGCAATCTAACTGCTACTCGCCGCAACCGCTCTCCACCAGCTGAACAAGCGCAGAAACAGCTTCCTGCTCGTCAGCGCCGTCGGCGCAAATCTCAATCTCATGGCCTTTCTTCATACCAAGGCCCATAACCGCGAGGATAGACTTGGCATCCTTCGCCTCGCTGTCGGTAGAGACATTGCGCGCGGTAATCTTGCTCTCAAAGCTCATGGCGCACTTCACGAATACCGAAGCAGGACGCGCGTGCAAGCCGCTTGGATTCACGACCTTTGTCGTTTGGCTGATCACGAAAGCCTCCTACTCGATCACAATGTTGTCGGTCGAAAGATCGGCGCCGTTCGAAGCAATAAGCTTCTTGTAGTAGTAGAAGCTCTTCTTACGTCGGCGCTCGCCCGTGCCCTTGCCCTCATCGTCGAGGTCGACATATACAAAGCCGTAGCGCTTGCGCATCTCGGACGTGCCAGAACTCACGAGGTCCATCGGGCCCCACCACGCGTAACCGAACACGTCAACGCCGTCCTTGATGGCCTCGCCCATCTGCTCGACATGCTGACGGAGGTAATCGATACGATAGTCATCTTCAATCCAGCCATTCTCATCGGGCTGGTCTACAGCGCCCAAACCATTCTCTGAAATGAAGATCGGTAGATGGTAACGATCGTAGATGTGGTTAAGCGTAATGCGGAAACCCACCGGGTCGATGGTCCAGCCCCACTCACTCATGGGCAAGTTGGGGTTCTTAATCTGCGATACCAGCGATCCGGACGGCTTGGGAACCGGCTCGCCCTTATAGCGCATGATGTACGTCATGTAGTAGCTGATGGTCACGAAGTCCACGCAACCCTCGCGCAGCGTCTCAAGGTCGCCCGGCTCCATCTGGATATCGATGCCATTCTCGTCGAAGAAGCGCTTCATGTAGTAGGGATACTCCCCCTTGGCCTGCACATCGGAGAAGAACCAATTGAAGTGATCCTCGAAGAGAACTTGGAGCTGATCCTCGGGCTTGGAGCTCTCCGCGTAGTTCTCCAAACGGCAGAGCATGTTGCCAATCTTGGCATCCGGATCGATGCGATGGCATGCCTTGACGGCCAACGCGCTTGCCACCAGCTGGTTGTGCGCCACCTGGTACTTATAACCCCACTTGCCATAATAGGGATTGCCCGTTGGGCCCTGCTCAAAAATCACGCCACTGCACGTAAACGGATTCGTAATAACGTTGTTGATCTCGTTGAAGGTGAGCCAGTACTTAACCTTGCCCTTATAGCGCTCGAACACGGTCTCGGCGTAGCGCACGAATGCGTCAACGGTGTGGCGGCTCGCAAAACCGTTGTACTCCTCAGCCAAGTGCATCGGCGTATCAAAGTGGCAGAGCGTCACAAGCGGCTCCATGCCATTCTTGTGGCACTCATCGAACACCGCATCATAGAAGGCCAGGCCCTCCTCGTTGGGCTGCGCATCGTCGCCGTTAGGGAAGATGCGCGACCACGAGATGGACATACGGAACACCTTGAAGCCCATTTCGCCGAGGAGAGACAGGTCGTCCTTATAGGTATGGTAGAAATCGATGCCACGGCGCTTGGGCAGATTCCAGTTCTCGGGATGCGCCTTCATGTCGGCGATCATCTCTTTTGTCGAAGCGTTATGCGGCAGACGCTCGTCGTAATCGAGGCCGCGTTCGCGCTCCTCTTTTGCCATTTGCTGAGAGAACAACTGCACGTAATCGGAAGTCGCCGGACCACGTCCGTCCTCATTCCATGCACCCTCAATCTGATTGGCTGCAGTAGAGCCGCCCCAGAGAAATCCATCGGGAAACGGCGTGGTAAGCTGATCGATCATGGTATCTCCTAAATCAATAAAGAGTGTAAGGTGTATGACGAGGATGCCTCAGATGCATCGTCCTTCACGACTACGCCCGCTCTTTGAGTGCCCGGACAATGGGGAGCAGACGCTGCGTAAGACGAAGCTCAGTGCTAATGGTCATCAGTGTGTCTTGAGCATGCGTGAATAGCAGCGAGTATTCGACCTCTTCGCCTGCAGCTTGCCGCTGAATCGTCTCCGTTTGGGCCTTATGCGCAGCAAGAATCTTCTCATCCGCATCTTTCAGATGCTGCTCGGCAGCATCGAAATCAAATGCGGCAAGGCTTTCGAGCGCCTGATCGACTAGCAAGCGACCATCTCCCGCATTGAGGATGACCTCCATGGCCACCGCGTTAATATCCACTTTCTCCTCCACAGGAATCACCTGGCTTTCCAGAAACAGACGGCCCGGGCGACAATGCCACCCGGGCACTGACAACGAACGATTAGCTCAACGACTCTGGCGTATCCGCGGCATCGGGAGCGCCATCTGC
>UMLF01083329.1_pt1 | contig 20783 bp, 19 predicted proteins | sample 1966501 | NCBI WGS metagenome assembly UMLF01 (sample SAMEA4836194, study PRJEB28245) | human gut metagenome | biome: gut microbiome; material: fecal sample | place: Denmark | collected 2008 | reverse complement strand
TCACGAAGCTCGACCACCACCTCCGCGAGACGGTCCTCTCCCTCACCCTCGACATCGAGCACTACATGAAGGTCGAGCTCAACAGGATGATCATGGACGCGGGAGACGACCCCTATGAGCTCATGGCGTCCTTCTTCGACTCCGAGCGCGAGAGGAAGGTCAGGGTCCTCGAGAAGAGGGTCGACCTTTGCTCCGTTCGGTCGAAGGCCCCGATCGTCATGGACCTGTCCGGAGACCTGGCCGCCCCGGACGCCAGATCCGTCATCTCCGCCCTCGCCTCCCTGCTGCACCTGGCATCGGACTCGCTCGGCGGGATAGACCCCGACCACACCGAGAGGAGCCTCGCCGGGCTGGGCGGGTCCTCCTACACCCGCGGGCTCGTCGAGAAGTACGGGGACCCCAGGCACATGGCGGTCTGGAACTACCTCGAGCTCGCGTCCTTCGGGGGCGTCATCTCGCTCTACAAGTACTACGTCTTCGAGCGGCAGGCGATGAAGGACGAAGAGGCGGTAAAGGGCCTGCTTTTCCCGACGAAGGCGCTGAGGAACGCCGCCGCCCACAACGGGAACATGCTCAGCACGCTCGGCTCGAAGCTGAGAAAGCCCGTCGGCTCCATCTCGAGAATGGCAGTCGAGGAGCTGGGAATCGACCGCGAGCTCGTGTCGCTCACCAAGAGGGCGCCCATCATCCACGACTTCACCGCCCTCGCCCTCTGCTACATGCACCTAGTCAAGAGCGAGGACGCGAGAGGGGACGCCGCAGAGAAGCTCCGAGCCCTGCGCAGGCGATTCATGGCGCACAAGGGCTACTTCTCCAAGCAGGGCGAGCTGAAGAACGGTCTGGCCATGCTCAGCGAGGTCATGGACAGGGCGGCCGACCGGCTCTCACGGCCATAACGGACACGTCTCGTAGCACCAGAAGTCAGCTCTCCGTATCCGTCACCGCCCAGCTCACAGGCGCAATACCCGGAATAGACATTAGACAAGAGGGATGGGTGGCCTGATAGTCCCCGGATTTTGTCCTACGTTGCATCGAGGCGGAGGCATACACCGCCTTTCGAGCGCGAGTGACGCCGACGTACAGCAGGCCGATTTCCTCGATAAGCCCGTCTGGCATTCTCCTCATATCGACAATCCGGCAACTTTGCGCGGAACGTGAGCACATACCAGTCCTATCGCACTGAATACACATTCCTCCCGGCCAATCTAAACGCGTGACGCCCGGGATGAAAACGCTGTCCCACTCGAGCCCCTTGGCGGAATGAACGGTCATCATCGAGATGCCAGCATCGAGGTAATCCGAGAAACGCCGCAGGGAGCCCTCGGAGAAGATGCTCAAGATATAGTCGCGCCGCTCCGAAGGGCTCATCGCCGCGCAATCTGCCGCAAGGTGTTTCCTCAGCGCTCCGAGAAGCATGGCGTAGGACCGCCCATACTCGAATCCCTTGGAGCCGGAAAGGAGCTCTTCGGAGACGGACTCGATGATTCTGTCTGCAGCGGAACGACTGACGCCTTTTTCACCAGGTGCTGCATCGACAATCTTGGAGAGGGCAAGCGCGTTGAACGCCATGAATTCCGAGCTTGTATCTGAGAAGAGTCCGTTGAAGTACGAGACGCCCTCTTCGTCCAACCCGTCCATGATGAGGTCGGCAAGGGGGCCGCGCTTGCGAACGAGAATTGCGGTTCTCCCTCCCTCGCCTTGCGCAAGCTCTGCGACTTTGGAAACGATGGCAGCCGCTTCGCCTTGCTGCGTTGAGCTGATGAGGACGGGCAGTCGGGGTGTTCCGCCGACAGAGCCTCCCTTCATGTTGGAGCGAATCGCGGCACCGAGCTCTCCGATGATAGATCCTTCGGAAAACCTATGGTTATGCTCGAGTTCAAGCGGCAAGAGGCGTAGGTCGGTAGATGCCTTTTCCTTTAGTCCCGTCATCGCGCCAATAAAGCCGTAGACGCGCTGGATGGGATCGCCGAACATGCAGATTCCCGACTCTTCTGAAAGCAGACCATTTAGGAAGATATAGCACAGGGCATTTGTGTCCTGCGCCTCGTCGACAAGCACGACAGGATAAGCTGCCGACAGATAGGACCTCAGCTTCGGACAGAGGGCAAGCAATTCGATTGCAAGGGAGATCATCGCGGAGTATGGCAAGATGCCATTCGGCACAAATCTATCCCTGATGACTTTATTAAAGGGGCAAATCAAGCGCCTCAAGTCTTCGTCTCGACCGTGTCTCATGGAGCTGAGAAAGCTGTCGACGACTTTCTTTTCATCGTAAGTTATGCCGCCGCCTCGCGAAATCAGTTCGTCGACAGCACCATTGTCATCAAGCATGGAAAGCTCGTCGACGCAGGCTGGCAGCGAGAGCGATCTCCAGTACCTTCGCAGCAGAGCCCATGCGAAACCGTGGAAGTTGGTTGTCATGACTCTGCCCTCGAAGCGCCGTGCCGCGGAACCGGGAAGCGCCGACAAGGCGGCGCTCATGTCCGCCCGCATCCTCCGCGCCGCGGCGACGCTAAAGGTCAGGGCCATGACCCTTTTTGGTGGTGGGACTTCACCGGATGCCAGCAGCCAGCATGCTCGTCCGGTCATCGCCGTCGTCTTCCCATAGCCCGCCGGCGCCTCCACAAAGACCCTCCTTGATGACGTGAAGATCGCAAAGAGCTGTGACTCGTCCCCACCGCAGCGCTCTTCGATCGCAGCCCTGACACCATTTCTCAGGTCATCTTGCCTCCACAGCATCAGAGCCCCGCCGCCCTGCGAATGATGCTCTCGTAGCATGCGGGAACGCTGTCGGCACCAAGCTCCTCCGCCAAAGCCACGCCGAATCTAACGCCCTTGTTCGATGAAAGCCATGCATACATGAGCGCACGCGCTTTGGGCGTGTCAGCGAATTCCCCATCGAACTCCACTCCCTGGAAATCGTACTCAGGGTCCGTCAAATTGACGTCGTAGGCAGCGCACGCCTTTTGCAGCACATTGCTATTGCCCTTAATGGGTGTTGCCCTTTGCAAGCGATCCTCAGACTCAAGAAGTGTGATGAACGAGCTCTGGTTGCCTTTCGCAAAGAGAGCGTCGATGACCTCGGCTTCGAAATCCCGCTCGGTTGTCGTTATGTGATCTCCCGAAGTGTTAGGCGCCCCGTTATCTCTGTCGACGATGGAAAAGCTTGGGATCTCGAACTCGTCTAGAAGCTCGCAAAGCGGTCCCACGTTTTCTTTCCCGCCGGCCCTGATTGCCACGACTCCGCAATCGTCCAAATCCATCCCGATGCTGCGCGCGAAAACCGGGATGGCCCCGGACTCCGTCTCCCCCTCAAAAGCCAAAACCGATCGGGCGAAAAACGCCTCCCCTATCGAATCAAAGTTACGTATTAGGTGCTTTTCTGCCTTGCCGGACAGGGCGATATCCGTTCCGCACTTGACCGTCGGGGAACCTTCGCCCTGCCCAAACCGCACAACGTTCTTGTAGCCACGGGCCAAAATGTTGGGCGAATGCGTCACCATTATTAGCTGAGCCCTGATTGAATCGATTCCGAAATATGTCTTAAGAAGGGCGTTGAACTTGTCGTCTTTCCCCTCGCAAATCCTGTGCAGGCTCTTTGAGAGCCGCCTCTGCATATACGGGTGAAGGTGGGCCTCGGGCTCGTCGTATGCCAGCACGGCATGCAGCACAAGCTTGCCGTCGGCACCCAAGCAGAGACTCTCTAATAGGCGTGTAGGCGAGAGGCGCATAATGCTCTCGACTATCGAGAGAGAGGCAATGGCGAGGTACTGCAGGCCTACCCCCGCCTTTTTGAAGTGGACACCCCTTTTATCCAGCAAGGTAACCAAGCTTCCAAGCGATCCACCATCCGACGCATCGACACCCGTCTTCACCCCATACGACGACAAAATGGGGACGTCGTCGACGATTGCATTGAGCTCTGAAGCCAGACCCTCAAGCTCCTCATCGTCGAGAAAGTCGGAAACTCCCTTACCCTCCTTTTCAAGGTAAAGCGCGATGCCCTTGGCGAGAACCTTGCCGACCCCTCGGGTGCCGTCAAACGCCAAGTCTCCTCTATTGAATGCTGCTGTCGAGTACCTGAACATGTGCACGGACCTCATCAGTGAAGGAGGGATCTTTTCCCCACTCCCCTCGAGCTCGAATTCTATTCGGGAATCCGGGTCGTCAGCAAAAGCGTGTACGGTGATGGTATCTCCGGTCATGGGATCGATGTCGAGCCCCGTCGCTCCGAGCTCGTCCTCGTCCATCTTAAGAGTGACTACAGCCCCTGACCGCTTCCCGACGTCAGCGAAGTCCTCCTCGCTGATCATCGCTTGATTGAAGATCGTGTTGAGCAGGTCGAGCACGTTCGATTTGCCGAGGTTGTTCTCCCCGACGATATAGTTCACGTCCTCGTCAAACTTTATCGACACGCCATCGAGGTTCCGGTAGTTCTCGATCTTCAATTCGACAATCCTCATGTTGCCTCCGACCTTTTAGGTTCCGTAGCTTCCATCAGTCTGACACGTTGCGTGTTGTACTAAGCCAAGGCCGGCGAATGCCGGTTATTCCTCGTGCGCGCAGCCTGTCACGGGCCCCGCTTTCCCCGCAAGGGCCGCGATGCTTTTCCGGCTTCTTTCGGGCTCGGTCGCCCCCGCTCAGAGCGGTGCCGGCGAAGCTCGCCCGAAACAACCGGTCGGTCGGTCCTCAAGGTCGATGCGCTCCTCGAGCGGGCGAACCCGTCCGCGCCCCCGGAGGAGCGGTGCGCCGACATGGGGGTGACGCCAGAGATGAGGGACGTCGCGGCACTCGCCGCCGAAGCGCTTGGGGAGGAGGACTATGAGGAGCTTGCTTAGGGCGGTACGCTGGCTCGTCCGCGCCGTACTCCGCTGGATGTAGTGAACTCAAAGCTATCACGGTATGATTAGCTGACAGGGGGCTGCCCGTGGGGATTGATCGGTTGGGCGGCCCCCGACCAATCGTCATCCTGAATCACCTCGCGCACCGCCTTCAGGAAATCCGCAACGTACTCGGCAGGGTCGGGCGCGTGCAGCAGACCATACGAGACCGCGCAGCCCCAGTCCGTGGGGAGCGTGTACAGAAGCGGGTGCACATCGCGCCAGACCGGCAGCGTGGCCAGGGCGAGCTCCTCGTTCGCCGCTTGGTTAAAGACCTCTGCGCGGTACTGCGGGAAGTCGACGACCGTCACGTCGGGATAGTCGGTGCGGATGCGGTCTCGCAGCACGTCGATGTCCGAGTTCCATCCGCGCCGGATGAGCATGAGCGAGCGCCCGCGCAGAGCGTCGAACGTCACCACCTCGCACGCGGCAAGCAAGTCGCCCTCGGGAACCGCGCACCACACGGGCTCGCGCGCAAGCTCGAGCCCCGCGCACTCGTGCTCCGCGAGAAAGTTGTCGTCAAAGACGCCCACCACGACGTCCATGTCGCGCCCGAGGTCCGCGAGCCCGCGCGCAGCCGCCGGCCCGTTCTCGAAGGTCACCACCTGCATGCCCATGCCCGGGCAGCGCTCCTTGACCTTGGGCCAGAGCCGGGCGATGAACGTCGACGGCGTCATGAGCGAGACGCCCACGCGCACGATGCGCTTCTCGGCGCGCTCCGCCATGCGTGCGCGAGCGACGGACTCCTGGGAGTACCGCACGACGTGGCGCGCGTCGGCGAGCAGGCTCTCGCCCGCCTTGGTGAGCGAGAGCCCCTGATGGGATCGATGGAAGAGGGTGAGCCCCAGGCGCGACTCCAAGAGGTTCATCTGCTTGATGACGGCCGTCGGCGTGATGAAGGACTCTTGTGCCGCCTTGGAGAAGCTGCCCGCCTCCGCCACGCGAATGAAGGTGTCGAGCTGTGGGTTGTACATCGATCCTCCTGTCGCGCATTATGTGCCGTATATACCCCATGGTTATATCCATCATTCCAACGTGAACTTCTCGCACGTCAGTAAACGCCGTAGCGTTGTATTCGAAAAGTCGCCATTAAGGAGAAGACCATGGAGTATCTGAAGCTCAACAACGACGTAGAGATGCCCATTGAGGGTTTGGGCACCTTCCTCATGACCCCGGCCGAGGCCGAGGCGGCCGCGACGGCGGCGCTCGCGGCTGGCTACGAGCACATCGACACCGCCAACGCCTACATGAACGAGCGCGCCGTGGGCCGTGCCATCGCCAAGAGCGGCATCGCGCGCGACAAGATCTTCGTCTCCACCAAGCTCTGGCCGAGCGTCTACGACGCGGGCATGCCGGCGGTGGACGCCACGCTCCAGCGTCTGGGGCTCGACTACGTCGACATGCTCATCCTACACCAGCCGGTAGGCGACTACCTGGCCGCGTGGCGCACGATGGAGGAGGCCTACAGCGCCGGCAAGGTGCGCGCGCTCGGGCTCTCCAACTTCCCCCAGAACAAGATCGCCGAGGTCATGAGCTCCGCGTCAGAGGTCAAGCCTCAGCTCGTGACCGTGGAGTGCCACCCCTACCACCAGCAGCGCGACCTGCGCGCCTACCTCGGGCCCTACGGCACCGTCATCGAGGCATGGTACCCGCTCGGCCACGGCGACGCGAGCCTCCTTGCCGAGCCCGTGTTCGAGGAGCTGGGCGAGAAGTACGACAAGAGCCCCGTCCAGATCATCCTGCGCTGGCATGTGCAGATGGGCACCTCTATCATCCCGGGCTCCAAGAACCCCGTGCACATCGCCGACAACGCGGACATCTTCGACTTCCGCCTAACCGAAGCCGAGATGGCCCGCATCGCCGAGCTCGACAACACCAAGACCTACTACCAGCAGACCGAGGAGGCACTCGCGAGCTACCTCAAGATCAGGCCCGACTTCGACGCCCAGGAGTAACGAGTGATGAAAAGGGACTGTCCCTTTTCATCAGAGGAGGAACGCCATGGCTGCAATGACTAGAAGGAATTTTCTGCTCGCCGCAGCGCTCTGCGCGACGTCACTCGTCGGGTGCTCCCAGGAGGAGCCAACCGCGACGGGTGACACCAACGCAGACACGACGGACACCGCCAACGCGCCCGCCGCTTCCGGCAACGTCCTCGTTGCCTACTACTCGGCGCAGGGTCACACCGCCGCCGTGGCGCAGGCCATCGCCGACGAGCTGGGGGCCGACCTCTTTGAGGTGACGCCCACGGAGCCCTACTCCGACGACGACCTCAACTGGACCGACGACAACAGCCGCGTGACCCGGGAGCACGAGAATGAGAGCCTGCGCGACGTCGAGCTCGAGCAGGTCACGCCGGATGGCTGGGAGGACTACGACACCGTGCTCGTGGGCTACCCCATCTGGTGGGGCATCGCCGCGTGGCCGATCGACAACTTCATCTCAGGCAACGACTGGGACGGCAAGACGGTGATCCCGTTCTGCACCTCTTCCTCCTCGGGTCTTGGCCAGAGCGGCGAGCTACTCGCCGAGGCCGCGGGCAGCGGGGAGTGGCAGGAGGGCCAGCGCTTCTCGTCCAGTGCGGACGAGTCCGAGGTTCGTGATTGGGTCGCCGGTCTCGGCCTGGCATAAGCAATTGGAGATGGCAGGCCGCTGACAATCTGGGAGTTTCGAATGATCCTATACTTCACCGGGACGGGCAACTGCCTGTACGCGGCGCGCGAGCCGGCGGAGCTGGGCGGATTCCTGGCCATCGACCCAGAGAGGTGCATCGGCTGCGGGTCGTGCGTCAACGTGTGCCCTGCGGGATGCATCGCGCTCACCAATGGCTGCGCCGTCCGTAATGCGCAGGCGGGCTTCGGCTGCAACGCCTGCCTCGCCTGCATGCACGCCTGCCCCGCGCGCGCCATCGCCTGCGCGGCGGGCGACAAGAACCCCGCGGCGCGCTTCCGCAACGAGCACGTGACCCTTGCCGAGCTGCAAGAGGCCAACAGCGGCCGCTGATGCGCTTCTCGCTATGCCGAAAGTCTGCGGCTTCGACTTGATTTCATTTAGAAGGAGGAACTATGCACGTGAGTCATCTTTCACGCAGGTCCTTTATCGAGGCTGCCGCGCTCGCTGCGGGCGGGCTGGTACTCGGGGGAGGCCTGGTCGGCTGCGCGGGCGGCGCAATGCCGCAGGGCACGGTCGATGACACGGCGCACGAGGACCACGCTACGTCCGAAGAGGCTTCGACGGGGAGCACACCCGCGGTTCCCGACGTGTACTTCACGAGCGCCATCGACGCGCAGGCCATCCAGGCGGTCTACGCCGCCATCGGACGGAGCCTCACCGGCCCGCGCATCGGCGTGAAGCTCTCCACAGGTGAGCCCGGGAGCAACCCGCTCGACCCGGCGCTCATCGCCGACCTCGTGCACGCCGTAGGCGGCACCATCGTTGAGTGCAACACCGCCTACGGCGGCGAGCGCGGCGAGACCGCGCACCACCTGGAGGTGGCGGCCGAGCACGGTTACACGGACATCGCCGAGGTCCAGATCATGGACGAGGATGGCTCGACTTCCATTCCCGTCGAGGGCGGCACCCATCTCACCGAGAACCTCGTGGGCGCGCACTTTCCCGAGTACGACGGGTTTCTCGTCCTCTCGCACTTCAAGGGTCATGCGATGGCAGGCTTTGGCGGCGCGCTCAAGAACATCTCCATCGGTATGGCGTCGCGCGAGGGCAAGTGCCTCATCCACACGGACGGCCGGAGCCACAGCAACCCCTGGGGCGGCGACACGAGTGCCTTCCAGGAGTGCATGGCTGAGGCGGCGAAGTCCGTGGTGGACGCCACGAACGGCAACATGCTCTTCGTGAACGTGATGAACCACCTCTCCGTTGACTGCGACTGCGACTCTCACCCGGCGCCCGCCAAGATGGCCGACATCGGGATTCTGGCGAGCGCCGACCCGGTGGCACTCGATCAGGCCTGTGTCGACCTCGTCTACAGCTCGGACGACGACTCGGCCGACCTCATCGAGCGCATCGAAAGCCTGGGCGGCGAGCACGTGCTCGAGCACGCGGAGCAGATCGGCCTGGGCAGCCGCGCCTACCGGCTCGTAGAGGTTGGGGCATGAATGTCACGAGAAGGACTTTCCTTGCACTTGCCACCTCGGTGACCCTTGCTCTTGCCGGATGCTCCTTAGTGGAGGATTCGGTGGCGTCGAGAGGTGGCGATTCAGACCCCGGGGAGGCCGCGGATGTCCGTGAGCTTGGCGGCTACGTCCTCACGGAGGGGTCGCAGACAGACCGCGGCTTCGTCGTTGACGACGCCCTGCAGACGCCATCGGGCAGGACGCTGCACTTCTCGCTCCATGTGCCGGATTCCTACGACGGGTCCGTGCCCCATGCGCTCTACGTGGCCTGCCCCGGCTGGGAGGGGCTCTACTTCCAGGGCGTGGGGGCGAATCTTCAGGAGGGTTACCCCTTCGTGGCGAACGACTACATCGCCGACATGGTCGTGGCCTCGCCCCAGCTCGACGACTGGGGCGAGCAATCGGCGTCAGACGTGGTGGAGCTCACCGAATGGCTGCTCAGCGCCTACAGCATCGATGCGGACCACGTGTACCTGAGCGGATGCTCGGGCGGCGGCGAGACCATCTCCATCGTCTTAGGAACGCGCCCCGAGCTCTACCGGCGCGCGCTGCACACCATCTCGCGCTGGGACGGCGACGTCGAGGCGCTCGTGCAGGCAGAGGTCCCCGTCTACATGGCCATTGGCGAGAAGGACGACTACTACGGGCCCGAGCCCGCCCGCGAGGCGTACGCCCGCATCTGTGACGCGTACCGCGCGCGGGGGCTCCCCGAGGACCGAATCGACGAGCTCGTCGTGCTCGACGTGAAGCCCACGAGCTACTTCACCGACCGGGGCTTTGCCGCCGACACGAGCCAGCACGGCGCGGGCGGCTACCTCTTTGCCCATGACGAGGACATCATGGGATGGCTGTTCTCATGACGCGTCAAGCAAAGGGCGCAGCGCAAAGGACGCTGCGCCGCGCGGTCGACGTGGCACTTGCGATCCTGCTTCTGGTTCAGATGTGCTACCAGCTGCTACCAGAGGATTTCCATGCGCTTCTGGGCGTCGTCATGACGGTCGCGGCCGCCGTCCATCTCTGGTTCAACATTACGTGGATCCGCTCGCTCGGGAAGGGGCGCTGGGGCGCCGCACGCCTTCTTCTCGCAGCGTGTTCGGCGGCATCTCTGCTCCTTATAGCGTTGCTCGCATTGAGCGGTCTGGTTCTCTCGGGTATCTTACCGGCGCTGCGCCCTCTGGACGGGCTCGCCCGTGCAGCTCACCTCAGCTCATCCTATCTCGCGCTGCTCATCCTCCCCCTCCACGCCGGGCTCCACGCAGCCAAAACGCTTAACCGCTTGACGAGCAACGTAGCGGAACCTGCTGAGAAGCTGGGGCTTACCGCGTGGCTGCTCGCATCATGCGCTGGCATCTACGAGTTCTTCTCACTGCATATATGGGATTACGTGACGCTGCGCATGCCCTTCGTGCTTCCCGCCGGCGCCCCGCTACTGGTTTACCTGCTCGAGCACACGTGCGTCATGGCGCTTTTCGCACTTCTGGGCTCCGCACTCATGCGCGCCGCCTCGGCACGCGACCGTCGACATACCAAATGATGGTGCTCATCGACGGGAGCCCGGTCAGATAGGCTCAGCAGACGTGCGCGCTACCGCATCGCAAATGCCTCCTGCATGAAAGCGTCGAACTCGGGAATCCAACCGCCCAGGGCGCCGAAGCCGTGCGGCCAGCCGTCGAGCACGCGGGCGTACACGGTATATCCAAGGTCCGCCATAAGCTCGACCTGCGCCTCAAACTGGTCGTAGAAGGAGTCGCACGTTCCATAGAACAGCTCCCTTGACGTTAGTTCTGTTGGGCGCAGGCACGCTTGTCACCGAGGGTCGGAAGCCCCTGGGGTCTTGTCCTCCCGCATCGCTTTCTGTAGTTGCCGGAGCCCGCCCTTCCTCCCAGAGGAAAAGGCGCTGTTGTTCGTGCGGGCGAATCCTGGCTATGAGCACCGTCCCCTCCACGGTCGAGGGATCCGGACTCACATGATTGTTGTTGAGGTTCATGAGTCCCTCCGTGTCCACGTCAAGCTCAACCAGCTCGCGGACACCGCCTAGGTCGTTTTTGGATACGGTGTTGTTGGTTTCCGACGAGACGCCAACGCGAGAGCCTTGGTCCCGGCGGTCGTGCTCGGCCAGTTCGCGTGTCGAATTGGCGCAGCCGGCGAGCAACGCTGTGGCGCCACCGGTCGCAGCCATGAGAAACGCTCGTCTCGTTAGGTTCATCGCTGCGCCTCCCAGAACGCGATCGCATCGTCAATCCAGCCTTCGGCAACGGTGCCAATCCCAAGCCCGAATCCATGGCGCAGGCCCTCATACACATGAAGCTCCGTGGGTACGCCCGTTGCTGAGAGCGCTTCGAGACGCGCCTGCATGGTGCGCCAGCTCGCGATGCCGTCGCGATCACCTACGCAGGCATACGTTGCCGGGTCGGCACCGGAAAGCTCACGATGGCCCGTGTATTGCATGATCACCGCCGCCGGTTGCGGTGCATCATCCCCGCCAAAGGCTGCTGGCCCGTATCCGCCCACATAGGCCGCCATGCGCGCTCCTGCAGAGCCCCCGCCGATTGCGTAACCCTGCATGTCGACACCAAGCTCGTCCGCATGCGCGAAGACGAACGAGACCGCGCGCGCCAGGTCTTCGCAGGCGAGCTGGGCGTCCGGTCGATAGATGATCGCAAAGCCGTTGAGTCCCGCGCGCGCCAAGTGCAGGCAGTGCGGGAACGAGTCGTGCATGGCAGCCACGTAGGCGAAGCCGCCGCCCGAGCACCATATGGCGAAGGGCGCCCGCTCGCCATCGGCGAGCCCCTCTGCCGCAAAGCGGAAGAGGCCCGTGTCGGCGAGCGTGGGGTCGGCAGCCTTTTCCTCTTCCGAGTAGATGTCATAGAAGAGCGTTCGCCCGTCGGCGCGCTGATCGAGCAGATAGCTCACGATGTCGATGGACGTGCTCGTGTGAACCTCGGAGTACCAGGGCAGGATGTCGGACAGGTCCGCGAGCGTCATGTCCTCCGTGGGCTCGCGGAAGCCCGTGGGGAAGAGGAGACGCCCGAAGCCCTTGAACAAGGGGTTCTCGATGATATCGAAGAGACGCGTCTCCGCCGTGACCCTATCGGGCGCCAAGCGCACCGCCGGCGCGCTTGGCGCCGGTGACGCGGCGGAGCAGCCCCCAAGCGCAAGCCCGGCGACCCCGATGCCGCAGGCGTACAGGAATGAGCGGCGCGACATCATCGCCGCACCTGATAGACGAGGTGGAGACCGTTGCCAGGAAGGCGCTCGACACGCTCGAGCGAAAACGCGTACGAGTCACCAGAGGAAGGAGGCATCTCGTCAAAGACGGAGGCCGCCCCGAGCTCCCCCGAGACCGTCGGGGAGAGAACGAGGCTTAGCTCGTCAAGCACACCTGCGGCAAGAAACGACATGTCCGTCTTGCCGCCACCACACACGAGCAGGCGCTCGATGCCAAAGAGCTCGTGCAGCTTGCGCAAGACGAGCGGAAGGTCAAGCTCGCGCGGGCCGGCAAGCACGTATGAGACGCCGTGCTCTCGCAGATAGTTACGATACGCTGGCGATGCCACCTCAGTGAGGACCTCGATGACGTGCGCGTCCGCGCGGCCGCTGCGACGATACGTCGCAGATTCCCACGCAATCTCCCCGGCGGGGTCAACGGAGACGTAGAACGATCGCTCGGCGTGAGGCGCCACGAAGTCGCCCTCGGGGGCGCTCTCGTAGGCGCCGAGCGCAAGGGAGCGCGACCCGACGAAGCCCTTTGTGGTCACGGTTCCGTACGCCACGGCGTCCGCTCCGAGCTCAGTCTGCATGCGAGAGTACGCCGCGCGGGCAGGCGAGGCCGCGGAATCGAAAAGGTACGCCCCCTCGATGCGCCCGTTGAGCCCGGCAAAGACGTGGCAGATGACATAGGGCCTTGTACTCATGTCTCCCTACCTCAACGTGTGTCCACCGAAGACCATGAGGTCAAGCCCGTCAAGCAATTCATCGACCTTGGCGATCTCGTCAATGGAGAGCCTGACTTCGGCGGCACCAAGGTTCTCGCGCAGTCGCTCGGGCTTTCGGCTGCCCGGGATGGGAATGATGTAGGGCTTCTTCTCGAGCATCCAGGCAAGGGAGATCTGGGCGGGCGTCGCCGCGTGCAGTCCGGCCAGCTCGTGAACGAATCGCGTGAGGGGCTCGGCGCGCCTCTCACCCTCCTCGGTGTACTGCGGCATGCCGTCGCGATAATCCTGGGCGCCCTCGAAGCGGGTGTTATGACTGTACGCGCCCGTCAGGAAGCCGTTTGCCATGGGAGAGAAGGCCACGAAGGCAACGTTCAGCTCCTCGAGCACGGGGAACAGGGCTTCGTTCCATCGCGCCATCATCGAGTAGCGCATCTGAACGGCCGCGACGGGGCATACGGCGTCCGCGCGTCGCAGATATTCCTCCGTCGTTTCCGAGATGCCCCACGCGCGGATCTTTCCCTCGCTGATGAGGTCTGCCATGACGCCGGCGACGACCTCGGGCTCGACCTTTTGGTCAATGCGATGCTGGTAGTAGAGGTCAATGTGATCGGTGCGCAGTCGGCGCAGACTCCCCTCCACCGAGGACCGGATGACCTCGGGACGCGAGTCCACGAGGATGGTCTTGTCCGGAGCGTGCGTGACGCCAAACTTGGTGGCAATGACAACCTCGTCGCGCACGGGCGCGAGCGCCTTGCCCACCACGTCCTCGTTGTGCGCCTCGGTCCCGTCGGCGCACGTGCCAACGTAGCACTCCGCCGTGTCAAAGAAGGTATAGCCCATCTCGTGGGCCTGACGGACGACGCTCACGGCCTCGTCATCGGGCATCGGATCCCCGCTCGCATGCGTGATGCCCATGCAGCCCATGCCGAGCGGGCTCACCTCGATGTTGCTTTTTCCAAGAATCCGCTTCTCCATATCGTCTCTCCCCTCTCGTCTCATCATGCTTGGGGCCAGCCCGCACGCTATTGCGAAGAGCGGCCTGATGAAGCAGACCGTTTGCCTGATGACTGAACCCCCAGTCTCACAACGACCTTCCCGATCGCTTTCGGGGCATCGTGAGCGCTGCGGCGGCACCTATAGCGGCGGAGAGCACCACGCCCGCCATGAAGATGGCGGCAGACGCCGTGGGAACCGAGCGCCTCCTCATGAGCGTCACGTTGACGAAGGCGCGGCGCGGGTCGCGCGTGGGCGGCCACGCTACGAAGAGTGCGAGAGCCGCCACGCCGCCCACGAGCGGCCCCACCACCACCGGGCGGGCGAGGTCTCCGCCCTGGCTCACCTCGGTCAGGCCGAAGAGCAGAAGGGTGATGCCCGTAGCCACAAGAACAAAGCCCACCGGGTCAAAGGGCCGCGTCAGAGAGGCGGGGCGCGGTGCTCCCTCCACGTACTTCTCGCCAAGCACGATGGCCGCAACGACCACGGGAACGTTGATGATGAAGAGCCAGTGCCAGCTCAGGAAGTTGAGGATGATGCCGCCGATGACGGGTCCGAAGATCGGGCCGCACGAGAGCGGGAGCATGATGGTGGACATGATGGATCCCACGTTGATGACGCCGCGCGCGTGCGCCATCTCCACGGGCAGCGTGGTCATGAGCGTGATGATCACGCCCGCGGCAAAGCCCTGGACCACGCGCGAGGCCACGAGGACGGGCAGGCTGGGCGAGAGGATGCAGCACACCGAACCCGCGAGAAAGACCCAGAGCCCGAGCATCCACGAGAAGCGCCCGCCGCGACGGCGCTCGAGCCAGCCCGCCACGGGAATGCCGATGGCAAGGGCGAGCAGGTAGCCCGTGGAGACCCACTGGACGACAACCTCATCCACCCCGAACGCCTTCATGAGCGTAGAGATGCCGATGGCCACAATCGTGGTGTCGCAGCCGGGCATGAGCGTACCCACGATGATGGCGGCGAGCATTCCTCCCATGCTTGCGTTTTTCTCGGCTGTCGCCACGCTGTTTTCTCTTCGACTCACGCTGGTCCCCCCTTATCAAGGAGCGTAGGCCCGCGCAGCGGTCTCGCAGAAGTCTCCATTGGTAGCATGGTTCTAACCCCAGCGTTATGAGACCATACGCACCCCAGCGTTATAAGCCTCACACCAAGGGAGACTTCTGCGGACGGGTGCGCAGCCGTAGGGTGAAACTGTCAGATTTCCTCAAGAAGGAGGCAGGTGTGAACTACGTAACCCTCAACAACGGCGTCAGGATGCCGCAGCTGGGCTTTGGCGTGTACCAGATCCCGGACGCGGCCGAATGCCAGGGCGCTGTCGAGAACGCCCTCGAGGTGGGATACCGCCTCATCGATACGGCGGCGAGCTACGGCAACGAGGAGGCCGTGGGGGCCGCCGTCCGCGCAAGCGGCATCCCGCGCGACGAGGTGTTCGTCACCAGCAAGCTTTGGCTCTCAGACATGAGCTACGAGGGCGCCAAGCGCGGCCTTGACGCGACCCTCAAGCGCCTGGGCCTGGACTATCTGGACCTCTTCCTCTTCCACCAACCCTTTGGCGACATCTTTGGCGCGTGGCGCGCCATGGAGGAGCTCTATGAGCAGGGCGTGGTGCGCGCGATCGGCGTAGCGAACTTCTACCCCGACCACCTGGCCAACCTCATGGCGTTCACCAACGTGAAGCCCGCCGTGGACCAGATCGAGTGCAACGTCTTCTTCCAGCGTCACGAGGATCAGGCCTATCTTGAGAGCCGCAACGTAACCATGGAGAGCTGGGCGCCGTTTGCGGAGGGCCACAACGACCTCTTCCACAACCCCGTGCTCACCGCCATCGGCGAGGCTCACGGCAAGAGCGTGGCGCAGGTGGCGCTGCGCTGGCAGCTGCAGCGCGGGATCGTGTGCATCCCCAAGAGCGTGCGGCGCGAGCGCATAGAGCAGAACTTCGACGTCTTCGACTTCGCGCTGACCGACGACGAGATGGCGCAGATCGCCGCACTTGACGAGCGCGAGAGCACGTTCTTCAGCCACCACGACCCCAAGACCGTCGAGATGATCTGCGGGCTGGCCCGCAACGTCTAGCTTGGAAAAGACCCATTCCCTTTCCGCGGCAAGGAGGAACAACGATGAACGCATTTACCTATGACTACCCGGTCAAGAATTACTTCGGCGAGGGCGCGGTGGACCAAGCGCTCGACGCCGAGATGGAGGGCATGGGAGAGACCGTCCTTCTCGCCTACGGCGGAGGCTCGGTCAAGCGGACCGGCGTCTACGACCACGTAGTCGAGAAGCTCACGGGCGCCGGCAAGCGCGTGGTGGACTTTGCGGGCATCATGCCCAATCCCACCTACGAGAAGTGCCAGGAGGGCGCGGCGCTTGCTCGCGAGGAAGGCGTCGACTTCATCTTGGCCGTGGGCGGCGGCTCGGTCTTCGACTGCTGCAAGGTCGTCTCGGCGCAGGCCAAGCTCGATGAGGATATCGAGGACTACGAACACGCGCAGGGCAAGATGCCTGCGTCATTCATCCCCATGGGCTGCATCGTGACGCTTTCCGGCACGGGTGCCGAGCAGAACAACGGCGCCGTCATCACCAACGAGGCGACGCACGTGAAGGGCGCCTTCGTGGGCGCGCTGCCCACGTGGGCCGCGCTCGACCCGGCGCTTACCCTCACCGTGCCGCACGCGCAGTTCATGAGCGGCGCCTTCGACACGCTCTCGCACTGTATGGAGAGCTACTTCGGCGCCCCGCGCGAAGCAAACGTCACGGACGACATGAACCTCGCCATCCAGAAGAACGTCATCCGCAACATGCGCATCGTCGCCGCAGACGACCAGAACCTCGCCGCCCGCAGCGAGCTCGTCTACGACTCCGCTATGGCCGAGAACGGCGTGCTCAAGATCGGCAAGGTCACAGACTTCCAGGCGCACATGATCCAGCACCAGTACGGTGCTTACACGCACACCAACCACGGCATGGGCCTCGCGGTGATCCATCCGGCGCTCTACCGCCATCTCGCGCCCGAGGCACCCGCTCAGTTTGCCCGCTGGGCGCGCGAGGTGTGGGCGGTTGACGGTTGCGGTGACGACCTTGCCCAGGCAATCGAAGGCATCAATCGCCTGCAGGCGTTCATCTCCGAGATGGGGCTGCCCACGAGCTTCGCCGAGATGGATTCCGACGCATCTGACGAAACGCTGCGCAACGTGGCCGACACGTGCGTTCTCACGGGCGGCTGCGCCAAGAGGCTCGGTCGTGACGAGGTATTTCAGATCCTAGTTGAATGCCGAAAGGAGGTCATATTCAGCAATCGGCCCATCTGATTCGACAGGAAGGATCGTGTCGTGAAATGTGGTGTAAGGGAGACCCGAAGTAGGCGCGGCCTCCGACCTAGAATCTCTTTCGACCAAGAGAAGGATTCAGGGGAACGGAGACCGCAATGGACACTGTACCGCAAGACGCATTCGCGACGCTCGAGCTCTCCGAGGAGAGCGGCGCGGGCCTGACCGGCCTCGCCCGGGCCCTGCTCGAGGCGGGCGTCAACGAGATGATGGCCGCCCAGGCCGACGCCGCCCGCGAGGCGGCCGGGACCACGAGGAACGGGTTCCGCGAGAGGCGGCTCGAGACGCAGGTCGGCACGATCACGCCCAGGATACCGAGGCTGCGCCGGGGCACCTACTTCCCGGACGGCCTGGTCGAGCGCTGGAGCCGCGTGGACCGGGCGGTGATCTGCGCGGTGGCGGAGATGTACTCGCTCGGGGTCTCCACCAGGAAGGTCGGGAAGGTCCTCGAGCGCATGGGGGCCGACCGGCTCTCGAAGGACGCCGTCTCGCGCATCTGCGCGGCCCTCGACGCGGAGGTGGCGGACCTCAGGTCGCGCCAGCTGCCCGCGATGCGCTACCCCTACCTCTGGGTCGACGCCACCTACGTGCCCTGCCGGAAGAACGGCCACGGGGCCACCGCCGCGGTCGTCACCGCCATAGCCGTCGGCGAGGACGGCGTTCGCAGGGTCGTGGGCCTGGCCTGCGTCGACGCGGAGTCCTACGCGAGCTGGAAGGGGTTCCTGCGCGGCCTCCGCGAGAGGAGGCTCTCCGGCGTGCAGTGCGTGACCTCGGACGCCCACGGCGGCATCGTGCGCGCGGTGCGCGAGCTCTTCCCGGGCGCGGCCTGGCAGCGCCGCGTCGTCCACCTCGAGCGGGACGTGGTCGACGCGTGCCCCACGCGCTCGAAGAGGGCCGCGACCGAGAGATCAAGCGCCGCACGCGCGCGGTCCAGAGCTTCCCGTCGGAGGCGGCGCTGGTCCGCCTGGTGGGCGCGGTGTGCTGCGAGGCGTCCGAGGACTGGTCCAGCCGCAGGTACATGGACCCCTCGGCGATCGAGGGGCTGTGGGAGCGAGAGACCGCGCCCGTCCCGGAGCCGACCGAGGGGCAGGTCTCGAGGGCTCGCTCGAGAATCGTGGCGCTCTCGGGGCTTGACGAGGGGGCGATGGCGGCGTAGGTTCGGCTCATCAGAGATTCCGGGCGGAGGCCCCTACACCACTTTTCGCGACACTACCCTCGGACTCCCTGTCCGATAAAAGAGTACAGCTCACCAGCCCCGGGACGTCGACCGCGAGGACTCTTTCGTCGTTGTGCCCCGCCGCTTCGGCGTGGGCTGAACCATGAACTAGAGCAACCCCAAGTCGTAGGGACTCGTCGCGCTGCTCGCCGCGACGGTCGCGGCGTTCGTCGCGGTGGTCGAGGTCCTGCTTAGGTAGGGAGGGCGGCCAGCTCGTCAGCGCAGGAGGCCTGACTCCCCCCAGGCGGCCGCCGCCCCAGCGCCCCAGCCCATTGGAAAGCGCAGCGCCCCGTGGGTTTGTTCCCCGAGGGGCGCTGCCATTTTGGTAGGCCGGGCAGACGATGTTTAATTCCGCTCAAGGCAGTTCATCGCTTGGCCCGAGGGAGGCTGGCGGCGGTGAGAGGAGCCGCCCGTGGGGACTGTTCGTCTGGACGACCCCGCCCGCCGTTCGGTCCGCCCGCCGTTCGGCCCGCCGGCCTTAGCGTCCTCCCCTGCCGCCGACACTCCAGCCGAGGCTCTCGGCCTGGATGCGAACGAGACGGGCGTAGAGGCCGCCCGCGGCCATGAGCTCTGCGTGGGTGCCCTGCTCGGCCACGCGTCCGTCGTCCAGCACCACGATGCGGTCGGCGCCTGCAACGGTGCGCAGGCGGTGCGCGATCACGAGCACCGTCTTGCCGGCGCAGAGCCTGCTCACGGCATCCTGCACGAGCGTCTCGTTCTCGGGGTCGAGCGAGCTCGTCGCCTCGTCCAGAAGCACGATCGGCGCGTCCTTGAGCAGGGCCCGGGCGATGGAGAGCCGTTGGCGCTCGCCGCCGGAGAGCCTGGCACCGTTCTCGCCGAGGCGCGTGCCCCAGCCCTCCGGCAGCCGCCCCACGAATTCCTCGCAGTGGGCGGCGCGGGCCGCGGCCAGAACGTCCTCGTCGGTGGCGCCGGCACGCCCCATGCGGATGTTCTCCATGACCGTGTCGTCGAAGAGCGTCACGTCCTGGAAGACCACCGAGACGTTGCTGAGCCACGATTCCTCGTCGCGCGTCGCGAGGTCGACGCCGCCCGCCGAGACCGAGCCGGACGTGGGCGAGAAGAACCGCGCGACGAGCTTGGCCACGGTGGACTTGCCCGAGCCGGAGGGGCCCACGAGCGCCGTCACGGTACCTGGCTCCATGCGGAAGGAGACGCCTCGCAGCACCTCGTCGCCGCCCTCGGCATACGAGAAGCGCACGTCCGCAAGCTCGACGCCCTTCTCGCCCAGCCCTGCGGCGTCACCCGAACCCGTCGCGACCGGCTCGTCGGCGAGGGCCCTGAGGCGCGCCGCGCGTCCCGAGAGCTGGAGGAGGTTCGGCAGCTGGGAGAGGATCGAGGTGATGGGTCCGTACACGCGCGAGGCGATGAGCAGGAACATGAGGAGGGTCAGGAAGTCGACTTCGCCCGCCGCGAGCAGCGCCGTGCCCACGAAGACCGTGAGGCCCACGCCCGCCTGGAGCACCGTCGTGGCCGCCGAGACGCACACGTCCACGGAGAGCTCCACCCGCATCGCTATCTCGCGCAGGGTCTGAAGCGCGGCGCGCATGGGCGCGGACTGCGCGCCCACCTGTCGGCACACGCGGATGTCTCGGATGCCCCCGACGTAGTCCATGAGCAGGGCGGACGCCTCCAGGCGCGCGTCGGTCTGCCGTGCGAAGAGCCGTCGCTCGTGCCCGCGGGCAGCAAGCACGATGGCGAGCGCCACCGGCAGCGTCACGAACACGCAGAGCGCGAGGCGCCACTCGAAGAACGCGAGCATGACGCACACGACCGCCGTGGAGACGCAGCTGGCAACGAGCTGCGGGATGGTGCTCGACATGAGCGACTCGCGGCTGGAAACGTCCCCCATGAGGTTCTCGGTGAGCTCGGAGAGGTCGCGCTGGTTGAAGAAGGACATGGGGAGCCGCCGCAGGTGCTCGGCGAGGCCCATGCGCGTGGCCTCGGTCTCGCGGTACGCCGTCACGTACGTGCGCCGGTAGTCGTTGCGCGCGCAGAGGAACACGACGACAAGCCCTGCGACGCCCGCGGCGAAGAGGCCCCAGAGCGCCTGCCAGTCGACGTTCTCCCCCGTGAGCCGCATGAGCACCACCCCGAACGCCATGACCGTGATGGCGAAGGGCACCATGAGGGCGAGGTTGGTGAGGGTGCACGCCGCAATGGCGCGCTTGAGGCCGCGGTAGCCCTGGTCCGTGAGGGCGAGCGCCCGCTGCAGGCGCGGGACTTTGTTCTGAGCCGTCATCTAGGCCACCTCCCTTCCGTTCGGC
>UMLF01032971.1_pt1 | contig 21296 bp, 26 predicted proteins | sample 1966501 | NCBI WGS metagenome assembly UMLF01 (sample SAMEA4836194, study PRJEB28245) | human gut metagenome | biome: gut microbiome; material: fecal sample | place: Denmark | collected 2008 | reverse complement strand
CGTTTTCTATATTAACACATGATGTCATATTTTGTCAACACATTTTTTAAAATTTTTTATATTTTTTGCTTTTTAAATTGTTTTTACATTTTTATTGTTATAAAAACAAAAAATAGAAAACCTCATAAAATACACATTCACAGTCTATTTTACATTGTTTTCTATTTCGTTTACTATTTGTTTTCTTTTGATGGTTTATTCCAAGATATATAATCACATGATTTAGGATTATTTTCACATATATAATATTTTCTTTTACTTTTGGCTTTTCTAACTTGAATAGTACCACCACATTTTGGGCATTTTTCTTCTATTGTTTCAATAATTGGTTTTGTATTTTTACATTCTGGATATCCAGGACATGCCAAAAATTTTCCAAATCTCCCATATTTATACACCATCATTCTTCCACATTTGTCACAAGGAATATCAGAAACTTCATCTACTAGTTCTACATGTTCTAGTTCTTTTTCAACTCTTTCTACATTTTCTTCAAAAGGGCCATAAAATTCTCCTATCATTTTTTTCCAATCTTCTTGTCCTTCTGCTATATTATCAAATTCTGTTTCTACTTTCGCAGTAAATTCAACATTTATTACATCTGCAAAATTTTCGCACAATAGTTTGTTTACTATTTTTCCTAATTCTGTTGGTACCAATTGTTTTTGTTCTTTTTCTATATATCTTCTTTCTAATATAGTAGTAATTGTAGGAGAATATGTACTTGGTCTTCCTATTCCTTTTTCTTCTAATGTTTTTACCAAACTTGCTTCTGTATATCTTGCTGGTGGTTCTGTAAAGCTTTGTTTTGGTTCTATTTTTTCTAATTTAACAATTTCATTTGGTATAAGTTCTGGTAACATTCCCGCTTCTTTTTCTTCTTTTTCATCAGTTCCTTCTACATATAATGTCATAAATCCTTTAAATTTTAAGTTTTGCCCATTTGCTTTAAATGTATAATCATTTGCATTTATTGTTACAGACATTGTATCATATATAGCAGATACCATTTGACTAGCCATAAATCTATTATATATCAATTTATATAATTTATATTGATCCTTTGTCAAAGAGTCTTTTATTTTTTCTGGTTCTAGTTCTGCATATGTTGGTCTGATACCCTCATGTGCATCTTGTGCTTCTTTATTAGTCTTATAATATCTATTTTCATAATAATCTTTTCCATATGTTTCAGTAATATATGTTTTTGCAGTTGCTCTTGCCTCTTCTGAAATTCTTGTCGAATCTGTTCTCATATATGTTATAAGTCCAACAGTTCCTTTGTCTTGAATTTTTACTCCCTCATACAATCCCTGTGCAACAGACATTGTCTTTTTTATCGAAAAACCTATTTTTCTTGATGCCTCTTGTTGCATTGTACTAGTTGTAAATGGTGGAGCAGGTGTTCTTTTCTTCTCACTTTTTTTAACTTCTTCTATAATATATGTTGCTTTTTTTATTGTGGCTAATATTTCATTAACTTCTTCTTGAGAATGTATTTCCTGTTTTTTACCTGATTTTCCATAAAATTTTGCTTCAAATTTTTTATTTGTTTTTTTATCAATAAGTTCTGCATAAATATTCCAATATTCTTCTGGAATAAATTTTTCAATTTCTTCTTCTCTATCAACTATAAGTTTAACTGCAACTGATTGTACTCTTCCTGCAGATAACCCTCTTCTTACTTTTTTCCATAAGACTGGACTTATTTTATATCCAACAATTCTATCCAATACTCTTCTTGCTTGTTGGGCATCTACTAAATTAATATCTATATCTCTAGGTTCTTTTATTGCTTTTTGGACTGCTGTTTTTGTTATTTCATTGAATGTCACTCTTGTTACTTTTTTTTCATCTACATTTAATATATTAGATAAATGCCATGCAATTGCTTCTCCTTCACGGTCAGGGTCAGTTGCCAAATATACTTTTTTTGCATTTTTAGCATCTTTTTTTAGTTCTTTTATTAAGTCTCCTTTTCCCCTTATATTTATATATTCTGGTTCAAAGTTATTTTCTATGTTTATTCCTAATTTTGATTTTGGTAAGTCGCGAATATGTCCCATTGATGCTACAACTTTTGTATTTCCACCCAAGAACTTTTTTATTGTATTAGCTTTAGCTGGTGATTCTACTATTATTAGTTTATCTGTCATATTCTTTTCTCCCTTCTCTTTTTATTACTTTTGGTATTGTAACTTATTTTTTTTTTTTTGGCAATACCTTTAATTTATTTTATACATATTTAAAATGGTATAGGAAATCCTATACCATTAACATATCATATTTATTTTTTCTTCTAATTCTATTAGAACATCTTCTAATCCTATAGGTGTTACTTCATTTTCTTTTAGTTGATACAAGATTTTATCAACTTCTTTTTCGCTATTTGTAATATTTTCTATTTTCCTTTGTTCAACTCCAATTTTTTCTTTATATTCTGTTTTTATTACTTGTATTCCAAATATTAATTTTTGTCTAGATGGTATTTCATTTGTTATTTTATAGTATTCTACTTTTATTGGATACTCTATTCCTGCCTCTCTTAATTCGTCACGATTAATAAATATACTTCCAAAAAAGTTTTTCAATGTTATTCCCCCTTTTTCATGTGTGCACTTAATATTATTATTTCGAAATTATGTTATTTACTATATTACTCTATTTTTGAAAATTCAAGTGATTTCTGTCACTTTTTTTATTTTTTTCTTTTAATAATCGACAAGATTTGGCATAAATTTCTTTTTTCCTATGTTATAATTAATTTATATTACATAATATGAGCGTTCATTTCTTTCCTTATATATTTTTTATTTCTTATTATATTAGTATTTTATATTTTTCTCATTTACTAATATTTTTGGAGAAAGGTACATTTTTATTGTACCTTTTTATTAATCTATTTTAATCGATTTAATTCCAAATGTCCCATATATAGGATCTTCGAACAGTGGAAGTATAGGAGGATAAATTGTAAAGATTAAGAAACATAACAATATTATTATCGAAGTTATTATTGATAAAGCTTCTAATTTACACATTTCTTTTTGCTTTAGCATTTTGTATACTATATATTCACCCAAAAGAATTCCTATTATAAATGAAGCAATATCTAATAAAAAGAAACTTCTTCCTATAATTCCTGTATATGTATAAAAAAATACTACCACAAAAATCAAAGCAAAAACAATTCCATACATTTGAGCATACCAATAATTACATAATTTTCTTCCTATTTTAAAATACCCAATTATAGAAATAAAAAACATTGGATAAAATAATAATTTTAAATGTTCCCAAACACTTTCATTTATAGTGCTAAATAAGCCTACTATTACATTATAGTTAAACCATTCATATGTAAAATGCAATATAGTTCCTAATATTAAACAAAATATACTAGCAAATATTTGCCATTTTTTTATATTCATATTTTACCTCCACATATTTTTACTAAATATATGCTTTAATTTCTTTTTTATCGCTCAATCTTTTTACTATTAAAAACTATAAAATACTATTTTATTTTACTATAACATATCTTAGTTTTATATCTATAATAATAAATATGAATTTTAGTAAATATTCTTATTTTATTATTTTTCATAGCATTATTATATATTAGATGTTAATTGGCATTCGATGACATCGACAAATCATCTATTTCTTTTTGAAATAAATAAAAATCCAATTAACACTAATATATTATGCCTAAATTACACAAATTCAATTCAAGAGCTGCAAATTTATATGTAGCTTTCTTTTTTTATGGAATATTTTTATAATATTTGCATATAATATACAAATATTAAATTTATTTTTTCAAAGTATTGACAAAACATTATTTAGTGTTATATAATTAGTTTGTTATTATATCGCGGGGTGGAGCAGTTGGCAGCTCGTTGGGCTCATAATCCGAGTTCTACGAAAAATGTTAAAAGTTCTGAAAGTGCGATTATGACTTAAATACATTGAAAATTATATATTTTGCAGTTTTTTGAAATAATCCTTTTAAGTTTATTAAAACTTATTAAAAGTTATTAAAACTTATTTGATAAAGGGACATTAAAGGGACACAAAAAGCACAATATTTAATTAAACATCGCGGGGTGGAGCAGTTGGCAGCTCGTTGGGCTCATAACCCAAAGGTCGGAGGTTCGAGTCCTCCCCCCGCAACCACTTTGGAAGTTTTTGCCTAAAGGGATGTCCCTTTAAGTAATTAAAATATATAAGATTTTACTAGAAATAGTAAAGTCTTTTTTTATTACAAAAATAAATAACGGAGATGATAAAATGTTACACTTTATAATAGGATTATTTTTAGGGGCTAATCTTAGCCTCTTTTTATATGCCTGTATATTAGCAGGAAAAAAATCAGAAGAATAATATTTAAGTGAAAGGAATTAAGTTTTGAATGAAAATATTAAAAGCAATTATTATGCTGTCATCCCAGCCATTGTTAGATATGATAAAGACTTAACTGATAAGGCAAAACTATTATATGGTGAAATTACTTGCCTATGTAATAAAGAAGGATATTGTTTTGCTACAAATAATTATTTTTCAAACTTGTACAATTGTACTCCTCGAGCAATACAATTTACACTTTCCAAATTACAAGAAAAAGGATATATAAAAATAATTGTAGAAAATAATTATCAAAGAAAGATATATTTAACTGATGCACTAAGGTATGAAAAAATTTTCACACCACCCCATGAAAATAATTTCATAGGAGGGTACGAAAAAAATTTCACCAATAATAATATAAAATATAATATAGATGATTTATTTATTTTAATTATAAACAATAGCAATAAGATTTCAGAAAAATTTCTTTCTAATTTAAAAAGACTTGAATTCATATATCCCCCAAAAATTATAGATATAATGGATCAATCTAATTTGTTAAAATTAAAAGAAATCATTTATACTTTATTTTTAATTTATAATAGTAGTTTTAAAACTATTATGTATAAATTTGAAAGAGAAAATTTAGTTAATCTATATTTAACTTGCAAAGAACATAATACAGGAGATTTTTTCAATTATTATAAACAGGCTATTATAAATAAATACATAGATACATCATAAAGGAGTTTTGATTGATGATACATAATTATATAAATAATTTTGAAAATATAATGTCAACTTTTTTATTTTATGGCTTTAAATATACTTTACTTTTACTTGTGGTTATATTAATATCATCACTTATTTTACTAATGATTGGTTGTATTATAAAGTCACAAACAATAAAATCAAAATTTATAAAAATTGTACCAAGCTTATTATTAAGTCTTATTTTTTTACTTCTTCTGCCCTACATTTTAGTACAATTTAAAAATTTAATATAAATAGCCCTCTTCTTAATTTGCCCTATCCAAAAGTTAAGGAGATGATGTTTTATGAATATTACAAAAAGAAAAAAGAAACTTATTTCAAAAATATCAAGCATTGGAACAACAATTACATTGTTATTAATTCAATGTAATCAATGTTTTGCTGAAAGTATTGGAACAGCTGAAGTGCAAACTGCAACAGATAATATTAAAAGAGTTATCACAAGTATTGCAATGCCATTAGGTCGGTGTCTTAATCTTCGCTAGTATAGTTATTGCAGCTCTAAAAATGATTGCTAATGCTAATAATCCACAAAAGCGTGCAGAATCTATTGGTTCACTTGCTTGGATTTGCGGTGGTGGCGTAATTTTAGGTGCTTCACTTATTATTGCTGGAATTATTATAAATATTGCCACAAATAATAGTGGAACATTGCTTGGAAGTTAGGTGATTAATTTTGAAAATGTTTAAAGTTCCATATGATGTTCAAAGAGAAGAAAAAATATTTGGTGGCTACCTTAGTTTTAGACAAGTAATATATCTAATGTTTGCTACATCTAGTTTATGTATTTTTGCCACCCCATTCAATATTGTTATAAAGATATTTATTATTATTATTATCTCTACATTTTTTCTACTTTGTGCATTTTTAAAAATAAAAGAACAAAATTTTGATAAGCTATTTCTATATGCTACAAAATACCTTGTTCGTAAGAAAAATTTCAAGTATGGAGGTTCTTATTAAAATGGTAATAATGTTTATTTTTATTGGACTAACTATTGTATTTGTAATTGGTACTGCTATTTATTTAAACAAAAAGAAAAATCAAAATGGCTTTATCCAAAAAAATAATAAAAAAACAAATGAAAATCAAGGAAAAAAAGTAGATAAGAAAAAATTAGAAAATATTTTTAATTTTAAAATAAAAGATAATATTATTTGTATTGGAAATAGATATTCTATCATTATAAAACTTGGAAATATTGATTATAATATGTTATCTGTTTCTGAACAGGACTCTATTGAAAATATTTTAATACAAACTGCTCTTTCAATAGATTATTGCATTCAATTTTTTAGTACAACTGAATACATAGATACAACAAAAGTTATTTCACTTATGAAAAAGAATAAAAATACAAATGAAAAGATTGAAGAATACAAAAATTATTTAATAGATTACTTAAGAACTCTAATGGAAAACAGAAATATTTCTGTTGTAAAAAGTTATGCGATTATTAGCTATGATGGAACTTCACAAGATGCAATGCAAGAATTGACCAGAAAAGCTACATCTTTCATAAGTAGTCTATTAAGAGCCAATATAGTATGCGAAGTTCTTACAGAAGATGAAATTTATGATTTGATTTATAAAGAATTGAATAAAAATTCAACAATAACTATTAGTAAACTGAAAGAAGGTGAAAAAAAATTATATGTTGGTAAAAAACAAAAGTCAAAGAGAAATAGATATATTTAAAAATGTAACTAAAATATCTGATTTACTTCTTCCAGACGAACTCCAAGAAAAAGCTGATTATTTGAAGCTTGGCTATAACAAATTCTCTAGAATATTTGTAATGACAATTTATCCTGATCAAACATGGGTATCATGGTTAGATGACTTATTTACTATTGGGAATATAAATATTTCTGTAAAAGTAGAACCTTCTGTTAATGGAAGTGTCATTAATCAATTAACAAGAAAATTAGTACAAGCTCAAAGTGAATATATGACATATTCTCATCAAGGCAATATTTTGCATCTTCCAGAACTAGAAAAACAAATAAATGATTTGGAAGATTTACGAATGTTAATCCAAACTAATCAAGATAAATTATTCTATGTAACAATTTTCATATCATTAAATGTAGAGTCTCTAGCAGACTTAAATGAAAAGACAAAAATATTAGAAAGTGAGTTAAACAAAAAGGCTGCAATGATAAGAACTTTAACTTTTAGACAAACTGAGGGATACAAGACAATACTTCCAATTAATGAGTATCCTATTAGAAATTATGAAAAAAATATGGTAGCTGGTCGGTATTGCGACATTAATTCCTATATCAACACCTAATATTTCTCATAATGAAGGCATTTTCATTGGTAGGAATATTTATACAAATGCACCCATCTACATTGATACATTTTGTGGTCCACCTACGCTCCCTAATCCTCATGTATTTATTTGTGGTACTTCTGGTCGGTGGCAAAAGTGTAGCCTTAAAAACACTAACAGCCAGAAATATTGCTACTACTGGATGCGGAGCATTTTTTATTGATGTTGAAGGTGAATATAGCAATTTAACTAAAATGCTTGGTGGAAAAGTAATAAAAATTGAACAAGGAAAACCATCAGGAATAAATCCTTTTGAACTAGAAGCAGACTTTAAGGGTAAAGAAAAATTTTTAAACATACTTGATAAAGTGGCAGAAATCAGGGCTTTAATTGCAACAATATGCAGAAATTATGGTCGAACACTTACAGGAACAGAGAATACTGAAATAGAAATAATAGTAAATCAATTATATAGTGAACGAGGCATTACAAGTGATGTAAATTCACTTTATGAGAAAAAGGGTGGAAAACTTGATAATGGTAAATATGTAGTAGGAAAAATAGAAAAGAAAATGCCTACTCTTACAAATTTTCATGACAAATTAGTACAACGTGGAAAATGTAAAGAATTAGCTGACATTTTAATACCATTCCTAAAAGGTAATTCTTTAGGAATCTTCGATTGTGAAAGTAAAATTACATCTTCTGAAGATATTATTTGCTTTGATATGAGTGAAATTAAAGATGAATTTACAAAATTGTATTCTTCTTTTGTTATCTTAAGTTGGGTATGGCAAAAATATGTACTAAAAAATAGAGAAAAGAAAAAAATCATAGTTTGCGATGAAGCTTGGTTATTTTTAAAATATCAAGAATCCGCAGACTTCCTCGTAAATGTTGCTCGTCGCCGGTCGCAAATATAATGTTCCATTATTTATCCGGTAGTCAATTTATCGATGAATTTTTAAGTTCTGAAGAACGGAAAAACCATTATAAATATATGTTCAACAAGATATTTATTTAAGCAAAGTCCTGGCTCTGTTGATGAAGTTGTGAGCTTTTTTAGTTTATCAGAGGGAACAAAAAATTTTCTAACTGCTGCAACTCCAGGTCAATGCGTAATAAGTCTTAACAATACAGTTACAGCAATAAAATTTGTTATAACAAAATACGAAGAAAATTTTGTATTTACTTAAAGTTGGAGGTGAAAAAAATTGAATAAATTATTTAAAAGTTTTGTAATAGTGGTTACAATGCTTTTTTTATTATCTCCTATATGTTTTGGAACAACTCCTGAACTAAAAAACCAAATAAAAAACCAAATAAAAAAAGAAGATGGATCTTTATTTGAAAAAATCATTGCGGAATGCATTGGTGGAATTGCTGAAACAGTCCTAGATTTTACAACACGGAGAAAAAGCAAATGTAGGATTTAAAGATTATGACGAACTTATTTTTAATAACAAACAGGCAAATGATAGTTTATCACCTTTTACCAATGAATTATGGTCTAAGACTATGAAATGGTATCAAATTTTTAGTATTATTTCTGGAACATTGATATTAATTGCAGTATTTATATTGGCTTTTAAGATGATAAATGCAGGTATGAATACAACTAGGAAAAATGAAGTAAAAGAAAATTTGATGCGTTTATGTTTTGGTGGTGTTGCAATAGCCCTTGCTCCCCTATTTATCAGATTTTTATTATATATGAATAATAGTCTAGTATATTTATTAATTACAGCTACAAATACTGGAACACTTGATGCGACATTAGGAAATTCTATGTTAACGAGTATAAAAACTGGAAATGCAATCTCAACAGCTCTTGTAATTGCAATGTTTATATATCTATTTGTAAAATTAAATATTAAATTTATAGTTAGACAATTTACAATTATAATATTTACTATTTTTACACCTATTGCTGCTGGACTTTGGATAATAAATAAAAATGTAACTGCTGCTAGTATTTGGGCTGGTCAAATTATTATGAATATTTTTATGCAATTTATATATTGTTTTTTATTTTTAATATATCTTGCATTTTTGCCAGCTGGTGGTGGCTGGACCATCTCTTTAATATGGGCTATGATGATACTTCCGCTTGCTGATACACTACAAAATTGTTTGCAAAATCTAACTTCAAGAATTGCCGGCATTGATAATGAGCAAATGACAAACAGAGTTATTAGAACAGGTTCTATGCTTGGCTTTGGATTAGGTGCTATTAAAGAACAATTTAAAACTCCTGATATTCCAAGTAAATCATCTAACAATGGAACTGATAATAATTCTAATAATGGACTAAAAGGTATTATATCAAGAACAAAATCATTTATAAATCCTGTAACAAACTTATCTGATGAGAAAGATTACAATGGAAATATAAATCCTATAAGGGATGTAATAACGCCTACAAAGGAAAATAAACAAGAAAATGTAACAATGCCTAAATCAAAAATAGATAACAAAGATAATATAAGCAATGGAAAAATAACTCCAAAATCAGTAGTTAAGAATGTTGCAAGTGCTGGATTTAAAGGAACAAAAGCTTATTTAAGTGCAGGAGCAAAAATGGCTGAAGGAGATTTTAGTTCATACAAATATAAAAAACAACCATCTTCCAAAAATAACAAGTCTATGCAAAATACTGAATATTTAAACAATATAAATAGTTTGCAGAAAGGGGCTGAAAATGAGTTTAAAGGAAAAAACGAAGAATGAAATCAAAAAGAAATTCAAGAAAATCGTTTTTAAAATAATTAAACCATTTATCCCATTTTTAATTGTAATTGTTTTAATTGTTTTAGCAGTATGTACCGTAGTAGACTCTATGTTTACAACTGAAGATGATATGCAAATGGCTGAAAAACTTTCGAGCGAAGATTATGAAGAACAATATGCTGAATGGCTAAAAGATAAAGAAACAACACCGAGTACAATAATAAATGATGGAAAAGGTCTTATTCCTACTGGTATGTTTACTTGGCCAATACCTGGTTATACATTAATCACATCACATTTTGGAATGAGAACACATCCTATAACTGGAGTTTACAAATTGCATAGTGGCACAGATGTCGGAGCGCCTATCGGAACGAATTTTATAGCTATGGCTGATGGTATTATTACAACAGCAAAATATAGTAATGCGTATGGAAATATGGTAATGATAGACCATCGGAAACAATATTGTAACTTTATATGCACATGGCTCTGAAATATTAGTACAAACAGGTCAACAAGTAAAACAAGGTGATCCAGTTTTAAAAGTTGGTTCAACAGGTTATTCAACAGGAACACATGCTCATTTTGAGATTAGAATAAATAAAAGTTTTGTAAATCCTGAAACTTATTTTAAATAGGAGGTTTTTTTAATGGTTTTAATTTTCACAGATAATGAAATATTAAATAAAGATTTGAACAAAAATATTGAAAATAGTAGAGTTGTATATTATCCAGATTATATACTAGAAGAAAAAGAAGCAAATATTCTAATTGCTACAATACAACCTAATAAATATAATTTCAAAGATTTTATGTTTAAAGTTAGAGAGAAAAATATAAGAGTAATTTTAATTCTTGAAAATTCACAAGTATCAGAATTAAAAGATGCTCTTTTTTTAGGAATATATGATTTTATTTTTGATACTTTCGAAATTGAAGATATAAAAAGAAAAATCAGCATTGCTACACCATTCTCTGAAATTTCAAAGTATATAGAAAAATACTTAAATTAAAGTATTTTAACTATTCTAATTGAAAGGCGGTGATATAACTACATTTCAAAATTTTAATGGAAGGAGGATTTTTAGTTTTGCACAAAAAAGTAATTATAATATCAATTACAGTCGTTCTTATAATTATTGCAACAATATCTACATTTTTTATAGTTAAATATTTCATGAATAAAACTAAAATAAACTATGTGTATGAAGAATATTCTAGCAATAATACACAAAATAGACTAGATACAGAAAATACCAATACCAAAACAGATTCAACTGATAATTTAACGTTACACATTGATGGAAAAAATGTACTTGGTGTTATAAAAATTGACAAAATTAATTTTGAGGGATTAATTTATGAAGGAACTTCTATGCAAACTCTTGCAAAAGGTGTCGGCCATTTTGAAAATACACCATATCTTGAAGGAAATGTATGTTTAGCAGCACATAATAGCAATTCATATTGGGCTAAATTACATACATTATCTGCTGGAGATAAAATACATTATACTTGCTTTTTAGGAACAAAAGAATATGAAGTAAGTAATATTTCAAAAATTAGCGAAAATGATTGGAGCTCTCTAGGAAATACTGATACTAATACTTTAACACTTATTACTTGTGTAAAAGGACAAAAAAATTTAAGACTTTGTGTTCAAGCCAAGGAAATTTTTTAATTTTTTCTGTTCAGCATTGTCAAGAAAATATACTACATGTTATCCTACAAATATATTAATTTAGAAAGGATGATGTGTTATGAATAAAAATTACAAAACAATTATAATTTTTAGTATATTTTTTATACTAGCAGGAGGTTTCTTTATTTCTAAATACTTAACTTTGAAAAATAAATCAAACATAAAAAATTTAGCAAATAATATTTATGATTTGTCTATTTCGATGCCTACTCATAACAACCAAACAGAAAAAAAGTCAGAAGATGTATCTTATAACATAATCGATAATAATTTTTCAGAAATTAATGAAGATTCTAACTCTCAAGATTTTTCTCAAAAAGAAGATGAAATCATCGAAAGTGAAACAAATATATCGACTTACAATACTACTAGCGAAAAAAAAGACACTTCAAATATAAAATCAGAAGAAGTTCTTCTCTCTCCCCCTCCATCAAGTGATTATACTATTACAGAGGAACAACCTTATTTTGAAAAAATAGAGGAACCTATTTTTACTACTAAAGAAGAAGATAAAAAAGAAGAACTAGATATTTCTAATAATCTATCTCAACAAGAAAAAATCACTCAAGAAACTAATGATAATCAGCCAACTTCAAAAATACAAGAAGAAAAATATATAAAAAATGAACAAATGATAGAAAAAATCAAAAATATTATAACAAACAATGAATCTGATTTTATGAAAAAATATGGTTACGAAATTATTGTTGATAGCTCAATAAAAGAACTTACAAATCAATTCACTTTTACTGAAAATCGAGTAAAAAGTTCTTTGCAACATAAATTCGGAACTATACGAATTTATGCAGAAGATTTATATATAAATTCAGAATTCATAATGACTGAATGTTATATAATTTAAGACACTCTTAGTGTCTTTTTTTTATAAAAAAATTTAGGAGGATTTTTAAATTATGAAAAATAATGTATTAAAAAAGTCAATAGCTTTACTTATGCTATTAATATTATTCATCTCTTCCATATACAATATAGTTTTAGCCAAAGATATTGGAGATGAAGCTTATCTACAAAATAATGGTGATTGTGGCTTTCATTTGCAATACTGGAAAGAAGAAAAAGGAATATGGAGTTACATTATATGCACATATGTTACTTATAATGAAAATGGAAATGAATATCCAGCCTATTGTTTAAATAGAGAAAGCCATGGTGTTGGAGAAACTGGTGATTATAGTGTTGATTTAACTAATTTACTAGACGATGTACGAATATGGAGAACAATTATAAATGCCTATCCATATAAATCTCCAGAAGAAATGAATGTTGAAAATGAATTTGATGCCTTTGTTGCAACAAAACAAGCTGTTTATTGTATTCTTTATGACTGGGATCCAGAAACAAGATTTCGTGGTGCTGATGAAAGAGGTGAAAGAATTGCCAATGCAATTGTAAATCTTGTTAATATTGGAAGAAATGGAACGCAAACTCCTTATACAAATGGAATTTCAATATCAAAGGTTGGAGATTTTATTGAAGATGGAAATTATTACACTCAGGAATTTAAAACAGATTGTGGTATAAATACAAAAAATTACACTATAACAGCAACCAATGGTCTACCTTATGGAACAATAATAACTGACATGAATAATAATGAAACAACTACATTTAATGGTAATTCAAATTTCAAAGTAAAAATACCTAAAACCTCAATAAATTCGGACATAAATGCAATCTTTTCTCTTCAAGCATGTGCAAAGAATTATCCTGTATTTTTCGGCAAAACTAGAATTGATGGAACTCAAAATTATGCAATAACTGCCGACCCTTTTGGAAATATAACTGGTATTGGAAACTTTAATTTATCTACTAATACAGGAAAAATTCAAATAAATAAAACTGATACAGATACTAAAGAACCAATTTCTGGTGTTACATTTCAATTAAGTAAAACTGATGGAACAATAATTGGAAATGCTACTACAAATGAAAAAGGTATTGCAACATTTTCAAAATTATATCCTGGTAACTATATTTTAAAAGAAATTAATACTCCTGAAAACTATATTGTAACTGATATCAATTTTGAAGTTAATGTTACATTTAATAAAACTACTATAAAAAATATATCAAACGAACATAAAAAAGGGAATTTAAAAATTTACAAAGTTGATAAAGATAATCATAAGATAAAGCTTATGGGGGTTGTATTCGATTTGTTTTCAAAAGAATTAAACAAAGTCATAGGAACATATACAACTGATTCTAATGGTGAAATAGATCTTTCAAACCTTAGAATTGGAGATTATACATTAATAGAAAAAGAAACTGGGAAATTATACAACTTAGGAAAAGATACAGATATTAAAATAGAATGGAATAAGGAAACACCTATAACAATTGAAAATGAAGCAAAAAAAGGTCAAATAAAAGTTATAAAAGTTGATAAAGATAATAATGAAATTAAACTTGAAGGAGTCGAATTTGAAGTATTAGACAAAGATAATAATATATTAGAAAAAATCATAACTGATTCTAATGGTGAAGCATTAACCCAAAAATATGCATTAAAAGATTATGATACTTTAAAAATAAGAGAATCCAAAACTCTTACAACATATGATTTATCTACTGAAATCCAAACAATTAAATTAGAAGAAAATCAAATAAAATCTATTACATTTACTAATGAAAAAAAGAAAGGCCAAATTAGAGTTATAAAAGTTGATGCAGATAATAAAGAAATAAAAATTCCAAATGTTGAATTTAAAGTATATGATAAAAATGAAAATATTGTTGATACATTAGTTACTGATACTAATGGTGAAGCTACAACAAAAAAACTTCCTATTGACCAGGACTATAAAATTAAAGAAACCAAAACTAATGAATGGTATGTATTAAATAATGATATAAAAACTATCACATTAAAACAAAATCAAATTAGCACTATAACATTTACCAATGAGAAAAAGAAAGGTCAAATTAAAGTTATAAAAATTGACGAAGATAACAATGAAATAAAACTTGAAGGTGTTGTTTTTGATGTACTTGACTCTAATAATAATATTGTAGATACTATAACAACAAACTCTAATGGTGAGGCTATAACAAAAAAACTTCCTATTAATCAGAATTATAAAATTATTGAAAAACAAACACAAAAAGAATATGTATTATCTACTGAAACACCATTAGTAACATTAAAAGAAAATGAAATAACTTCACTGACTTTTACAAATAGAAAAATAAAAGGATATTTAGAAATTACTAAAGTAGATTCAGAAGATAAAAACAAAAAATTAGAAGGTGCAACATTTGCAATATATAATGATTCTGGTTTAGAAATTGAAAAAATAAAAACTGATAAATATGGAAAAGCAACAAGTTCTTTGCTTCCTTATGGTAAATACTTCTTGAAAGAATTAGATTCCGGATCTGTTTATTATTTATTAAACAAAAATACCTTTAACTTTGAAATAAAACAAGATGGAGAAATTGTTCCAATAACAATAAAAGATGAACATACAGATGTTAAGGTAGATGTTGACAAAAAAGGTTCAATTGAAGTACAACCAAATGATAATGTGAATTATGAATTTTCTAATATAGCAAATAATTCTAATATCTATTTAGAAAAATTTAAATGGTTTGATTATATTCCAACTGAATATGTAAAACTACAATCAATGACTACTGGAAAATGGAATCAAAATTTAACTTATAAAGTATATTATAAAACAAATAAATCACAAGATTACATATTATTTAAAGAAAATATGTCTACACAAGAAAATTATTACTTAGATTTTAATCAGATAAATCTTGCAGAGGATGAATATATTATTGAAATAATGTTTGATTTTGGAAAAGTTGAAAAAGGCTTTAAAGAAACTATATCACCTACAATGAGCTGCAAATCTTTCGAAAATTTAGAAGATGGTCAAACATTTACAAATCACACAAAAACATTTGGATCATATTTTAATATGAGTGCTGAATGTACTAGTAAATGGACTACCATAGTCCATAAACCAGTAGAAAAACACGAAAATATCTTACCTCGTACTGGAAAATAAATTGTTTTTTATAGTTTCTTCTCTATTAATTTGCCCCAAAAATAATTATAGGAGGATTTTAATTATGAAAATTACAAATGTAAAATTTTTTAAAGTATCAGGAAAAGGACCTGTTTTAGCTTTTGCAAATATTATTTTAGATAATAAATTTATAATAAGAGGTATTGCCCTAGTTGAAACAGAAAAAAATGGAAGATTCATCTCAATGCCATCAAGAAAATTAAAAAATGGTAAATTTAGAAATATATTTCATCCATTAAATAATGATATTAGAAAAGAACTTACAACAATTTTATTTAATAGTTACGATAATTTCATTAATACTATTAATTAACAAAAAACCTTTCATTTGCCCTATCATACATAAGAAAGGATTAAAAATGATTATAAGTGAAAAACTATTAAAAGAATTACAAATTTTAAATACGGATATTGAAAATATACTAATAACAAAAAGTCTAACTACTTTTCAATTAGATACTTTCTTTAAGAGTTTTGAAAAAAGAAGATATAATATTTTATCCGAAATCAAGTTGTATAATAAAAACATTGAAAATGAATACGAAAAAATTAAAACTATTGATACCAATTACTCTGCAGAGTTATCAAATAACATTTTAAAAATATTTGTTCCAGAAACAATACCAAGTTATAAAAATCTTAAAACACATACATATAAAAGAATTTTATTAAATGTTGCTGAAGTAACAAAAGAATTTAAAGGAGTTTTTGATAATAAAGTTTTTATTTTCATAAAAATATTTGATGATATAACTGGTTGGGATATTGATAACAAATATATTAAACCTATTTCAGATGCCTTAATTTCTAGTGGAGTAATAAAAGATGATAACATATCAAAAATGTATTATGCTGTAAAAGGTGAATATTCAACTACCCCTCATGCAGAAATTTATGTTATAGATAGCTCAAAAATTGATAATTTTATAGAAAATTCCATTCTCTAAAAGTATGGTATTTTTTTTATTTTGGATTTTAAAATCTTCCATAAATAAATTTATTTATAGTTATTGCTATATCAAACTTTGCGTTATACCTATTCCCTATTTTTTTATGCTGAGGTATGTAAGCAAGAGCGTTAGCTCGAGCTGGAATACCATATTAGATAAATTTTAAAATATATTTTAAGCTTTTGGAGGTGAAACATTTTGAACTATTTTCCTAATGGCATAGAAGAAACAAATTTAATAAAGTTTATTTCTAAATATCAATACATAAATACAAATGATTGCCACTATTTCTTTAAAAGTAAAAAATACTATAAACAAAGAATTAGTAACTTAATAAAAAAGAATTTTCTGAAAAGAATAAAATTAAATCTAGTTCTTGATAAAAATGGAATTGAATATGTAAAATTGATGAGCTTTGAATATAACAAACTTAATAGAAATAAACAATATTTACCAAGACTATTATATTTAAGCCATTTTGCTGCTTTTTATAATAATTGTAACAATATTTCATTTTCCCCATCTTTTTCAATAAAAGACAAAGAAACTTTCACAACAATAGCCCGTAAATTTACTGGAATATTAACTATAAACGGCATTAAATATCTTACATATCATATTTCTAAACAACATGATAATAAATATATTTATTCCATCATTTATGATATTCAAAAAGAACGAAATTATAAAAACATTATAATATTTATTGATGATAAAAGTAAAATAAAAAATATTTCTGATTTTACTTTTGGAACAAATCAAGTATTAATTATTGAAGAATCAAACATTTCTAAAGAAAAATTAAAGTATATAAATAGTATCGATTGGCATTTAATAATTAATACTATTTATAAAAATGATAATATCTCTTTATCTTCTTATAACTTCTGTGATTATACAAATTATAAAGATAAATACATTACAACATTCTATTTTTTCGATACTGAAAAAATAAATAGAATACAATACTTTCTAATGGAGAATAAAAATAAAAAAATGGATGTACTTTCCCCTAAAGAAATTCAACCATATTTACAAAAATATCTTCCCACTTGTAATTATATATCTATAGATTCAGAAAAATTTATAAAAAAGGAGTTACATATATATGCTTAAAAAAGTATGTTTTTACATATTTTTATTTTTTTGTTTAACTTTAAATATCATACTTGATTTTAATATTTCCAATTACTTTAAAATTTTAGAATTATGTTTTGGTATAACACTATCACTATCAACAAATTTATATATAAGAATTTGCATAATAATTGCCATTATAACAGTTTTTATTATATTAAATGTAATATTAATTTGTTTAAAAATTACTCCTTCTAAAATTGAAATTAAGCCCAAAGAAAATGATTCAACACATGGTACTGCAACCTGGATGCAAGAAAATGAAATGAAAAATATCTTAGGATTTAATGATACACCTGGATTAATTCTAGGGACATATAATGAAAAAATTATCAAATTACCATTTGAAAGCTTTTTTAATAAAAATATTAGTGTATTTGGTAGTTCTGGAAGTATGAAAACAACTTCATTTTTACTGCCTAATTTACTAGAACTATCCAAATTCAACAAATCTATAATTGTTACTGACCCAAAAGCAGAAATATATAGGATAACAGCTACTTATTTTAGGAAAAAAAATTATATTGTAAAAGTATTTAATTTAAAAGATACTAAACATTCTGATAGATGGAATCCTCTTCGGAGAAAATGAAACGATTTCAGACGTTCAAACCTCTAGTGATGTTATAATAAGTAATACTCAAAAACATCATAAAAGTGGCGAAGAATTTTGGAATCGTGCTGAAGAAAACCTTTTAAAAGCATTTGAATTCTATTTTTTAGAAACCTTATTAGATAAAAATAATCTAACCAATATTTATAAGAAGGTTGCAAATGGAGATGTTAAAGAAATTGATAATATGTTTAAAAAACTCTCTCCAGAAAGCCCTGCTCGTATGTCATATAATATCTTTGCAAGTGGATCCGATACAATAAAAGCAAGTGTTTTAACAGGTCTTGGAACTAGACTACAATCATTTCAAAATGAAGATTTGCAAAACCTTACTTCTGATAGTGATATTGACTTAACATTACCGGCACAAAAGCCATGTATATATTATGTTGTAACAAGTGATGTTGATTCAAGTAATGATTTCTTAGTTTCTCTATTTTTTACATTTCTATTTATAAAATTAGTTAGATACGCAGACTCCACAAGTACTGGGAAATGTGATGTCGATGTTTTCTGCTTCCTAGATGAGTTTTGCAATATTGGTACAATACCAGATTTCAACAAGAAAATAAGTACTGTAAGAAGTAGGCAAATTGCTTTAATTCCTATTATGCAAAATATTGGTCAACTTGAAAATCGTTATCCTAATAATTTATGGCAAGAAATAATTGGAAATACAGATACAAGATTAAATTTTGGCACAACAGATACTTTAACAGCCGATTATTTTTGCAATATGTTGGGGATTTCTACTATAGAAAATGAAAGCATAAAAAAATCAAATTCTCTTGAGGGTGAAATTGAAGAATTTGGTCAAAAAACTATATCAACTACAAAAAGAAATTTATTAAATGGTGATGAAATTATGCGACTTTCATCTAACAAACTTTTCGGAATTTTAAGAGGAAATAAACCATTTTTATTAAACAAGATGTTTTATAAAACACATCCATTAGCTTCAGAATTAGAAGAATGCTCAATATATGATTATAAACCAAATTGGACTAAAAATATAATACCTAATACTATAACTATAAAACAAAATAAAAAAAATGAGCCCAAAGTAGAAAAAGTAAAAAAACAAAACATTAATTGGGATAATTTTTAATTGGAGGTGATTTCATGAAAGAAGTTTCTATTAGAAATTTATTAAGAAGCAAAGAAGAAAAAAGAATTTTAACCGGTAAAATTAGTGGCATTGAAGATGAATATTATAAATATAAAAATATGTATATTCCTTGTGCAATAATTTGGTATAATGATATAAAAATTCTAATTCCAAGTACACACTTAGGTATTATAAATTTCAACAAATCTATGATAAGAGGAATGCTTGGAGCAGAAATTGATTTTATCATTATAGATATTGATTTAACCTCCAATATAGCAATAGCAAGTAGAAAATTAGCTATGGAATTACGTTCAAAATTAGAACTATCAAAATTAAAGAAAAATGATGTTGTAATGGTTCGTGTTCTAGCTGTAGGAATTAAACATATTTTAGTAGAACTATTTGGAAAAGAAGTTATTATTAAAGCTGCTAATCTAAAACATACATATATATTAAACTGCAAAGATTTATATTCTCCTGGAGATAAGATCAAAGTTAGAATAAAAAATATTGATATTCAAAACAATATCTTTGAATTAAGTGCAAAAGATTTTACATTAAATCCTTTCAATGAAATTCGAAAATATATTACAGAAAATGGTGAATATACTGGTAAAGTTATTGCTTTTTCAAAAACACATAGCGGAATCATTGTTCAACTTAATAATGTATCTGTTACTTGTTTAACTCGTGTTCCTCCAAGATTTAATGATTACCCTCATCTTTTGAGTAATGTATTAATAAAAATTACAGAAATTAAGGAAAATCAAAAACAAATTTATGGATATTTAATAAGAATTATTTAAAAGACTATATTTTTTCCAATAATAATAAAAATTTTAGGAGGTCAATATGATGAATCAAGAAAAAATAGAAATAATAAATTTTTTGCAAGACTTCGGTTGTGCTAAATTAGAACAATTACAAATTCTATTTAATAGCCCAAAAAATAATTTTAAAAGTATTCTTACAGGAAACATTATAAGTAAAAAAGAAAATATATTTATTCATAATACAAAAAAAATTGATAACAATATGCTTATTGCTTTAGATATTCTTTGTAAATATAAAGGTAGATTTAAACAATTTTATAAAGGCTTTTACCCTATTTATATAACTTTTTTAAGTAATGATAATTTACTTTATCATATTATTGTAGCTGATAATGAAAATAAAAAAGGAATAGTAAAATTAATTAATTCTCATTCCTTTACTCTACCTAATGCAGATAAATTGATTCTTGCATTTCCTGATAATAGTGAGTTTGAAAATATAAAATGTAATATTCCTTTTTTATATTGTATTAATTCAAATTTGAATATTATTAATAACTAATATTTATTTTTTCTCTTGTTTTAAAATTTATATATTACCTAATATTTAAAACAAAAGTATTAAGTGCCAATTTAACATATTCAAATAGTAGATCTGCTTTATAAAAAAAGCAGATCTATGTTAATAATTAAGATTATCAAGAAAAAATAATAATTTAATCAGCTAAGTTTGCAATTTCTTTCATCATACTAAAGAAATCATCTTTATTACTTGAATTAAAATCAAATATAAATGTATATATATTGTTATA
>UMLF01061819.1_pt1 | contig 21640 bp, 27 predicted proteins | sample 1966501 | NCBI WGS metagenome assembly UMLF01 (sample SAMEA4836194, study PRJEB28245) | human gut metagenome | biome: gut microbiome; material: fecal sample | place: Denmark | collected 2008 | reverse complement strand
AAAGGGAAAGATTCCGTTTATCCACAGCTTCGGGACTTTTGCATCGCGCAGATGCGCAGATCAGGTATTCCTGTCAGGATGTTATAACCGGGCGAACATTAAAATCATAGGTTCTGATCCTGGTATTTCCGCAGAATCTAACGGTGGAACCCATATGCCTTTTGAGGATGTTGGGATCTATCGTTCTTATCCGGAGATGACCATTCTGGATGTGGCAGAAGAAACCTTATTAAAGAAACTGCTAAAGAAGATGGCGGAAGAGTATGGACCTATGTATATTCGTTTCCCCAGAAAGGAAAAGACAGTTTACTATGATGAGGCCCAGGAATTCACTATTGGAAAAGGTGTTGTCGTAAGAGAAGGAAAAGACGTGACGGTCATTGCTTCCGGGATTGAAGTGACGGAAGCGCTTCTTGCGGCGGAAGAACTGGCAGGCGAGGGAATTGATGTACGAGTCGTAGATATGTTTACGATCAAACCTGTTGACGAGGAACTGATCCTGGCTTGTGCCGAGGAAACCGGAGCGATCGTGACGGCGGAGAACCATAACAGGATTGGCGGTCTTGGTTCTGCCGTGGCAGAAGTCCTGGCAGAGAACAGATATGTTCCTTTTAAACGAGTCGGTGTGCCGGATTGTTTTGGAGAAGTTGGAAGCCGGGCGTTTCTGGCAGACAAATTTGGCATCTCGAAGGAACATATAGAAAAAGCGGTAAAGGGAGTACTTGAAAGAAAGCAGGAGACGTAATATGGGTTATTTGATGGGAATTGATCTTGGCACTTCCAGTGTGAAGACGCTGATCGCAACTGAGGCCGGGGAGATCAAAGGAGTAGGCCAGGTGGGTTATGAAGTTTTGACTCCTGTAGTGGGGTATGCCCAACAGGATCCTGCTGTCTGGTGGGAATGTACCAGACAGGCGGTAGGAGAAGTGCTGAAGAGTTCTGGGATCCCGGGGGAAGAGATCAGGGGGATCGGTTTTTCCGGGCAGATGCATGGCATGGTTGCATTGGATGCTGAGATGTGTCCGATAGACGCGGCGATCATTCATCTGGATCAGAGATCATATAAAGAGCGTCAGGAGATTATTCAAACGGCCGGGACATTGTTGGAGAAAGAACTCCTTAATCAGCCCTCCGCAGGAATGCTGATCTGTTCGTTGCTCTGGATGAAGCGGAATAAACCTGAAGAGTATGACAAAATATCCGTTGTGATGTCTCCGAAAGATTATATCCGATATCGGCTCACCGGGACGATAGGGACGGACTTCAGTGATGCCAGCGCGACGCTTGCTTTTTCGGTTAAAAATACCGCCTGGTGTATGGAGCTGATAAAACGGCTAGACTTGAGAGATGACATCTGGCCAGCCGTATTTTCTTCCAGCGAGGTCGTGGGAGAGGTAACAAAAGAAGCGGCAGAAGAAACCGGCCTTTTTGCGGGGACGAAAGTAGTCGCGGGAGGCGGAGACTGTGCGGCTCAGCTTGTGGGAAATGCAGTGGTGGAGGAGGGGCTTGTCTCCTGTAATATTGGAACAGCTTCTCAACTGGCAGTAGTGACAGGGAAGGCGGTTCAGGATGCGAGCATGCGCTGCCAGCTCTGGTGTCACTCTATCCCAGGATTATACATTTATCAGGGGGGCGCGCTGAATGGCGGAAATACGCTTAGCTGGTTGAGAAATAAAATTCTGGAGAGCCAGGAGGCCTTTTCAAAACTGGATGAAAAGGCGGGAATGGTTCCGCCCGGATGTGAAGGACTGTTTTTCCTGCCCTACCTTGCAGGAGAGCGGACGCCCTTTAATAATCCCCTGGCAAAAGGTGTTTTCCTTGGATTGAGTATGAAGCACACAAAAGCGCATATGGTCCGGGCAGTAATGGAAGGTGTCCTGTTTAATCTGGGAGAGTGTAAAAAGATCTTCGATGCGAGAAAAATTGTTCAGAAGAAAGTTATTGCTTCCGGCGGAGCGGCGAAAGGGGACTGTTGGAGACAGATCCAGGCGGATATGCTGGACCTTCCGGTGTATACGACCGCAGTGAGAGAAGAAGCCTGCTTTGGCGCGGTGATCATGGCGGCAGTTGGACTTGAACTTTACCCGGATATTTATAGTGCGTGCCAGGCAATGGTATCCTGGAATCCAACGGCTACGGAGCCCATCCGGGAGAATGTAGAGTATTATCGGGAACGGCAGGAAGTATTCCGCGAATTATATGAACGTGTGGAGGGGATTTTCCCGAAACTGTAAAACAAAGGAATGAATATAGGGATAGTCGCATTGGTTTTATTGATGTGACTATCCCTAATTTTGCGGTTTATAAGCTGTGGCGAATCAACTGGCGCCAATAATCCGTTGATCTGGGGAATTTGGGAATATCCGAAATGCCGAAAAAATAACTGCCAAAATGCCGAAAAATTGGCCGGGGACAATGTATGCCTGCCTGAATCGTGGTGAAGTGTATGTGCCTGGTGAGCCTAAAAGTGAATCCATCTGTGTGAACGGACTGCCGTAGTTGTTCCTCTTGTTCAGTAAGGTGGATGGTTGATTTCGTCCATAAATGTTCTTCTTTGAATGCAAAAAGAGCCTTAGAATACAATTCTAAGACTCAATTTACGACCGGACACCAGTCATTCGCTAATTACATTAGCATTATAACATATGCAAAAGTCTTGTCAAGTATTCGTGCTGCTGATCTTTGGAAAGAAGTTTCCAGATATATAAAGATGAGATTTGTATAGCAAGCATAGCACCAAAAATATTTGAAGTCAATGAAAAATACAAGCTGAAGTGCAAGAAACATGTACAGGTGATTTTATATGGTTCGTATGCCCGCGGTGATTATCGGGAAAATTCAGATATAGATATTATGCTCCTGACACGTCTTACGGATCAGCAGATTGAACAGGTAGAGAATCGGATTTATGATCTGGCATTTGATTTTCAGATGGAATATTTTATAGATATCAATGTTGTGATCAAGAATGAAGAACAGTTTAATTATTGGCTTGGGGTCTTGCCGTTTTATGATAACATTTTTCAGAGCAATATCGTTCAGCTATGAAGGAATAGAGAGGGTCTTTTTCACAGATTTCTCAAAATGATTTTTCGCATATTCATCTACGTCAACAGTGATTATATTCACAAGGGAATCATCTGGATTTTCGCCAGGTGAAAATTCAAGTTCTTTTGCAACTTCTCCGGCGTTCACTGCAGATACAGGAGATGGAGCCGGAACTTCTTCACCTTCGCGCTTGCAGGTATAAAGATAACCGGCAAGGCAGTCGACAGCCATTTTCAATGCTTCATCCAAGGTATCTCCGCAGGTCGATAAATAATTGAGATCCGGGAAGATCACAGAGTAGCCGTTACTTTCTTTGAAAAAACACGCAGGACATACAGACAACATATAATCACCTCCATCTTGACATTATAATAACCTGATATACTTACTATAACAATATGTATAATAGAGAAATGTGAAAAAAGATTTAGGAAAACTTAAGAGTATAGTTTATAGATTTTTAGAGAGATATTGGCTATAATAAATTAACAGTACTGATGAGTTCCGTGAAAGGAGTTGCTATTATGACTTCAGCAGAAGCATTGGCTTATGAAAGAGAATTAGAAGAAAATCAGAAAAAGGTCCGGCAGTTGGTTTTGGATAGTCTGGAAGATGTAAAAAAGGGAAAAGGACGAGACTTCGACGAAGTCTTTGGTGAATTGGAGAAAAGATATCAGAATGTATAAGTACCGCATTATAATTGAGCCTTTGGCAGAGGAGGATATTATTAGAAATGCAGAGTATATTGCGTATGATAAAAAGTCTTCTCAAGCAGCAAGGGATTTAGTGAAAGGTTTGCGCAGAGCGATTAAAAGCTTATCCGTTAATCCTCAAAGGCATATGTATGACGAAGATGAAGAATTAGCTGAGCGAAAAATCAGAAAGCATTACTATAAAAATTATAAGATTTATTATATGATCAGTGAGGAAGAAAAAGCGATATATATATTGAGAATATTACATATGCTTGTCGATAGCAAATCCTTATTGTTGCGTGTGATAAAAGATTAAAACCAGTAACTTGATAAGTTGCTGGTTTTTTGACATGTAATCCGGAGATTTTTTAATATCACGTAGTATTTCTTTGTGATAAAATCATAGTGTGAGGGAATAAAAAGTCAAGACAGCAGGAGGAATGATATGCAGTACATCAGTCATTACCGCTCACCTATCGGGAATATATTATTAGCTGCCGATGAGATTGGCTTGACCGGTCTCTGGTTTGAGGGACAAAAATATTTTGCCCTCCATTTGGACAAGGAACATGAGGAAAAAGAAATTCCCATTTTTGAAAAAGTAAAAGAGTGGCTTGATATTTATTTTTCTGGAAAAGAGCCGGACTTTACTGTACCGCTTCATTTTACAGGAACAGACTTTCAAAATGAGGTATGGGAAATCCTCTACACCATTCCATACGGCCAGACGATTGCCTACGGGGAAATTGCAAAGCAGATCGCCGCCAAGAAGGGATTGCCGCGTATGTCAGCACAGGCCGTAGGCGGCGCGGTAGGCCACAATGAAATCTCGATCATTGTGCCTTGTCACCGTGTCGTGGGGACAAATGGCAGCCTTACCGGATATGCAGGCGGCATAGAGAAAAAAGTGGAACTATTGAAGTTGGAAAATGTAGATATAAAACAATTTTCTATCCCCAGGAAAGGGACGGCATTATGAAACCGGCAAATTTTGGACATAAGAAAACCCTTGAAAACTGATGCTTTCAAGGGTTTTTGAAGAAATAAAAAATGCGGAGAAAGGGACTTGAACCCTCACAGGAGACGAAAAATACCAGAAAAGGAGGGCGTTGCACATCGTCTTTTTAAAAGGTAATCAAAAAGGTAATCAAATATTGAGTAAAATAGATGGAGCATGTTATACTGATAAAAAGATGTAAGGGGTGTTACCATGAAGAACACGATTGAGATTATCAAGGAATTTGCACAACAGGTAAAGGAAATTCTTGGAGAAAATCTGGTACAGGTAATTTTATATGGTTCATATGCCCGTGGTGATTATCGGGAAAATTCAGATATAGATATTATGATCCTGACACGCCTTACGGATCAGCAGATTGAACAGATAGAGAATCGGATTTATGATCTGGCATTTGATTTTCAGATGGAATATTTTATAGATATCAGTGTCGTGATTAAGAATGAAGAACAGTTTAATTATTGGCTTGGAGCCTTGCCGTTTTATGATAATGTAAAGAAGGAAGGGGTTGTGTTGAATGGATGACAGGCAGCAGGAATTGAGTAAATATAGATTGCAGGAAGCGAAAGATACATTGGAAGTTGCGAAGAACTGTTTGGAAGACGGGTTTTATAAAGATTCAATTAATCGCTCTTACTATTCAGCGTTTTATGCGATAAAGTCTGTCCTTGCACTTCAATCTGTTGATTTTAAGCGTCACAAAGACGTGGTTGCTCATTTTAATAAGGAATACGTAGCAGGAGAGAAGTTTCCGAAAGAAATCGGGCGTAAGTTAAGTACGTTGAAGCAGCTGAGGGAAAAGAGTGATTATGATGACTTTTATATTGCTTCCAGCGAGAAAGCGAAGGAGCAGGTAGAAACGGCAGAGACGATAATAGAGAGTATAGAAGAATATCTGAAAGAAAACCAGTAGTTTAAAACAGCTACTGGTTTTTTGATGGGGTATATTTACATTTTGGAACAAAGAAGAATGGGGGTGTTGCGAGGTATGTATTTAATTCTCGTGTGAGTCAGAGAGAAGTTTTCGAACGAACACGTTGATATGATTAAAAAGCGCTGTATTTTGCCGGAATCTGAAAAAAGCGCTGATATTGGGAAAAGCTTTTAATATTATGCAAAATAGAGAAGAATTCAAAAGGTTTGTCGAGGGCGTGTTTAACCAAGATGTTTTAATGATAACGATCCTTTATTTTGGTACGCCCAAGCAGATAGTCAACAGAAACATTATAATAATCAGCAAGTTTAACAAACACTTCTACAGGGATGTTTATTTTTCCCAATTCATATTTTGAGTAGGTTGTTTGTTTTATGTGTAGGTAATTAGCTATTTCTGTTTGCGTTTTGTCATTATCTTCCCTTAGATTACGAATGTTTTGATATACCATTTCAAGACCTTCTGAAGAGTTTTCTTCATTATAGGGAAGTCTTGACACGACTATTGAAAAATAGTCGTATTATGACTATAATTATTTTATATTATGACTTGGTTTTTAGCTGCTTACGGTAACAGAGAGGCGATGGGAAGGTTAAGAATCTGGAGGGGGAATAAGCAATGGCAAATTGTACTTTTTGTGGGAAGAAAATAGGTGCGTTTGAAAGTGTGTATCGCAAATATGATGGAGATACAGGAGTCTGCAAAGAATGTAATCAGATTTTTGCTACTCAAATAGCACCGCAAGTTCAACAAATGATGGATCGTGGTGAAAATGAAGAGGATGTGATTTTTTCTATTACTAATCAATTTGCAGGAAATGAAATTCAACAAACTTTTTTAGTTGAATACCTAAAAAAGAATTGGTTCAAATTTAATAGAGAAGAACAGCTGAGGAAACAAGAGCAGGAGTATGCAAAAATAATTTACCAAAATAGAAATTATATTAAAGTTACAACGGGATATAATTTTGAAGGCTATAGAATAACTAGTTACAATGGCGTTATTAGTGGAGAAACTGTTATTGGCACTGGGCCGTTTAGTGAGTTGTCAGCCTCAGTTAGCGATTTTTTGGGTATGCATTCAGAAGCCTTTTCATCTAAAATGAGAGACATTAAAGAAAATGCGATAGATCAACTTCGTATTCGTGCTGCTTGTCTGGAGGCTAATGCGATTATAGGAATTGATTTTGATTATATTACTTTTCCAAATAATATGATTGGTGTGTCTGCTAATGGAACGGCTGTGGTGATTGAAAAGGAGTAGGTGTTTTAGAGATTATTTATTATAGATAAAGGGGGAAACGTTGAAATGAAAAAAATTTGGTATGTGATGTTAAGCGTTATCATCGTTATTTCTTTAATTGGTTGTGCGGGAAGAACGCCGAAAGGTATGAGTGATGAAATGTATAAGTACGTTAAAGAATGTACTACAACGGTCCATGATTTCCTAGATGGCAAGATAGAGCGTTCTGAAACTAAAGAGTTGACAGAGGTGGCAGATGAAATTGCGGAACTATTAGAAAAAGAAAATGCAGAAGGGCTTCTTGATGAAAAATATTATAACGATAAAGAAGTTGCAACTTTGACGCTTACAATGTTGTTATATTTGTATTCAGAAGATAGCATAAATGAATTGGAAGACACATTAGAGGATGTGGAGGAACTGATAGAGAATAAGTAGTTGTATCAGGAGATTTTTCTTTCTTTAATATATGAGTTAAACGGTTTTTGGTGGTGGAGAAAATGAAAAAGATTTATAGGGTTTTGGTTGTTTTTTTGGCGCTTTTTTTGATAGAAGGGTGTTCGCCAGAAGAAGAAATCATTAAGAAATACGTTACGCAAGATTATAATGTCGAATATACAAATGAAGAGGCGGGATGGAGGGCACTTGTTTATTTATCCTCGGAATGTTTTAATTGGGCTGAACATTGGGATTTTTATGGGGAAACATTTGAGGAAAGCAAGTTGATGGAAGAAGCATATTTTAACTATGTTGAATTATTATTAGATAATTTTCAATTTGAAGTTGAAATAAGCAAAAATGAGATTGTGAAGAAATTGAAAGATGATACATACTATGTTGGAACAATGAGTGCGATAAAGACATTTATGGAGGATGAAGCGGGTGGACCTGATTATTATGAGGCAATTTATTATCTTTGGCAATATCAAGGGGAGAGAGAATATGAAACGAGTGGAAAGATTTCAGAGTTTGATTATTTTTTTATAAAGATGATAGAGAAGGTTTACCCGGATATATTAAAAAAGGGAGTACCATATATTATTGAAAATGAAATTGGTTTTAATACAAGTGCGGTTGAACGATTGACACAGATGTTAAAAGATATCGGAGAGATAGAAGAATACCAAGATTTTTTTTCGGAAATAGATAACAATGATAGTGAGATAGAGCAAAAACCAGAGCCAAGTATAGGAATGACGGCAAGTGAGGTTAGAAGTTCTTCGTGGGGAAGCCCCAATGACATTAATAAAACAACTACGGCGTATGGTGTTAATGAGCAGTGGGTTTATGGAGGTGGAAGGTATATATATTTTGAAGATGGGATTGTGTCGGCAATACAAGAGTAAAGTGGTATAGTGAAGAGTGATAATTCATCATTTTATATTATAGATCAAGGAATAGCATTGGATGATAATGATTATGTTGCTGAAAGCTGGAGTGTGGGATATGAGGATGGAGTATATAATTTAACTCCAACTATACCAACGGGAAAATGGTAATTCCTTACTTAGTGAGTGATTCTCGTAATGAAATTTCGATTACATTTAACAATGAATACATAATCAATACAGAGATAGGTGGTTAAAGGAATAACTTTATATTTAAGGTTACATGAATCGATTGATAAAGCTTAAAAGTGTCAAAAATGAATGTTTTTGACACTTTTTTAGTTACAATGAAAAATCAATCAAAATCCGTGATGGATTTGACTCAAAAAACGTATCAAAAACTATTTGCAATATGACACGTTTTTGATACAATAATACTATCAAGAGAAAGGAGTTATTTCATATGTTAATAGGATATGCAAGAGTTTCTACTATAGAACAGAATCTAGATAGGCAGATTGACGCCTTGAAAGAAGCGGGAGTGGATGAACGTAATATTTATCAGGAAAAGGTTACAGGTACAAAAGCCGATAGACCAGAACTCAAGAGAATGCTTGATATGTTAAGAGAAGGAGATGTGGTGATCATCTCTGATCTTACCAGAATATCACGGAGTACAAAGGATTTGTTAGATATTATAGAGAAGATAAAAGCTAAGGGAGCGTCTATCAGAAGTCTTAAAGACACATGGCTTGATACTACCAGTGATAATCCATATAATCAATTTTTATTAACTGTCATGAGTGGTTTGAGCCAGTTGGAACGGGATTTGATTAGTCAACGGACAAAAGAAGGGCTGGCAAGTGCAAGGGCAAGAGGAAGGAACGGTGGACGTCCATCCAAACAGAATGAAAAAGGAGAGGTTGTAAGAGCGTTGGCGAACAGTGGAATGCGGATTGTTGATATTGTAAAGGAAACGGGATTATCAAGAAGCACTGTTAATCGGATTTTAAGAGAATAGAGCTGTTGGAGACGTATATGATGAAAGAGCAAGGTTTAGAAAAGCCTTGCTTTTTCTATAAAAAGCCCTAACCTTATCTATTCTCCGTCTGTTTTTTAAAAGAAGCCGTAAATCTCGAAAATGAAAAGAGAATATACAAATAGGGAGCCCAGATGTTTTCAATGTGTTGTTTATTGTCGGAAAGGAGCGTTTAATTGAAAAAAGGCAAAAAGCAGCGTTATTGTAACACAGAAACCCTAGTTGGCATTCATACGGTAAGTGGAACTACTGAAAATAATATTGATCTTGTACAGGCAGACTATAGTGACTATATATCATCTTGCTCACTCAAAAAGGTGAGAAATAAAGATCAACAGGAAGTTTGTCTCCGAATTAATCCAAATAAGAAAAGAATGGGATATATTATGGAGTCATATTCTGAGTTTCAGGAAAAGATGAAGAAAATCTTTACGAAACTTAGGGTAAAGGATTTCAGATGGCGGAGAGTAGATCTTAGCTTTAATACCATGAATAAGTGCTATTTTCAGGACTATAGAAAGTTAAACCGATTACTGATTGCCTGCTTTATCAATATGACGAACGCTAAAAATGCCTATGACACCACAGATTTTTGGACAGGAAAAACGAAGAGTTTGGCAGCTAAAAGTGGAGACTTGGAAATAGAGTTTTATGATAAGCAAGATGAAAGTCAAGGGAAGAGTCCTTATTATAGTAGACTTGAATTTAGAAGCGTACGTATGAGGCATGATGTCGAATATGAATTTTTGAACTTATGGGTCAAACGGTTGGATCGAATGCTGGATGAGTTTGTGAATGTGCAAGACAGGTATAATCAGTGTTTGGCAGAAGTATATCTTGAAGATTTAAAAAAACAGAAGAAAGACAGAGAGTTTTTGAGTTTGAATAGCTTTTTGTTGTCACGTACAGAATGCATTTTTACACGAAAACAATTATTAGACTTATTTTTAATGCTTGGCATTGAAAAGGAGAAAGCGAAAAACCGGGTGTATAATTTCCCAAAGAGTTACTCTATAGAATTTATTTCTAAGAAAGATTTGGAGGATATCGTTCGAGATATTCAGTCTAAGATTCGAGAATATTTTTCAAAGTAATATAAAATCTAGTAAAAAAGTACTAAAGTAGAACATGTTATGACACGAGAATACATTGTAAGTAGGAATGTTTTTGGACAAGTTTGATATAAACTCATTACATAATATACTACAGTCCTTAATTGAATTATGAGGAGTAACATCTGGGCGTTCCCGAATATTCAATATAAGGGGGAGACTTTATAATAGATATTCAAAATGTAAGTACAGAGCAGTGGATGATATTGCAAAAGGCTGTGGCAGATGGTACATTAAATTTAGACGATGTGCAACAAAGAAGTGAAATGAAAGAGCGCACAGAAATCTTAAAGAAACACAAATATGCAATCACACAAGGAAAGGATGGGAAGTGGAGAACATACGTGCCAGACGCTTCCAGAGAGAGAGGAAGAAGACAGATTAAGAAGAGTACTCAAAAGAGCCTAGAAGATGAAATAGTGGCTTACTACAGAAAGCTTGAACGAAAGGATGAGTTGACGTTGGAGACGCTATATCCAGAATGGCTCAAGTATTACAGTCTACATGTAAATGCGGATGGCACAGTGAAAAGAGTTACGAGTATATGGAAAAAGTTTTATAAGGAAGATAAGCTGGTGAAGCAGTCGATATCTAGTTTTACAAAGGTACAGTTAGATGTCTGGGTGCATGACATGATCAAAACCCATGAGATGAGTAAGAAGGATTATTATAGGACGTCTCTGATCATTCGACAGATGTTGGCATATGCGTTGGAGGCTGGTTATATTAGTCAGAATCCATTTGCTAAGGTTACAGTGAATTCTAAGGTGTTCCAGAAAGAGAAAAAGCCAGTGAATGAAACACAGGTATACCGCCTGGAAGAAGAAATTGCTATTGTAGACGAGGCGTTAAAGGATTATGAAAGGAAGCCAGAGGTTACTACGCCTTTAGCAGTCATACTGTTGTTTTATCTAGGCTTACGGGTTGGAGAGGTTGTAGCGTTAAAAGATACAGATATCCATGAGAACGTGATAGAAGTTGGACGTATGGAGCGGAGAATCTTTGAGACAGATGATGGACTGGAATATCATCAGGTAGGAAGAAGCGTTGAAGACTGTACGAAGACCCCGGCAGGACTCAGAAGAATCCCGGTTATTAAAGAAGCCATGGAGATTATTAATCTTATCTTAGAAGTGGATCATCAACAAGGATATGAGAGGGATTTTTATCTTTTCATGGAGAATGGGAAGCGAAAGCCGGATTCAGCCGTAAGGTGGCGTCTTAAGAAATATTGTAAGAATCTGGGGATTCCTTACAAGAGTCCGCATAAGATAAGAAAAACTTACATTTCTAAGTTAATCGACAGTGGGATAAGTATCAACACGATTCGTGAATATGCCGGGCATGTAGATGAAAGGACAACGTATCATAACTATTGCTTTGACAGAAAAACATTTGATCAGAATTACCAGCTGCTGGAAAATGAATTAAATATACCGTCTCAATACAAGGTTCAGAGCAACGTAATTCAGTTTGTTCCGAAAGAAGAGGGGGAAAAGGTAATCAAAGGTAATCAAATTTTACCCGCCTGATTCGCAATAAAAAAATCCGGAAACCCTTGAAAATCAAGGATTCCCGGACTTCACAAGTCATGCGGAGAAAGGGACTTGAACCCTCACAGGATTGCTCCCACTAGAACCTGAATCTAGCGCGTCTGCCATTCCGCCATCTCCGCTCGCAAGGAATATATTATCACAAAAGAAGGCGTTTGGCAAATACTTTTTTCAGGTTTTTGCAAATTTTTTTCCAATTTTTTTCAGACCTTTTATTTTCGCACTTCAATGCCGTTGACTTCCAGATGGTCGTCCACGGCGATCACCAGGCAGCGGCGGCCGTCGATCTCGCGGATCTCCACCAGGTCGGAGCGTTCCGGGTTGACTTTCACGATCACGTCCGGGGTCTCCACCTGGAAGCTGCGCACGCTGGCGATGTTGGAGGCCAGAAGGGTATTCTTTTCCCCCACGGTCTCTTCAAATTCCCGGTCGAAGGAAGCAAGCTTCTCTTCCGGCGCGCCGCTTCGCTCCAGAAGCCGCCGGACGTCCGGGCGGGACAATTCCAGAGGTTCCGGGGTTTCCTTGGCTTCCTCCAGCATTTCGTTAAGGTTCTCGTGGATATTGCGGACTACTTCATAGTCGCAGTCCTCTCCCAGGGTTTCGCTGATCATAGACTGGAAGGTGGTCTTCTGGTCTTTGGCGGTCAGGGGGACGGCGCTTCCCAGCACATTGGTGATGAAGCCGGGCTGCAGTTCTTCCGGCTTCTTGGAATAATACAGTACCTGATGGATGTTGGAGGCGCGGTCCTGGAAGGCGGGGAAGAGGAAGCCCTTGACGGGATCGTCCACCAGCCAGTCCCGGATCCGGTCTTCAATACTGTTGGTCTGGGCGTTGTAGCTTAAGCCGGCCTTGCTTAAGTTGACTGGGCAGATGCTGCACAGGATGTGCTCGTAGACGGTATCCGAGGCGTCGAACATCTCCAGGCCGTCGGAGGCCTTGCCGGGCACATCGTACACGGCGTGGATCAGGATGATGAAATAGTTCTCGGCGTAGTTGTAGTTCTCAATTACTTTGTCGTAGAATTCCTCGGTCAGAAGATCATCTTCCAGCCGGCTGTCCCGCAGCTTCAGGAGGAATTCCTGGGTGCCGCCTGGTACTTCCTGCTCCAGGGGGAATTCCATATTGATCAGATTTTTGCCCAGGGTCCCGGACAGGGTGTGTCGAAAAATGTCGAAATACTTGAAGGCTTCCTCTTCCGGAAGGGACAGGAAGGCCTTCTTGAACTCCATTTTCTTTTCTTTTTCATGATCCACGTAACAGCCGCAGATGCGGGTGATGGCGCAGTTGTCCGGGGAGAACTGCCGGCGGATCTCTAATACTTCTTTCTTATTCATAGGATATCCTTTCTGCTGTATTTTCAGGGTAAGATTCAGTATAACAAAAATGGAATAAAGACACAACATCTCAAGAAGACGTTAAATTGTTCCGCTTTTCGTTGTAAAGTGTGTCAAATCCAGCTATAATGGGTTTAGATACCTGTCAAAAATAAGAAAAGAGAGGAAAAAAACATGGGAAACATATTTGACATTCTGGGGCCGGTAATGGTAGGCCCGTCCAGTTCCCACACGGCAGGGGCCGTGCGCATCGGACTGATCGCCAGACAGCTTTTTGGCAGGAGACCGGACAAGGCGACTGTCTATCTGCACGGTTCTTTCGCGGATACGGGGAAGGGACATGGAACTGATAAAGCGCTGATCGCCGGGCTTCTGGGGATGAAGCCGGATGATCTGCGGATCCCGGACAGCTTCCAGATCGCGAAGGAAGAGGGCATGGAATTCACCATTTCGCCGAAAGATATGCGGGACGCCCATCCCAATACTGCGCAGATCATCATGGAGAAGGAAGGCGTAAAGCCCATGAAGATCCAGGCGTTCTCCATCGGCGGCGGCCGGATCCGGGTCAGCAAGATGGACGATATCGACGTGAACTTCAGCGGCGAGAGCAATACGCTGATCGTGCGCAATGAGGACAAGCCGGGGCGGATCACGGAGGTTTCCACAGCGCTTAGCAAGGAGAATATCAATATCGCCACCATGCAGGTGTTCCGGGACAAGCGGGGCGGCATGGCAGTGATGGTGCTGGAGATCGACCAGCCGGTATCGGAGGCTGTGATCAAAGAGCTGGAGAGCAAGGACGGGATCCTGAAGGTGACCTTCCTGAATGTAAACGGATAATCGAGAGAAGTGGAGGATATAGAGTCGTATGTCATATCAATCAATGGAAGAGGCGTATGCCAGATGTGAGCGGGACGGGATCCCATTCTGGAAGGCCGTACAGCTGGAGGACGCCGAGGAAAGAGACGTGGCTTTGGAAGATTCCTGGAAGGAAATGAAGGGAATGTGGCAGGCTATGCTGGACGGACTGGACAATTATGATCCCGATCTGGTGTCCAGAAGCGGCCTGGTAGGAAAAGAAGGCGGCCTGATGGAGGAGTATCAGAAGGCCGGCGACACTCTGTGCGGAGATTTTATGGCCAAGGTGATGACCAACGCCCTGAAGATGGGCTGTAACAATGCCTGTATGAAGCGGATCGTGGCAGCGCCCACAGCGGGGGCCTGCGGTGTGCTTCCGGCGGTACTGGTTACCTATTATAAAGAATATCAGGTTCCGGAGGAAACGATGATCGAGGCCATGTACGTGGCGGCGGGGATCGGACAGATCATCGCAAACCGGGCGTATCTGGCGGGAGCGTCCGGCGGCTGCCAGGCGGAGATCGGCTCCGGTTCCGGGATGGCCGCGGGAGCCATCTGCTATGTGAGAGGGGGAACCCCTCAGCAGATCGGCCATGCCTGCGCCATGGCGCTTAAGAACCTGATGGGACTGGTCTGTGATCCGGTGGGCGGCCTGGTTGAGGTGCCCTGTGTGAAGAGAAACGTAGGCGGCGCCGTGAACGCGCTGGTTGCGGCGGATATGGCTCTTGCCGGGATCACCAGCAAGATCCCGGTGGACCAGGTGATCGACGCCATGAAGGAAGTGGGAGACAAGATGGATCTTACCCTGAAGGAGACCGGCAAGGGCGGCGTGGCTGCCACCGAGGAGGCCCTCAAGGTCCTGGAGCGGCTGGATATGTAACGCTTACATAGAGAAGGAAGAGAACGCTTCGGCGTTCTTTTCTTTTTGGAAATTTTTCGGCAAAAATATCTCTTGACATAGGCATGTATCCGATATATACTTTGAGAGTCAAAATAATTGGCAACCAAAATATACGCAGAAAAGTCAGGAGAGGCAAGATGGCTGGAATCATATGCGGAACCGGGTCTTACATACCGGAATATACAATGGACAACAATGATATCGCCAGGCTGGTGGAGACCAGCGACGAGTGGATCCGGGAGCGCACAGGCGTGGTGAAGCGCCACATCATCCGGGATGAGACTACTGTATCCATGGCAAGTGAAGCCGGACGGAGAGCCCTTGAGAACGGGGGCGTGTCGCCGGAGGAGGTTGACCTTATCCTGGTGGCCACCATTTCTTCCAACGTGGTCCTGCCGGGGACGGCCTGCCTGGTCCAGAAGGAGCTGGGAGCGGTGAACGCGGTATGCTTTGACGTCGGAGGGGCTGCCTGCACCGGATTCGTGCTGGCCTACAATACGGCGGAGGCCTATCTGGAGAGCGGGATATACCGGACGGCCCTGGTGATCGGAAGCGAGAGCCTTTCCTGCATTACAAACTGGAAGGACCGGGGGACCTGTATCCTCTTTGGCGACGGGGCGGGAGCCGCCGTGGTGCGAAGGGATGAGAGAAAGCTCTACCTGCCTGCGGCCCACACGGACGGAGCCAGGGGAGAGGCCCTTACCTGCCAGAGCCGCTGCGAGGCCAACGGCCTGACCAGGGAGATGGACCCGGAGGCCATGGTGGATGAAGCCCATTTCATGCAGATGGACGGCCAGGCGGTGTTCAAGTTCGCGGTCAAGCGGGTGCCGGAGGTGATCCGGGAGGTGCTGGAGCGCAACCACCTGGAGGCTAAGGACATTGATTACTACATTGTCCATCAGGCCAACAAGCGGATCATTGAATCCGTGGCAAAGCGGCTGGGAGAGCCGGTGGAGAAATTCCCCATGAACCTGCAGGAATACGGCAACACTTCCTCGGCCAGCATTCCCATCCTTTTGGATGAGCTGAACCGGGCCGGGACATTAAAAAGCGGCCAGCGACTGGTGCTGGCGGGATTTGGCGCAGGGCTTACCTGGGGCGCCAACATCATTGACTGGAGATAAACCAGAGAAGCCAAAAGGTTTCCGGTTTATATATAATCAAAAAAGAAGTAAGATCAAAAGGAGAGAAAGAAATGTTAGAGCAGATCAAAGAACTGGTAGCAGACAAACTGGGAGCAGACGCAGAGGCGATCACAGAAAAGACCAGCTTCAAGGAAGACCTGGGAGCAGATTCCCTGGACCTTTTCGAACTGGTGATGGGACTGGAAGACGAATTTGGCATCGAGATCCCTACCGATGATCTGGAGCAGATCACCACAGTAGGCGATGTGATCAACTATATCAACGAGCACAAATAAGAAAAGAAGAAGCGGGGTTATAGATATGCAGACAGAAGTGACCAGATTATTAGGAATCCAATATCCCATCATCCAGGGCGGAATGGCCTGGGTGGCGGAGTATCACCTGGCGGCAGGCGTTTCCAACGCAGGTGGCCTGGGCCTTATCGGAGCGGCCAGCGCACCGGCAGAGTGGGTGAGAGAGCAGATCCGGGAAGCCCGAAAGCTGACGGATAAGCCCTTTGGCGTCAACATCATGCTGATGAGTCCCTACGCGGACCAGGTGGCGAAGGTAGTGGCCGAGGAAGGCGTGAAGGTTGTGACCACAGGAGCCGGGAATCCGGAGAAATATATGGAAATGTGGAAGGCAGCCGGCGTGAAGGTGATCCCGGTGGTCGCTTCTGTAGCCCTTGCAAGAAGGATGGAGCGCTGCGGCGCGGACGCGGTTGTGGCGGAAGGCTGCGAGGCCGGAGGCCATATTGGTGAGAATACCACCATGGTACTGGTTCCCCAGATCGTGGACGCGGTGAAGATACCGGTGATCGCTGCCGGAGGCATTGCGGACGGCAGAGGGATCGCGGCGGCGTTCATGCTGGGCGCCAGCGGGGTTCAGATGGGAACCCATTTCGTAGTGACGGATGAGTCACAGGTACATGAGAATTACAAAGACAGGATCATCAAGGCGAAGGATATTGACTCCCGGGTAACGGGAAGGACCACCGGCCATCCGGTGCGGGCCCTTCGCAATGAGATGACCAGGAAATATCTGGAATTGGAAAATCAGGGTGCAAGCTTTGAAGAACTGGAGCAGCTGACGCTGGGCGGCTTAAGAAGAGCTGTGGTAGACGGAGACGTGAAGAACGGAAGCGTTATGGCGGGACAGATCGCAGGCATGGTCAAAGAGAGAATGTCCTGCAAGGATCTGATCGGGAAGCTGGTCCGGGAGACCGATGAGCTGATAGGAGGAAAAGGATTCTATGAGTAAGATTGCTTTTATCTACCCGGGACAGGGGGCGCAGAAAGCCGGAATGGGCAGGGACTTCTACGAGAACAGCCCGCTGGCGGCAAAACTCTATGACCAGGCCTCCCAGGCGCTGGGGCTGGATATGAAGGCGCTGTGCTTTGAGGAAAATGAGAAGCTTGACCTTACTGAATATACACAGGCGGCGCTGGTCACCACCTGCCTTGCCATGACGGCAGTTTTAAAAGAGCAGGGGATCACGCCGGACATTACCGCAGGCTTAAGCCTGGGAGAATACGCTGCCATCGCGGCGGCCGGGGGGATGGATCCCATGGACGCCATCCGTCTGGTGCGGAAAAGAGGAATCCTGATGCAGAACACGGTTCCTGCAGGAGTGGGAGCCATGTGCGCGGTGATGGCCCTTGACGCGGCCAGGATCGAAGAGGTCCTGGAGGGAATGGCGGATGTGACCATCGCCAACTACAACTGTCCGGGGCAGATCGTGATCACAGGCAGGACAGAAAATGTAGAGGAAGCGGCGGAAAAACTCCGGGAAGCCGGGGCAAAGCGGACCATCATGCTGAATGTGAGCGGCCCCTTCCACTCTCCTTTGCTTAAGGCGGCCGGGGAGGAACTGGCAGAAGAACTGGAGAAAGTAACCCTTCATCCCCTTGCGGTTCCCTATGTCACCAACGTGACAGCCGGAACGGTGGAGGATATTGGGAAGACCCGGGAACTTCTGGCAGAGCAGGTCAGCTCTCCGGTGCGCTGGATGCAGAGCATGGAGGCCATGATCGCCGACGGGGTGGATACCTTCGTGGAGATCGGGCCCGGGAAAACCCTGGCCGGCTTCTTAAAGAAGATCAGCCGGGACGTGACCGTCTATAATGTAGGAACCTGGGAAGACGTGGAGAAGGTGAAAGGAGCATTATGTTAGCAGGAAAGATCGCAGTCGTAACCGGAGCCTCCAGAGGGATCGGCAGAGCCATCGCCATCCGTCTGGCAGGAGAAGGAGCGACGGTAGTTATCAATTACAATGGTTCAAAGGAAAAGGCAGAGGAAGTAAAGCAGGAGATCGAAGGAGCCGGCGGGAAAGCGGCGGTATGCCAGTGCAATGTGGCGGATTTCGATCAGTGCCAGGCATTCATCCAGAAGGTGATCGATGAGTTTGGGCGGATCGACATCCTGGTGAACAACGCAGGGATCACCAGGGACGGACTTCTGATGAAGATGTCGGAGGAAGATTTCGATCAGGTGATCGAGACCAATCTGAAGGGAGCCTTCCACACCATCCGGTTTGCCTCCCGTCAGATGTTGCGGCAGAAAAGCGGCAGGATCATCAATCTGTCCTCTGTCGTAGGGGTGACAGGAAATGCAGGCCAGGCCAATTACGCGGCCTCTAAGGCAGGAGTCATCGGACTGACTAAATCCGCGGCCAGAGAGCTGGCCTCCCGGGGGATCACCGTGAATGCCATTGCCCCCGGATTTATCGAGACAGATATGACCAGCGTGCTGTCTGAGAAGGTGAAGGAAGGCGCGGCGGCGGGGATCCCGCTGGGAGCCTTTGGAAAGCCGGAGGACGTGGCGGCGGCAGCGGCATTTCTTGCCTCTGACGAAGCAGGATACATCACCGGCCAGGTACTTCATGTAGACGGCGGAATGGTAATGTAAATCTAGGGTAGGACAAGAAGGAGACGAGGATATGAAAAGAAGGGTCGTAGTGACAGGACTGGGGGCGGTGACGCCCATCGGAAATACAGTAGAAGAGTTCTGGGCCGGTATCCGGGCAGGAAAAGTGGGGATCGGGGAGATCACCAGATTTGACACCACCGATTACAAGGTTAAGGTTGCGGCGGAAGTCAAAGATTTCGTGGCAAAAGAGCGGATGGACTTCAAGGCCGCCCGCCGGATGGAACCATTTTCCCAGTACGCGGTAGCCGCGGCGCTGGAGGCTTATGAGGATTCCGGGCTGGATATCAGCAAGGAAGATCCCTTCCGTGCAGGCGTGATCGTCGGTTCCGGCATCGGAAGCCTGCAGGAAGTGGAGCGGGAGTATGAGAAGATCCTGTCCAGAGGACCTTCCAGAGTCAATCCTCTGATGGTGCCGCTGATGATCTCCAACATGGCGGCGGGAAATATCTCCATCCAGCTGGGATTCAAGGGAAAATGTACCAGCGTGGTGACCGCTTGCGCCACCGGCACCAACTGTATCGGAGATGCCCTGCGGGCCATCCAGTATGGGGACGCGGACATTATGCTGGCAGGCGGGACCGAGAGCTGTATCTGCCCGACCGGAGTGGCGGGATTCACCAGCCTGACGGCTTTGTCCACCAGTACCGATCCCATGCGGGCTTCCATTCCATTTGACAAGGACCGGAACGGCTTCGTCCTGGGCGAGGGGGCCGGCGTGGTCATCCTGGAGGAGCTGGAACATGCGAAGAACCGGGGGGCGAAGATCTACGCAGAGCTGTGCGGATACGGAGCCACCGGGGACGCTTATCACATCACTTCTCCGGCGGAAGACGGAAGCGGGGCGGCCAAAGCCATGACCCTTGCCATGGAAGAAGGAGGAGTCACCCCGGCGGAAGTGGATTACATCAACGCCCATGGGACCAGCACCCATCACAACGACCTTTTCGAGACCCGGGCCATCAAGGCGGCTTTTGGCGAAGCGGCCGGGGACGTGGTCATCAACTCTACCAAGTCCATGATCGGCCATCTTCTGGGAGCGGCCGGCGGCGTGGAGTTTATCACCTGTGTGAAGACCATCCAGGACGGGTTCATCCATCAGACCATGGGGACTAAAGAGGCGGACGAAGAGTGCGATCTTAATTACGCCATCGGCGCTCCGGTGGAGAAGGAAGTCCGCTGCGCGCTGACTAATTCCCTGGGATTCGGCGGACACAACGCCACGCTGCTTTTGAAGAAATATGAAGGGTAGGAAGAGGATATGGAATTTGAAAATCTGATAAAACTGATCGACACCGTGTCCGCCTCAGAGCTGACCGGATTCAAATATGAGGAAAAAGGGCTGAAGCTTCAGATGAGTAAGGGAGACGGGGAAGTAAAGGTGGTAGCCGCACCTGCTGCGCCGCTGCCGGCAGCGCCCCTTCCGGCAGGACCTGCGCCAGTACCTGTGGCGGAAGCGCCTGCGCCTCTTAAGGAGGAGACAGAAGAGGCCGCAAAGCCGGGCAAGGTAGTGGAATCTCCCCTGGTGGGAACCTTCTACGCAGCTCCCGCAGAAGACGCGGAGCCCTTTGTAACCGTAGGGAGCGCCGTGAAGAAAGGACAGACCCTGGCTATTGTAGAAGCCATGAAGCTGATGAACGAGATCGAGAGCGATTACGACGGCACCGTCGCGGAGATCCTGGTGGAAAACGGCCAGCCGGTAGAGTACGGCCAGCCCCTTTTCCGGATTTGTTAGAGGAGGTAGTGTGATGAACCATTTAGACATCAATCAGATCAAAGAGATCATTCCCCACAGACATCCCTTCCTGCTGATCGATTACATCGAGGATTACGAGCCGGGACAGTTCGCGGTGGGATACAAATGCGTCAGCTACCGGGAAGAATTCTTCGCAGGACATTTCCCGCAGGAGCCGGTAATGCCGGGCGTGCTGACGGTGGAGGCGCTGGCCCAGGTGGGCGCGGTGGCCATCTTAAGCGTAGAGGAAAATAAGGGCAAGATCGCCTATTTTGGCGGGATCAATAAATGTAAATTCAAAGGAAAGATCGTGCCGGGCGACAAGGTGCGCCTGGAGACCAGGATCATCAAGCAGAAAGGGCCGGTTGGCGTTGGCGAGGCAATCGCCAGCGTGGACGGCAAGACCGTGGTCAGCGCGGAACTGACCTTTATGGTGGGATAGGTGACAGATATGATCAAGAAAGTTTTAATTGCCAACCGGGGCGAGATCGCGGTGCGGATCATAAGAGCCTGCCGGGAGATGGGCATCGAGACGGTGGCCGTCTACTCGGAGGCGGACCGGGAGGCGCTTCACACCAAGCTGGCGGACGAGGCGGTCTGTATTGGGCCGGCGCCCTCCAGCGAGAGTTATCTGAGCATGGACCGGATCATCAGCGCCACCATCATCACCGGCGCGGACGCCATCCATCCGGGATTTGGATTCCTCTCAGAGAATAGTAAATTCGCGGAGCTGTGCGAGCAGTGCAACATTACCTTTATCGGGCCCAAGTCCCAGGTGATCGCCCGGCTTGGAA